>Ga0316620_10000068_pt1 | contig 42276 bp, 28 predicted proteins | sample OWC_Aug_M1_C1_D5_FD_207651 | JGI IMG/M metagenome (GOLD analysis project Ga0316620, IMG submission 207651) | Wetland soil microbial communities from Old Woman Creek delta, Ohio, United States - OWC_Aug_M1_C1_D5_B | ecosystem: Environmental > Terrestrial > Soil > Wetlands | place: USA: Ohio...
GGTGATCATTCACCGCTTTGGGGTGTGACGGGAAGGTAAGGCGAAGCCCGAAGGCGGCGCATAAGCGCCGCACTCCAAGGGCGGCTTCGCCGCCGCTTTTATGGGGACTACGCCGGGGGATACTGGGAGAAATCTCAAGGCCGGTGTGTGAATAAGACATTGTGTAAGGACGCGGGTGCCGGAGGCGCCTTGAAGTGCGGTGATCATTCACCGCTTTGGGGTGTGACGGGAAGGTAAGGCGAAGCCCAAAAGCGGCGTATAAACACCGCACTCCAAGGGCGGCTTGCGGAGTCGGACGCCGGCGGAGCACTGCGTTCTTGCTTGCTGCCGCCGACACTGTGCCTATACAATTCGAGACCATGCCAGGTAAATCGTCTCCTTTTCTGCCGCTGCCCCGGGCGGCAATCGGGTTCCGGCCGGAGTTCCTCGATTTTTCCCGCGGCATCCGCGTGGGCAACCTCGACGATAACGAGCGCATCACCCGACTGCTGAAGCTGGGCCTCGAACACCTTTTCCAGCAGCCGTTCGTAACGGAACGCTGGGGAAGAGGAGTTTTCTGGCAATGGATCGGCTATCTTCCCCGTGCCAACCGGGCGGCCAAACCGCTTTCGAGCCACGTGAGCTTCGGTTGCGCCAAATATTTCGTCGCCGTACACGAGGACGAGCAGGCATGCCAGTGCGGCCTGCAGGTGGAACGGGGTTATCTGCAGGCGGCCCGGGAGTACCCGGCCTGCACTCTCGGGCCGGATTGGGACTGGCACCGCATGGTGCGCGGCCTCAGGAGCGGCGGCCCGCTGGCCGCGGAATTCAAGCGCCTCGTGATGCGCGAGGGCTTCCGCATATTTGCGGGGAGCTGGGAGAGCGGCGCCGTGCGTTTTTCCCGGTCGAGGCCGCCGGATTTTGCCGGACTGCGCAAAGCGCTGCGCCAGGCCCCAGGAGATCACTGGGCCGGGCTTCAGGTCTATTATCCGCTGCGCAAGGCGGAGATCCAAAGGTGCAGCGGTGTCGACCTGATTGAAGCCATGCTTGCCATCTTCAGGGAAGTCACGCCGGCGATGAACCTGTGTATGCAGGTTCAGCTGGCGACACCCCCGATGGTTACGCCCGCGACGGAGAACGTGGGACAGCCGAGCGATTGAAACCAGGTCAAATCGGCGCCGATCGCATCCACGGACTTCAGCAGCGCAAACAGGTTGCCTCCGATGCTGATGCCGCGCACGGGCTTGCTGATCTTGCCCTGTTCGATCAGGAAACCGGCGGCCGGTATGGAAAAATCGCCGGAGGCGGTGTTGATGCCGGCAAAGATGCCGATGGCCTGGGTAAGATAGAAGCCGCGTTTGATGCCGGCAAAGATCTCCTCCGGCTTTGCCGCTCCCGGCTGAAGATAAAGATTGGTGGGCCCAATGCTGCCACTGCTGCCGTAACTGCCGCGCGAGCGGTTGCCGGTGGAGCGGGTTTTGCCCTTCTTGGCTGCATAGTTGTCGTAGAGATACCCCTTCAGCACGCCGTTGACAATGAGCGGCGTGGTCTGCTGGGGAACCCCTTCTCCGTCCACGGGCGCCGTGGCCAGACCCCCTTTCCGACGGCCATCGTCGACCAGAGTGAAACTGCCGGCGGCAACCTGTGACTCGAGCTTCCCCGCGAAAAGCGACCGCCCCTTTTGCACTTCGTCGGCGGAAAGCATGCCGGCGAGAAAGGCAAAGATCTCGGTGCCGACTTCCGGAGCAATCACCATGGGAATCTCGCACGAGGCGATCGGCTTGGCGCCGAGCATCTTCACCGCTTTTTCAGCAGCCAGGCGCCCTACCTCCTGCGCATCGAAATCCGCGTATAGAGCCACCGCTTTGAAGTGGGAGCCTGACTGGTGATCGGACCCATCGGCGGCGGCCATTTCGGCGCCGCCGCCGCAGCCGGCTGTGGGAAACCAGCCGGCAATGCCGTTGGAATTGGCGAGATAGAGGAAGGACGTGCTGTCCTGATATACGACCATCATCGAGCCGCTGACTTTCGGGCTGAAACCGAGCCCCGCTTCCTCCATCCGGAGAGCCAGCCGGATTTTCTCCTGGACAGGAATCTCGGCAATCCGCGGATCGTAGGTAACGGCATCTGCATAGGTCGACCAGGGACGCTCGAGCGCGGGGCTCTCCTTGCCGGTAATCAAGTGGTATTCGTCGGCGGTGTGGAACGGGACCTTGCGCATCAGATCAGCCACCAGGCTGCGCATGGCTTCCCGGGACAGTTCGTTCGTGGAGCCGGACACCATTTTCTGATCCTTCAGCAGACGCAGCCCGATGCCCGCTTCCCGCACGGCATTCACCTGCTCGACCTGCCGGTTGCTGACGCTGATCTGCACGGACTCGGCATCGGAGATATAAGCCTCGGCGACGTCGGCCCCGGATTTTCGGGCACGATCGACGGCCAACAGGGCCAGGTCCATATAGTCTCGATTCGCTCTCATCGGGCACCTCCCTCTTTGTCCTCCCAGGCTTCGCCGTTGCCGCCGACCAGGATGCCGCGCACGCGGATGGTGGGCATGCCGAAACCGACCGGGGCCGATTGCATTTTGCCGCATCTTCCGGCACTCGGAAATATCTGCAGATCGTTCCCGATCATATCAATGCTCTTCATGGCCTGGATTCCCATGCCGGAAAGGGTGGCGCCCTTGACCGGACGGGTGATCTTGCCGTCTTCAATCAGAAACGCTTCACCCACGCCCATCATGAAATTCCCGGTGATGACGTCGACTTGTCCGCCCCCGCCCACTGCGGTGACGTAGATCCCCCGCTTTGTGGCGCCGATGATTTCCTCTTTCGACAGCGCACCTTTGTCAATGAAGGTGTTGCGCATGCGGGGGATGGGCGGATATTTGAACGACTCCCTTCTGCCGCTCCCCGTGGATTTCATCCCCAGCTTGCCGCCCCATATCAGGTCGCACAGGTAGCTTTTCTGGATCCCGTCCTCAATCAGGACCGTCCGCTCCGGCGGCGTGCCTTCGTCATCGAAGGCATACGATCCGGGCATGAACCGGAGCGTGCCGTCATCAATGAGCGTGACTCCCTTGGACGCGGTCTGCATGCCGATCTGGTCTTTGTAGTTGGAACCCTTGAAAACCAGGTCGGCCTCCATGCCGTGACCGCACGACTCGTGGAAGAGCACGCCGTTTTCCCCCGCCGCCAGGACCACGGGGAAAACACCGCGCGGGGAATCCACCGCCTCGAGGAGCCGCTTGGCCCGCCCGACGGATGTGTCGACAATCGTCTCAAAAGAGTTTTCCCCGGTGAAGAAATCACGGCCGGCATAAGCGCCGCGCATGTCAAAACCGTTCTGCAGAGAGCCTTCTTTGTCCTTCACATGCGTGGAAGCCATGAATTCCGTCAGGCACAGCGTTTGATTCACCGCCTTTTCCGAGGATGTGGCGATGTTGACCTGCCGGATGGTTTCGCGCATGAACTGACCCACCTGCACCACCCGCGGGTCGGCCGACCAGGCGCGATCCGTGAGCATCTTGAACATCTGTATCTTCTTCTCCACGGCAACTTCCGAAGGACGCGGGGTGATAGGAAACGCGAGCTTGGAATCCTGCGGCACCAGGTTGAAGACCTTGCCTTCAGGGCCGCCGGCGCCCTGCGCAGCAGCATCCGCGACATAGCGGGCGGTGCTGTAGATCTGCTCGGGATCAAAGCTGTTGGTATACGCGTAAAACGTCTTCCCGTCCTTGACGGCCCTGAGCCCGACACCCTTTTCAATGCGCGTCGATGTGTTGATTTTGCGGTCGTCACTCTCGACCAGATCCACGATCGCCCGCTCGACGAAGACATCCGCAAAACTGGCGCGCCGTTCCATGAGCAGGCCGACGGCCTTCTTGAGGACTTCCTCCGGAACCATGAAATCGGCAAGAGCCCTGTCGCCGCGCGCGCTGCAGCCGGTGCCCGCCAACAGCATCTCGAGCAGGACCGGGGATAAAGCCAGTGAGCCGAGCCCGACGCTGCCGGCGCCCAAAAACTCCCTTCGCGAGATTCTTTCCCCTTCGGACATGATCTCCTCCATTGCAGAATCAGCGCTCAGCCATGAATACTGTTGTTACGTCATTGTCGCACAGGACAATGCCTTTGCGTGCTCAAAAACAGCGTTTGCGATGCGGCGATGCCCTTGGAGTGCGGCGATCATTCGCCGCTTTCGGCTGCGGCGGGAAGGTAAAGCGAAGCCCGAAAGCGGCGCATAAGCGCCGCACTCCAAGGGCGGCTTCGCCGCCGCTTTCGGGGGGGACTACGGCGCGCCGGTGGGGCGAAGCCGCAAGGCCGGCGAGTGAACAACACCTTCTGCCAGGACGCGGGCGCCGGAGGCGCCTTGGAGTGCGGCGATCATTCGCCGCTTTGGGCGGCGGCGGGGAGGTAAAGCGAAGCCCGAAAGCGGCGCATAAGCGCCGCACTCCAAGGGCGGCTTCGCCGCCACTTTTATGGGGACTACGGCGTGCCGATGGGATCAGGCCGCAAGGCCGGCGAGTGAACAACACCTTCCGCCAGGACGCGGGCGCCAGAGGCGCCTTGGAGTGCGGCGATCATTCGCCGCTTTGGGCTGCGGCGGTGGGAAAGGTGAAGCGGCAAAGAGGTGAACGGATACCGCATTCCAAGATCGGGATACTAATCTGTTGCTTTGCGTGCTCAGGCGGAATACTCTCGGGCCAAAGTGGAGGTTGTCATGCGGGCCACAATCACGGCAGGGTGCGCACTGCTGATGCTTCTGTCGGCCGCGCCTGCCCGGGCAGGCGCGGAGCGCTCGTTTCAGCTCATGGGCAAGGTATTGAATGGCGACGGCAAGCCGTTTCGCAGAACTCCGCCAGTGGTTTTTCTGCAGAGCGCGCTGACTCCGTTCGCCGTACGCACATCGGCCGAAATCGATGGGAGCTACAAATTCAAAAATCTCCGCCCGGGCATGTACTCCATGATCGTCGCGGTCCCTTTCATCGGCGAGATGAACCGGACAATCGAGATCGGACCCAGCTTCGCCGATTCCAGGGGCAGAATTGCGTTTGACATCAGGTTCGATGCCAGGCCCGACAGCGCAGCCAAGACTGTTTCGGCTGCCGCACTCAGTATCCCGGACAGTGCCAAAGCGGAATATCGCAAAGCCCAGGAGCGCCTGGCGAAGCATGACACGCCCGGCGCCATTGCCCATCTCAAGAAGGCGGTCGAACTGGCCCCGCAGTTTTCAGCGGCGCTCAACAACCTGGGAACAATCGCCTATCAGGCAAGACAATATGAGGAGGCTGCCGCCTATTTCCGCCAGGCGCACGAAAAAGAGCCGAACGACTACGCGCCGCTGGTAAACCTGGGCGGGGCTCTTCTCTCGGCAGGCAAGGTGCAGGAGTCCCTCGAGTACAACCTGCTCGCAGTCAAGGCCAAGCCTGAGGACGCGCTGGGGCGCTCCCAGCTCGGTCAGTCGTACTTTTACCTGGGGCAGCTCGACGGTGCGGAAGCGGAGCTGAAAAAGGCGAAGGCCCTCGATCCGGCGCACTTCTCTTACCCGCAGCTGATACTGGCCGAAATATACCTGCGCCGGCAGAATCCCGCCGCGGCGGCGATGGAGCTGGAGGAGTTTCTCAGGTTCCACCCCGATTCCGACCGGGCGCCCAAACTACGCGCCATCATCCAGAATCTCCGCGGCAAAGGAAACCAGCCATAGCTCGCAAAGCGGCCGGCCGCCTTCTCTCTCGCTGAACTTCGGCTTGCGCCCGCGTGCCGAAATGCGGTACAAATGCTCGTAACCACCGGAGTTCTTCCTATGCTGAGCGGTCCGCAGCGCCTTAAATCAGTAGGATGCGGCTACAAGCCCAGGTGCGTGGCCATGAGTCAGAAAACGGTTCGCGAGTTCATCATCCTGCACAAACGCAGAGTGCGCCACGCCGCCAAACAGTACCTGAAGACCTGCAGCCCCAGGGACTGGAACCGCATGCACGAAATGATCACCAACTGGGATTTCGATTAATCGGCCGGAGCCGGATGCTTTCCCTCCCGGAATGCGGCACCGTGCGCCAGGACTGCCGACTCAGGCCCGAAGGGCACCGAGACAAAGGATTCTTAGAGGATCCGACAGAACAGACACAACAATCCCGCTTTTCCAGAGGAGCCAGCCATGCCCAGGAAATGCCTCACCTTCACGCTTTCGCTTCCGGTCTTGGTTCTCTTCCTGGCCGCTGCCCGGAACACGAGCGGCGTTATAACCAGTCCAAAAGGCGCCTTGGGCTTCACCATCGGCGACGACTACCGCCTCGCCAACTACACGCAACTCGCCGGCTATTGGCGGAAACTTGCCGCAGAGTCGGATCGGCTGAAGCTCGTCGAGTACGGGAAGACCTCCGAGGGGCGTCCCATGCTGATGGCCATCATCAGCTCGCCCGGCAATCTCAAGAGGCTCGAGCGCTTCAAGGAGATTTCCCGGCGCCTGGCGCTTGCGGAAGGCCTGACCGACGAGCAAGCGCATGCCCTGGCGGCCGAGGGGAAAGCCGTGGTCTGGATCGACGCCGGGCTGCACGCCACCGAGGTCGCGAACGCACAATCGCTGACCGAAATGGTCTACCAGATGCTCACCCGCAACGATCGGGAAACACTCCGGATCCTGAATGACGTGATCTTCCTGGCCGCGTTTTCGAATCCCGACGGACTTGAGCTGGTCGCCGACTGGTACATGCGCGAAAAGGATCCCGCCAAAAGGTCGACCGGAGGCCTGCCGGTCCTCTATCAAAAATACGTCGGCCACGACAACAACCGGGAATCGCTGCTCTGCAACATGCCGGAGTCGGAGGCGATTGCGCGCGTTCTCTACCACGAATGGTTCCCGCAGATCATGTACAACCAGCACCAGGCCGGACCGGCAGGCACGGTTCTGTTCATCGGCCAGATGAGGGATCCGTCGAATCCCAACCTGGATCCGCTGCTGGCGCCGAGCACCGAACTCGTGAGCGCGGCCATCCACTCGCGCTTCGTGGCCGAGGGAAAACCGGGCGCCGTGTCCCGCTCCTTCGCCAACTACCAGAACTGGTGGAACGGCGGCATCCGCAGCACCGTCTGCTTTCACAACCAGATCGGCATCCTGTCGGAGATTACCGGCAATCCCACGCCCACCGAGATCTCCTTTGTGCCGCGCAACCTCGTCGCCAGCAACGACAATCCGTTCCCAATCCATCCGCAGAAGTGGCATTTCCGGCAAGCCATCGAGTACCTGCTGACGGCCGACCGCGCCATCCTGAGCATCGCTTCGGAGCATCGTGAGAATTTCCTCTTCAATATCTACCGCATGGGCCGGAATTCGATCGAGCGCGGGAGCAGCGATCATTGGACGATATCGGCCCACAAAGTCGCGACCGTCGAAGAAGCTGCAGCCAGGGACAATGCGGCGCGCGGCCGCGGAGGCGTCCCCCTGAAATACTACGAAGCGCTGCGGGATCCCGCGGCCAGGGACGCGCGCGGCTACATCCTGCCGGCGGATCAGCCTGACTTCCCCACTGCGGTCAAGTTCGCCAACAGCCTGATCAAGAACGGCATTGCCGTTCTCAGGGCGACGCGGGCTTTCCAGGCTGCCGGCAAGTCCTACCCTGCAGGCTCGCTCGTAGTCAAAACCGCCCAGGCATTCCGGCCGCACATCATCGATTGTTTTGAGCCTCAGGATTACCCCGACGATTTCGCCTACCCCGGAGGGCCTCCCGTAAGGCCGTACGACGTCACCGGCTATACGCTGGCTTTTCAGATGGGCGTCCGGTTTGACCGCGTGATCGAACGCCTTGACGGGCCTTTCGAAAAGGTCGAGGGCTTCGCCAAAGTGCCTGCCGGCACATTGACCGGAGCGGGCGGCGCGGGTTATCTCTTGAGCCATCAGATCAACGATGCCTTCATGGCCATCAACCGCCTGCTGGACACCGGCGAGGAAGTATACTGGCTGAAGAACCCGGTCGCGTCCGGCGGCAGGACCTATCCCGCCGGCGCCATCTACATCGCCGCCGGACCCTCGACAGCCGCGCGGCTGCAGAGGCTTGCGGCAGAGCTTGGATTGAGTTTCGAGGGCATCCCTGCCAGACCCGCAGGAGAGGCGCTTCGTTTGAAGCCGCAGCGCATCGGGATCGTCGACGTATACGGCGGATCGATGCCGTCGGGATGGGTCCAATGGATCTGCGGACAGTACGGATTCCATTTCCAGGTGGTATACCCGCAAGCGCTCGACGCCGGGAATCTCGCCGCCCGCTACGACGTGCTGATCTTCGAGGACGGAATCCTCCGAGGCGGGGGACAGGTGCGCGAATCAGCCGGGCCGGACCCGGAAACCATCCCCGCAGAACACCGGAGCAAGCTGGGGACGATCACGGAAGCGAAAACGATTCCTCAGCTGCGGCAATTCCTCGCCGACGACGGCACGATTCTGGCAATCGGCAGTTCTTCGGGTCTCGGCCAGATGCTCGGCCTCCCGATAGCGAACGCGCTCATGGATGAAAAAACCAACCGGGCTCTTTCGTCCGAGAGGTTTTACATCCCGGGAGCCATCTTGCAGGTGCAGGTAGACACGGCGCATCCCCTGGCTTACGGCCTGCCTGAAAGGCTCGATGTCTTCTACAACAACAATCCCGCGTACCGGCTGAACGAATCGGCCGGCATCCGCAGAGTGGCTTGGTTCGACTCGGAAAAGCCGCTGCGCAGCGGATGGGCCTGGGGCCAGCAGGCTCTCAAAGGCGCGGTGCCGGTCGCGGAAGCGGAAGTCGGCAAAGGCAGGCTGTTCCTCTATGGCACGCTCATCGCGTTTCGCGCCCATGCGCACGGGACCTTCAAGCTGCTTTTCAACGGGATCTATTACGGCAATGCAGTACCGGTGAAATTCGAATGAAGCGGAGACTGATACTAGTTCTGAACCACAAATGCCGGCTGATCATCCGGCTGATACCTTGAGGGTGAAGTCCGGTGTCAACGCCGCCTGGCGCATGCTTGCCAGCATCGCAGCCGCGTCTCCTTCCCGCCGATCGCGGCGGCCGCTGCCCCGGAAGCGCACCTCCCAGTCCACCTTTTCCGCCGGCCCGCCGCCGGCGCGCAACTGGAACCGGTCCGGATACAGGTATACGGTGAACGCCGTATTCCCGCGCTCCAGGCGAAGCCAGTACCAGGCGTTGTCACGCGGCATGGCATCAGGATAGGCTTCAACGGCCCGACGGAATCGGTGCAATGCGCTGCGGTCATTTTCGCCAAGGTTCTGACGTGCGAGACACGCGGCAAGGACGGCGCGAAAACCCACCAGCTCCGGCGGCCACTCCGGATACCGCAAGATCGAAGCCAGGACATCCTCGTCGGCACAGAGTTCCCGGCAGCGCGCCCGGGCGTAATCCCAGGCGCTGAAGTGCGGCTCGCCCGCAGGAACAATAAAGGGGTCTTCCCCGAACTCGACATAGCCCTCGTACAGTTCCCTTGAAGTCATGCCGGGCTGGTGGCGCTGTTCCAGGAATTCATCCACGATCGCCCTGGCCTTGGCCAGCGCTTCGCCGTAGGAGGCAAACGAGCCGGCCTGATAGCGCGATTGCTCGTCCATGAAATGGTAATTGTCATCGACGAAGAGCTCAAATTCGGCCATCGCACACCCTTCACGCCTGCATTTGAGATTCAGCCGGGCTTATTCCGCGCCGTCCCAGCAGTAGGTGCAGAGCTTCTCCTTGGGGAGGCCGATGGCGGCGACCAGGTCGTCGAGCTTCTGGTATTGCAGCGTGGTCAGCTGGAGCCGCGCGCGGATGCGTTCCACCATCGCGTGGTATTTCCCGCTGGACGGATCGGAATACTCGTCCGGGCCTGCATCGGCGCGCCCTTCCAGTTCCCTGATGGCCTTGCGGCCGGCGAGGTCGAGCACGGATCGCGACCGCGAAAAATTGAGGAACTTGCAACCGAAGACGAGCGGCGGGCACGCCGGCCGCATGTGCACTTCGCAAGCGCCGCAGTCGTACAGCCGCCGGATCGTATCCTGGAGCTGCGTGCCGCGGACAATGGAATCTTCGCAGAACAGGATCCGCTTGCCCTGGATGAGTTCCCGGACCGGGATCAGCTTCATGCGCGCCACCAGGTCGCGCACGCGCTGGTCGGTCGGCATGAAGCTGCGCGGCCAGGTGGGTGTGTACTTGACGTAGGGGCGCACGTAGGGCACGCCCGCCGTGTTCGCGTAGCCGATGGCATGAGCCACACCAGAGTCCGGAATGCCGGCCACGCAATCCACCTGCGTCGTGTCGTTCCGGGCGAGCGTCGCGCCGCAGCGGTAGCGGGTCGCTTCCACGTTGATGCCCTCGTAGCAGGAGGCAGGGTAGCCGTAGTAGACCCAGAGGAACGAACAGATCTGCAGCCGGTCGCCCGGCGCTCTTTTCTGTTCGACGCCGTCCTCGGTAACCAGAACCACCTCGCCCGGGCCCAGATACCGCTCGATCTCGTATCCCAGGTTCGGGAAGGCGCAGCTTTCGGAGGCAACCGCCCACGCGCCGTCTTTCCGGCCGATAACGACCGGCGTGCGCCCCAGCCGGTCACGACCCGCGTACACACCCTGATCCGTGAGCAGCAGGAGCGAACACGATCCTTCAACTTCAGCCAGCGCGCGGCCGATGCCGTCCGCGAAGGTCGCTTCCTGATTGATGAGGGTGGCTATCAGCTCTGTCGGATTCACCTCGCCGCCGCTCATTTCGGAGAAATGCGTCTTCAGCCGAAACGCTGAGTCCATCAGCCTGGCGGCGTTCTGCACCACGCCGACGGTCACAATGGCGTACGTGCCCAGGTGCGAACCGATGATGAGGGGCTGGTCCTCAAAGTCGCTGATGACGCCGATGCCCCGCAGGCCATGCATCCTGCGGACATCGTGCTCGAACTTGGAGCGGAACTGGGCGTTGCTGATGTCGTGAATGTGGCGATGAATGAGGCCGCCGTTCATGACGGCAAGCCCGCCGCGGCGCGTGCCCAGATGCGAATGGTAGTCGGTGCCGAAAAACAGGTCCGAGACGCAGTCCCCGGTCGAGACCGCGGCAAACACACCCCCCATAGATCCCTCCTTGCCAGTAACGGGGTGGCATTGTCGCATGCCCCACGCCGCAAAACCATGATTTTCCGCCAGAACTCCGAGACCCGGTCTCTTTGGTTCGCGAAATTCGTGAATTTCGCGGCCAATGATTGTAAAGTTACTTTCTTACCGGGAGGGGGAACCAGGTGAGCACCATGCAACGGTGGTACCGGCTGGCCGGCGAGGGTCACGAAAGCTGCTTCTATGTCGAGGCCGCCGCACCCATGGAACCGCAGGAACTCGCGATTCTGCAGTGGCTCCTTGCGGAGACCTTCGAACCGGAAAACCTGGCCGCCGCCTCGCATCTCGGCCCGCAAGACGGCGCGACGATCGAGGTCGGCCCGCGGCTCAACTTCGAGACCGCCTTTTCCACCAACGCGGTTGCCATCTGTCATGCCTGCGGCCTGCAAAAGGTGTCGCGTGTGGAGAAGTCGAGACGATGGCTCATGCCGCACGACCGGGACCGGAACGCGTTCCTCGCCGCCTGCCACGACCGGATGACCGAGTGTCCCTATACCGTGCCGCTCGACAGTTTCGAAACCGGTCTCGTGCCGGAAAAGGTGGCGATCGTACCCATCCTCGAGCAGGGGATCGAGGCGCTGCGCGCTCTGAACATCGAACTCGGGCTCGGCATGGATCCCTGGGATCTGACGTTCTATTACAACCTTTTTACGCGCACCTTCCGCAGGAATCCGACCAACGTCGAGTGCTTTCAGCTGGCACAGGCGAACAGCGAGCATTCACGGCACTGGTTCTTCAAAGGCCAGCTGGTCGTTGACGGCGCCGCGGCGCCCGAGACCCTGATGGAAATCATCAAGTCCACCCTGCGCGCCCATCCGGCCAACAGTGTGATCGCTTTCAAGGACAACTCGAGCGCCATCCGTGGTTACGAAATCAAAACGATTCTGCCCGCCACACCGGGAAAACGATCGGCTTTCAAGATGTGGCAAGGTTTGTACGACCTCATCTTCACCGCGGAAACGCACAACTTTCCGAGCGGTGTCGCACCCTTCCCGGGCGCCGAAACCGGAACGGGCGGGAGGATACGGGATGTGCACGCGACCGGTAGAGGCGCCCTCTTCATCGCCGGCACCGCAGGCTATTGCGTCGGCAACCTGAACCTGAAGGGCTTCGAGATACCGGGCGAGGACCGGGCATTCGCGTATCCCGGCAACCTGGCCAGCCCCATACAGATCCTGATCGGCGAAAGCAACGGGGCATCGGATTACGGCAACAAGTTCGGTGAACCCCTGATCCAGGGATTTACCCGGACCTTCGGGCTTCGGCTGCCCGACGGCAGCCGAAGGGAGTGGGTCAAACCGATCATGTTCACGGGCGGAGTGGGGCAGCTCAACGCCCGCCATCTGCAAAAGGGCGATCCCCAACGGGGAATGCTGGTGATCCAAATCGGCGGCCCGGCATACCGGATCGGCATCGGCGGCGGCGCCGCATCGAGCATGATCCAGGGCGAGAACAAGGAAGAACTGGACTTCAGTGCCGTGCAGCGCGGCGACGCGGAAATGGAGCAGAAGATGAACCGGGTCATCCGCGCCTGTGTCGAGATGGGCGATCGCAATCCGATCGTGAGCATCCACGACCAGGGCGCCGGCGGCCCGTGCAACGTCCTCACCGAACTCGTCGACCCGGCAGGGGGGAGGATCGAGATCCGGAACATCACCCTCGGCGACAAAACCATGTCGGTGCTGGAAATCTGGGGCGCCGAATACCAGGAACGGACCGCCCTGCTCCTTCATCTTGATCAGCTGGCAGAGTTCCGGGCTATCTGCGCACGCGAAAAGGTCACCTGCGAAGTTCTTGGCGAGGTGACAGCAGACGGGCGGATCGTGGTGCATGACGATCAGGACGGAACCACGCCGGTTAATCTCGAGCTGGCGCCGATTCTGACCAGCATTCCGCAGAAGACCTTCGAGCTTACCCGCATCCGGACTCAGCGCGAGCCGCTGCGCCTGCCCGAGGGCCTGACTGTCCGCGACGCGCTGCGCGCGGTGTTCCGCCTCCCTTCGGTGGGCTCCAAAGGCTACCTGGTGAGGAAGGTCGACCGCAGTGTCACGGGCCTGGTCGCGCGCCAGCAATGTTGCGGACCGCTGCACCTGCCGGTTTCCGATGTCGCCATCGCGGCGCAAAGCCACTTCGCCGTCACGGGCGCTGCCATCGCCATCGGCGAACAGCCGATCAAGAGCCTCGTCGATGTGCGCGCCGGAGTGCGCATGGCCGTCGCAGAAGCGCTGACCAATATGGTCTGGGCACGCATTTCCGACCTCTCACACATCAAGTCCTCGGTCAACTGGATGTGGGCCGCAAAGACGCCCGGCGAGGGCGCGGCGCTCTACGACGGCGCCAGGGCTTTGCGCGATCTGATGATCGCCCTGGGAATCGCGGCCGACGGCGGCAAAGACAGCCTCTCCATGGCGGCCCGCGTCGGCGATGAGATCGTGAAAGCTCCGGGACAGGTCGCCATATCAGCCTACGCTTCCATGCCCGACATCACCCAAGTAGTCACGCCGGACCTGAAATGCCCCGGCGCAAGCCGGTTGTGGCTGCTCGACCTCGCTCCGGGAAAACGGCGCCTCGGCGGTTCCGCGCTGGCCCAGGCTTTGGGACAGATCGGCAATGAGTCGCCCGACGTGGAGGATCCTGAGCTGCTCAAACGGGCGTTCCAGGCCGTCCAGGACCTGATCGCCGCGGGGCTCATCCTTGCCGGCCATGACTGCAGCGACGGCGGCCTGATCACCACGGTGGCCGAGATGGCCATGGCGGGCAATTGCGGCATCCGGCTCGCGCTGAACGAGCCCGGCGATCCCCTGCCGCAGCTTTTTGCCGAAGAGTTGGGCCTGGTGATCGAAGTCCGGCTCCGGGACGAGGACCAGGTCGCGTCCCGCCTGCAAGCCGCGGCCATCCCGCCACGGCTTCTGGGAGAGACCTGTAAGGAGCGGCGGGTCGTCGTCGAACTGCAAGGAAAAGCACTCCTGGATGAGGCCACGCCGGCACTCTTGTCGTGGTGGGAAGAGGTCAGTGATCAGATCGAACTGCTGCAGATGAATCCGGCCTGCGCCCGCGAACAGGCCGGAGGTCACGACCGCCCGGGCCCCTCATACCAACTCAGTTTTGAGCCGCAACCGACACCTGAGCCCGTGCTGCTGCGCGCCGGGAAACCGAGGGTGGCGATCCTGCGCGAGGAAGGGAGCAACGGGGACCGCGAAATGACCTCCGCGTTCTACGCGGCCGGCTTCGAACCCTGGGATGTCACGATGTCAGACCTGCTCGGCGGCAGCTCGACGCTCGACGAATTCCGCGGCCTGGTATTTGTCGGCGGCTTTTCATATGCCGACGTGCTCGACAGCGCCAAGGGATGGGCGGGCATCATCCGATTTCACGACAAGGTCCGTCAGATGTTCAACGCCTTCTACCGCCGCACGGACACCTTTACACTCGGGGTGTGCAACGGCTGTCAGCTGATGGCGCTGCTCGGATGGGTTCCGTGGACGGGGATTCCCGACACCCGGCAGCCGAGGTTCATTCGCAATACTTCCCAAAGGTTCGAATCCCGCTGGGCAACGGTGAAGATAGTCAAGAGCCCCGCCGTTATGCTGCGCGGGATGGAGAACTCCACCCTCGGGATCTGGGTGGCGCACGGCGAAGGGCGCCTGTACTGTCCGGATCCTGAAATACTGCGTGAGGCGATCGAGAAAGGACTCGCACCCTGCTACTTCGTGGATGACGACGGCAATCCGACGGAAAGGTACCCGTTCAATCCCAATGGCTCAACGCTGGGCATCACGGCGTTCTGCTCGCCCGACGGCAGGCATCTGGCCATCATGCCCCATCCGGAGCGGGCTTTTATAAAGTGGCAATGGCCGTGGTTGCCTGAATCCTGGAAGCACTTGATGCCGGTATCCCCCTGGCTGCGCATGTTCCAGAACGCCCGCGTCTGGTGCGAGCAGTCCGAGTAGGCTGTGATGGAATCCCGCCGCACCGACCCGCCGCTGATCAGCGTCATCGTCGTCAACTGGAACGGCCTGCAGTTTCTGGACGACTGCCTCGCCTCGCTGGAAAAGCAGACCTGGCCCCGCAGGGAGTTCATCCTGGTTGACAACGGCTCCACGGACGGCACTGCCGATCGCATCCGGAGCTGGGCGGAGGCGCATGCCGACGCGCAGGCGATCCTGTTGCAGGAAAACACGGGATTCTGCCGCGCCAACAATCTGGCCTTTGCCAGGGCCCGGGGAGAGTGGATCGCGCTGCTCAACAACGATGCGGTCGCCGAGCCGGACTGGCTCGCGGAGTTGGTGCGCCACGGGGATGCAGCGCGCCGCATCGGCATGCTCGGCGGCAAGATCCTGTTCTTCGACCCTGCAGGAGTGATCGACAAGGCCGGCCACCTGATCTACTGGGACGGCCAGAATCGCGGCCGGGGCACGATGGAAAAGGATTCGGGTCAATACGAACGGGCGGAAGAGGTCCTCTGGCCTGATGCCTGCGCCGCAATCTACCACAGGCAGCTCCTGGAGGAGACCGGCGGTTTTGACGAATCGTTTTTCGCCTACGGCGATGACGCCGACCTGGGCATGCGCGCCCGACTGTTGGGCTGGCGGGCCTGGTATGCGCCGACGGCGGTCGTGCGCCACCGCCACTCGGCCACCTCGGGCGCGTACTCGGCATGGAAGGTGATGCTGGTGGAACGTAACCGCCTGCTGCTGGCCATAAAGAACTTTCCGCTGCCCCTGCTGCTGCTGAATCCCTACTGGACGCTGCGCCGCTTCGCCTGGAATGCGTATGCCGCACTGCGGCAGAGAGGATCCGCCGGCAGGTTCGTGGCCACTCAAGGGTGGGGCAGGTTGCCGCTCACTCTTGCCTGGGCTTACGGCAGCGCAGCGCGGCGATTGCCGGGGGCCCTGCGGCAGCGCTGCCGCATTCAGCGCACCAGGCGATTATCCCGCCGCGAGACCATGGATCTGTTGCGGCGCTTCCGGATTGATGTCCGTGAATTGACGCAGAGGGATTAGAAGACAGGGAAATCAAAACCACGAAATGCACGAAAGCAGGAGGAGGCGGGGTTGTCGGGCAAACCGGAAAGCTTATGGAGGCCGGGAGAACTGAGGCTGTTGAGGAGCTTCGCGGGCCCGATCGATATCCAGTCATTCCTCAACAGGCTGCCCTACAACGACCGGGGCACCGCAATGTCTCCGCGGCGCGTTATGAGGGAGCGGAGCGCTCATTGCTTCGAAGGGGCTCTGTTTGCCGCGGCAGCACTGCGGTTTCTCGGGTATCCGGCCTTGATTGTGGACATGGCCGCAGACAACGACGATGACCACGTGATCGCGGTGTTTCGTGAAAACCGCCTGTGGGGTGCAGTAGCGAAATCGAACACCACACTGCTGCGATTCCGCGAGCCGGTGTACCGGAGCCTGCACGAACTGGTGATGTCGTACTTCGAGATGTACTTCAACACGAAAGGATACAAATCGCTGCTGAGCTATTCCCGGCCGGTCAATCTCGCCAGGTATGATCGCCTCGGCTGGTTGACGGCGGCTGAGGACCTGCACTATATCGGCGATCATCTGTACGCCGTCAAGCACATCAAGGTCGTGCCGGACGCCCAGCGAAAACTGCTGAATCCGGTGGACAGGGATGTGCTGAAGGCATGCTTTCTGGGCGCGAAAAAGTCGGGCCTGTTCAAGCCGACATAATCGCTTTGCCGATTGAAATGGTCCAGCCCCCGAAACACAGCCACGGATTCCACTGCTATCATCGAGATAAAGTTCGTGCAATCCGTGAAATCTGTGGCTGTTTTTGCCTTTGCAGCTTGTGCTCTAAGCCGGGGAACCGAGCAGTCACACTCTTTCGCCTATTGCTGGCCGCGGCCGCCACGGCCGCCGCCCTGGCCCGGAGCCGGCAGCGGTTTGCGCGGCATCCTCTCGTCGCGGTTGGCCGCGAGATAGGCGAATCCTGCCACGATCGTCGCCATCTGCATATTGTCGCGCGGCTGCAGGCGCTCGTACGAATCCATGTTGGTATGGTGGGTGATCGCGTTGTATTCGACTTCATCCTGGACGAACTGGAAGCCCGGCAGTCCGGCGCCGTCGAATGACTGGTGATCCGTACCGCCCGTGTTCCGGGTGGTCACCGTGCTCATGCCCAGGCTGCGGAACAGCTCGACCCATTCGCGGAAGATCGGCACGACGGATTCATTGCCCTGGGTATAGATGCCGCGCAGGGCGCCGGTGCCGTTGTCGATGTTGAAATAAACGGAAAACTTGGCATGCTCGGGCCGCAGCTCGAGCGGTCCCTGGGGTCCGCCGCGGCCACCCATGCCGCCTGCCGGCGCAGCCTCCTGTCCGGCGACGGGCTTTCTGAACGCATAATGAGTCCACACGTAATCGCGCGAACCAATGAGCCCCTGCTCCTCGGCCCCCCACAGCCCGATCCGCACCGTGCGGCGCAGCGGCACGCCGGTAGCCTTGAGGATACGCATCGCCTCCATCATGGCCGCGGTGCCGTTGCCGTCGTCGGCGGCGCCAGTGGCGGCATGCCAGGTATCGAAGTGCGCGCCGAGCAGGACCACCTCGTCGGCCTTGTCGGTTCCGGGAATTTCCCCGACAACGTTGAACAGCTGCGGTTTCTCGTAGTAGGTGTTCCTGATGTCGGCTTCAATGGTGACGGGAACATTTTTGCCGACCATGCGGGCGATGCGCCCGTACTGTTCTGCTGCGATCACGATCGCCGGCAGGAGGGTCGCCGGGTCAGCCGTACGGCTGCCGCCGCCGACGGTGTAGATTCCATGGCCGCGTGGGGCCGTGGAGATGGTGCCGAGCACTCCTTCAGCGCGGAAAAAATCATTGCGGACATTGCCGCCCATGCCGCCGCGGCCGCCCGCCGGAGCCTGCGGCGGCGCACCAGCCGGCGGGGTCCCTGCACGCTGTCCCTGCTGCTGGGCAGCCTGTTGGGCTGCAGGCGCTGCCGCGGGCGCTCCCTGGCGTCCGGGTGCTGCCTGCGGGGCGCCGCCCTGACGCGCACCGCTGGGTGACGGCACGCCGAATTCCGTCGCCTGCTGCGGCCCTTCCAGGGCCGCCAGCTGTTCCGGCGTATAGCGTCGCGCCGGCGGGTCCCACATCGCCGGGACATCCGGAGCCGCCTGCGTGAGAATCCACTTGCCCTTCAACTTGCCTTGGTACTGCGCAAGATCGGCTTCCGTGGTGGCCGTAACGAGCGCGACTTCGCCGCTGACCAGGCCATTGGTGCCGGGCGTCCATGCGGTCGGTGTACCGGGAATCGGAAATTTCTCGGGGGACACGGCCTGCATGTAAAACTTGTCGTTGGTCCATCCGCGAGGGATGGAACTGATGTTGTCCGGATTTGTCCAGGGCTCCATCTTCACGTTGACCAGGCCCCACTCTTTCAGCCTGCCCATAACCCACTGGGCCGCCTTTTCGATCGTCGGAGAGCCGGTCACACGTGGAGCATAGACATCCGACAGCCAGCTGTTCAGCTCCATAACCTGGGAGCGCTGCATGCCTTCGGTCCTGATCTTGCTGATGTCCTCATAATTGATCTTTTCGTTCCTGGCCAGAAGCGGCAGAGCCAATAGCAGTGCCACTGCTGCCAGCACACAAAGCTTCTTTCGTCTCATGGTTTTCACTCCTCAGGGGGCGGACAGGCAGGAATCCGGATACCGGATGCATTTCATTCCGGAGTCCCCGGCGCCCAACGCCGATGGTAGGCGTTTCTACCACGGCCACTGCAGCCGGACAAGCGAATTTCAACTAAACCACGAAATACACGAAACCTCATTGATGGGCTCAGGCAGGAATGGAACCGGACCGCTCTCTGGACGCGTGTTCGTGCCGGTCTCGCGTTTTCGTGTATTTCGTGTATTTGGTGGTTATGGAAGGTCAGTGGATGGTGCGCCGCAGACAGACCCCTGGAAACCTTATCCTGGCATGCTTGTGCCGGGACTTGATGATGGTCCAGCCTTCATCGGACAGGTCCCGCAGAGCCAACTCCCGATCTACCCATCTGCGGATCTGCCGCTTCTCATCGCCGGTCACCAAGAGCCATTCACCCTTCAAGCAACTCAGCCAGGCTACTTCCAACATCGCACCCTCCGGGCGGCGTTCCTTCCGCCGCCCCTCATCTATTTCAACGAAACGGCGCGCGAAAAAGTTCCCGATGATTGCCGCCGAAGGAGGTGCACTCCGCTCTTGCAGCCCCGACATCCCGGAGCAGTTGCACTCCCGGCAAGCGGGATGTCCCTTTTTCGTTTTTTTCTGATTCTTACCGGGCCGTGAGTTTGCGGGCGAGGGAAACGGCCGCACTGGCGTTTTCGCCGTACCCGTCCGCACCGATCTGCTCGGCGAATTGCTGGGTGACGGGAGCGCCGCCGATCATGACCTTCACTCTGTCGCGAATTCCGGCTTGCTCGAGCGCCGCGATCGTGTTTTTCATGCCGGGCATCGTAGTGGTAAGCAGGGCTGAAATGGCGACCAGGCCGGCGCCGGTATTATTGACGGCCTCGACAAACCTCTCGGGCGGGACGTCCGTGCCGAGATCCACTATTTCAAAGCCGCCCCCCTCGAGCAGCGAGGCCACCAGGTTCTTCCCGATGTCGTGCAGATCGCCCCGGGCGGTACCGATGACCACCTTCCCCGCCGCCTGTGTCCCGGCCGCTGCCAGCAGAGGACGCAAGGGATCCAATGCGGCTTTCATGGCACGGGCGGAAAGCAGCAATTCAGGAACATAATACTCCTCGCACTCGAACATGCGTCCGACCTCGCTCATGGCCGGCACCATATAATTGGTAATAATTTCCATCGGCGCCACCTGGGCTGCCAGGGCCTCGTGGGTGACGGCGGCGGCCGTCTTCGCATCGCCCTCCAGAATCGCGTTGTATAATTGCTGTAAGTCCACCTTTCGGCTCCTTTCTCCTCTGATGCAGGCACACGCGGCGCTATATTATCATTGTTCTACAACCGCAAGGGGAGATTCCCCCTTCCTGTCAGGCCGACAGGTCTTTTTCGATCTGCTCCAGGGTCTTCCCCTTGGTTTCCGGCACGCACCTGAGAATGAAAATGAATCCGGCGGCGCAGATGGCGGCGTACAGCCAGAAGGTCCTTGCTGCTCCCAGCGCCCCATGGAGCAATGGAAACGTGTAGGTCAGGACAAAACAGGCGATCCACAAAGCCGACACCGCCACCGACACGGCAGCACCCCGGATGCGGTTTGGAAAGATCTCGGCGATCAGCACCCAGGTCACCGGAGCCAGCGAGAACGCATAGCAGGCGATCGTGGCCAGGACGGGCACCACCACGATCAGCCCCTTAAGCTGAAACTGAAAGGCGGAGCCGATCAATGCGTGGAAGACGCCGATGCCTGCACAGCCGATCAGCATCAGCACACGCCGGCCGAATCGATCCACCGTGCGGATGGCCGCGATCGTGAACAGCACGTTCACCAGGCCGGTAATGACGATCTGGAACAGGATGGAGCTCACGCCGTAGCCGGCGGCCCGAAACACCTCTTCCGCGTAGTTGAATATCACATTGATCCCGCTCCACTGCTGGAGGACTGCCAGTGTGATCCCCACGAGCAGGACCCGCCTCATCTTCGGCTCCAGCAGTGTCCGGAAACGGATCCGCGACACCGCTTCGCCGGCCAGCGTCCGCTCGATTTCGCGGACTTCGGCCTCGCTGTAGGCCGATCCGCCGATGCGCGCCAGAATGCTCTCCGCCCCGGCGCGCCGCCCGTTCTTGACCAGCCATCGCGGGCTCTCCGGCACAAACAGGGCGCTGCCGAGGAAGACCAGCGAGGGTACGGCCACGGCCGTGAACATCCAGCGCCAGCCGAACTGTCCGTTCCAGGACTCGCGAATCATCGCCACTGTTGCGCCGTCCGGCACGGGTTGCGCGATCAGCCAGTTGACCACCTGCGCGCCCAGGATGCCGATCACAATGGTCAGCTGGTTGAGAGCCACCAACCGGCCGCGCATATGCGCCGGCGCCACTTCGGCGATGTACATCGGCGACAGGTTGGAAGCCATGCCGATGGCGATGCCGCCGGCGATCCGCCAGACGATGAACCAGCGAAACGCAGGGGCCCAGCCCGTCAGAATGGAAGAGACGGCAAACAGCACGGCAGAGGCCAGCAGCAGCCGCTTGCGGCCGTACAGGTCGCTCAACGCGCCGGAGATCAGCGAGCCAAGCAGGCAACCGAGCAACGCGCAGCTGTTCGCCCACCCCACTTCGGCCTCGCCGGCCAAGGCAAAGTATCTCTCGAAAAACGGCTTGGCTCCGCCGATTACGACCCAATCGTAGCCGAACAGCAGGCCCCCCATCGCCGCCACCAGCGAAATGGCCCATACATAGGCCATGTTGTATTTCGCGATGTCTCCTGAGGCCGGCGGTGCCGAATGCGCCGCGTTCATCTGTTCCATCCCCTGCTTCGAAAATAGGGCCAAAGCCAGGAATGTCGGGATCGGGATCGAAGCTCACATCACCTCGATCCCGATCCCGACCCCGAACGTTTTCATGCGTCACCGGGTGCGCCACAGGCCCATGAGAAGCTGCTCCGAAAATACCGACCGCAGACCTCCGACATCCGACCTCAGACCTGCTGTCTCGGCCGTCGAGACTGCTTCAAAAACAAAACAACAACCAGTGGATTCCGTGGCTGCGTATGCAGTTTTGAGCTTACGTCTATCGTCCGAACCATTTTCAGGCGTTCCTGCTGTCCTGGACGGCCCGGAACATCGCCAGCAGGTTCTCCAGCGGCACGCTGCTCTGGACGCTGTGTATGCTGCTGAACACGTAACCGCCGCCGTCGTTGAAAATCTCGATGCGCTCGCGCACCTCCCGGTAGACCTCCTGCGGGGTCCCGAAAGGCAGGGTCTTTTGGGTATCGACGCCGCCTCCCCAAAAGACGATATCCTTGCCGAACTCGCGCTTGAGCGTGCGCGGCTCCATGCCGCGTGCGGAGCACTGCACCGGATTCAGCACGTCGAACCCCGCGTCAATGAAATCCGGGATCAGCGGGTACACCGCTCCGCAGCTGTGGATGAACGTCTTCCATTTGGTCTGCCTGTGGATCCGGGTGTTCACTGCGAGGTGAAAGGGCTTGTAGAGTTCGCGATAGGTCTGTACGGAATAGAACAGGCCGCGCTGCGTTCCGAAGTCCGTGCCGCTGACGAACGCCACCTGCACCCGGTCGCCCAAGGCGCCGGCGAGCAGGTCGATGTTCCGCAGAGCCACCTCACACTGCCGCTCGAACACTCTGCGGACGTAGTCACGCCGGCTGACGGTGGCCATGTACCATTCCTGCACGCCCCGGATGCCCCTGGGGTTTTTCAGCCACGGCGCGGGCACGGTCGCGATGTCGCCGAAGCCCATACCCGGCAACGTCACGTATATGCCGTAATCGCTGTTTTCGTGAAACCACCGTGCCTGCCGGGAGAAGTGCTCAAGCTGCGCCGCGTCGAGCACTGTGAACTCTTCGCAGTTGTCGGCCGGATCGAGTGCGGCTTCGTCGATGGGCTGCTGGCGGTCCAGCGAGTCGAAGAAATAGCTCGCCGACGGCATATATGCGCAGGGTGGTACGCTGGTATCGCCCTCGGGGTAGATCAGCCATCCTCCAGCCTTGGCCGGCGTGACGTTGAACCTTTCCGGCACCAGGACGGGCGTATCGTCGGTCATGGTGAACGGCTTCCATCCTTCGCATGGGAAGCCGAACATGGTGTTCGGCGAATGGACGCCGACGACGTCCAGACCAAGGGCGCGACGCAATTCCTCATCGATCTCGCCGAGCATCTGGTACGGCTCGATGATCCTGACACGGTGGTCCGCCGCGCCCAGGATCGCACGGCGCAATCGGTGCACCGCGCCGGCACCCATGCCCGCCTGCATACAGGCGCCGAAGTCGACGCACAGGCGGTCCGGCTGCCGATGGTTGAGGGTCGCCTCCAGTCTCTCCCGAGAGGTCATGATGTCTCCGCTGGGTCGGGCCAGGGATCGAAATCCGCAAAACGCAGCGGCTGCCGTGGAGGTGCCGAAGGCATCGGAGTGGCGATGATTCGCCGCCGTGGGCCGGGGCGACGATGCTGAACCAGCCCGCAAGGCGGTGTATGAGCACCGCACTACAAGGGCGGCTCCGCAGCCACACTACCGTTTCGTGACGGCGCGTTGACGGATGGAGTCAGGGATTGTCCAGCCCACTCTCCCTTCCTTGCTGTGAATGCGCACCACCAGCTCACATTCACGAGCCGCGTCGGGGAATATGGATTGCGCGCTGTCGTCGGCAAGCCGGAAAACAACCCAGAAACGCTCGTAGCTGTAATCCCGCGGCATAATGCCCGCCAGCCCCTTGACGTTGCGCAGCTTGTCGGTCTTGAGGCCTGCCATGCCCATGAAGTCAGGGTTCTTTTCAGCTTTGGGCCGCAGGTAGGCTTCCCACTCGAGGGGAATCACACCGGATCCTTCCCGCGGATCGATCTCCACCAGGATTACAGTATCTCCGGCGGCCTCGGCTTCCTCCACGAGAGCCCTGGCGGCCGCGTCGGCGAGCCCCTGGCGCAGCTGCAGATACCGCGCCGTCGCCCGGATGACCTCCGGGGTGAACCAGGTGGCGCGGAGCTTGAAATTATACGAACTTTCCGTGTGCACCACCCGCGTGTCCCAAAAGCCGCCCACGCGACCGTTGATACGCGTGCTTTTGGCAATTTCTTCTGCCTGCTTCAGAGACCATTGCAGATACGTTTCCCGCGACTCGGCAGCCGGCTCCTGAGCGGCAGGCAGCGCCAGAAGTGCTCCAGCAGCGCACAAAGCAGCGACGGCGGTCCTGATCGAGATACGCACGATCCCGGCGGTCATTTCTTTACCAGCCGTCTGAGGATGGAAACCACCTCCGAGCCTCCGATGGACGTTTCGCCCACGCTCATGCCGACGAACTCGAACCCGGCCTCGCCTGCTTCCTTGAGTTCCTTCTCCATCGTCGAGGTTCGCGAAGTTGCCAGCAGCTTGTATTCATAGTGCTGAATCGCGGCTTCACGATCGCGTTCCAGGATGACCGCCACCTCTTTGCCGCCGAAAGTCGATTTGAATACCGTCTGGTCCCGGTAGCGGAATCCCGCATCCCCTGCCTGCTGCAGCTCCTTCTGCATCGTGGAGGTCCTGCTGGTAGCCAGGAGTTTGTATTCATACCGAGGCTTGGCTACCGGGCCTGCCGGCTTGCTCAGAACGGCAACGGACTCGGAACCGCCGAACGCGGTGCCGCCGCCCATGATGGCTTCGAAGTGGTAGCCGGCGTCGGCTGCCTGATTCAGCTCTTTTTCCAAAGTGGACGTCCGGTTGGCAGCCAGAACCTTGTATTCATACTGCTGGTCCTGGGCCATGAGGCCGGTAACGGCACAGAGAGTCACGCAGATGATGAGATACACGCCAAATCGTTTCATTGCCTCCTCCGGCTGAATTGTGACAAACGCGGCAAGGGATTGCCGACCGCGCATATTGTATACGAAGTCAGTGCAGGATGCCCTCACATCCTTGGACAAAAAATCCGGCAGCTTGATGCGCGCCTCCTTGCGGGTATCATCCCCGGACCCAGTGCCGCGGCAGCACAACCGCGGCTCCCTCGTCCCGGCCGGCATGACGCCAATCCAACAAGTTTCGCAGGCGCGAACCCGCGCCCCGCTGATCGAATGTGGTATGCTGTTCAGGAAATAAACCTGCCGGGTAGCCGAGTTGGTAAGGCGCGTGACTGTTAATCACGAGATCGCAGGTTCGAGACCTGCCCCGGCAGCCACATCCCGGTCGGCTCGCCCGCCTATTCCGATACTACCTGATCCCGAACTCACGGCCGAGATGCTGAGAGCGCAAGGCACCCGGAGGGAAATGCTTCCATCTCCGCGTCTTCGAGGTTTGCGTACCGCCGGGAAAATGAGTTGCTCAAATGCAGATGCTGCCGGCAGGGCACGCTAACGCACCGCCAGCCGAGGGATCCAACATCAAGGACCTTTAAATGCGGGATCAGGGTTGAGCGGAGCTGCGGACTCTAAAGTCGCTAGTAGCACCCAGCCTATAATCACGGCCGTCAGAAGTGCAAGCACAGTCATTGGAACTCTTGAACTTGGCGTGCTCAGTACTGCAGAATTTACCACCAAAGATCTGCCAATGCCTGCAGCAAGAAGGTTGGGGACCATCACTACCAAACGCCCCCAAGAAAGCACGCATTAAGTGCGCAAAGGCGTTTATCCAACTTCTACCGACGGGATTGATCAGGTTGACCGGATCGTTTCTGACGTAGCCTGTTCCCTGATCTTTCTCCGATCCCCGAATGACGGGGAGGTACCTCCCGTGGTCCGTCCTTGGTCCTCGTTGTCAGTTGATAATCGGCTTTGGCATCCAGTCGCTGTATGTGATTCGCAGCACATCTCCACATTCTATTGACATACTCGGTGGCACCGCGCTTTCCAATTGATCCTTTGGGAGTTTTGCCAGTTAAAAAGTGATTTCAATGCGAATATTGCCGGAAGTAAATTCGCCGGATCTAAGCAGACGCAACCTGCATTTTTCCCTTAAATACCTTTCCGCATATTCCCATAAAACATTCGTCACACGATCCTTGGTTAATGGATTGAATGATTCTCGGGCTATATCGACAATTTGTCCTTCCAGATCAACCTTCCCAATCAGCGTGAGTGTCCCCTGTAGGCCCGCGAATTTGGCCAACAAGGGGTATCGTGGACTTTCTATTTGCACAATAACGATCGAATCCCCAATCGCGGCCAGGGACTGCGAGAACGAAAATGGAACCACGAAGGATATAATCGAGACCAGGATACCAGCGCGGACACACATGCACCTAGAACGCCTCATGACATCACCTCAATATTTGAATCCATAGTGCCTCTATTATCGAAATGCGTCTAGCACGTTCGCACAGTTTTTAGTGACGAATGCATTATTTTTATCCACGGCTGCCTGACTATTTGAGTCGTGAAGGAGCCTATTTTTCATGTGGCCCAGCTCATGCAGCATAATCAAAGCTCGAGCGGCAAAGATCAGCTCCGCGCTGTCCGCCGCGCCGTGAATCGTAACGTGAGCCGCGAGCCTCCGGCCGGTTTCCATTGTGCCGCGGGAGGGAGGGTTGGCCCCTCAACGCAAGGTCACGATGGTGCTTTGCGCCGGGGGGAGGCTGAAAGCGGCGAAAGGGGGGCCCGTGACGGATAGGCCGCGGGAGCTGCAAACTTGATGTCGGTTTGAATTTGGGGGAGAATGTCAGCTTGCCAAGAGTCAGCCCATGGGCCCGTGTCCGGGAGTTATTAGGGCATGCCGAATAGAAACAGTTATCCCCTGGCGGTCGTCGGCTGCGACTTCCGCACTGCTCCCTCCCGTTGCCGGTCCCGGCTGGTGCTGGATGCAGCTGCGGCGAAGCAGATCTGCGGCGAACTGGCGCGGCTTCAGGCTGCCGATGGATTTGCCGATCTAAACACCTGCAACCGTAACGAGTGGATCCTGTCGACAACCAACGCCCGCGTGGCAGCGGAGATGATGCGCACCCGCATGAAACGCCTGGCAGGCGATGAAGCGGCCGCCTGGTTCGAGCCCTACACCTTCACAGGCAAGGAGGCCGCCAAACACGTGTTCCGCGTCGCCATCGGCCAGGAGTCCCTGGTGGTCGGGGAACGCCAGATTGCCGGCCAGATGTTCTCGGCTTTTGAGGCGGCCCGCCGCCGCGGTACTTCCTCGCGGGTTTTGAACGGCCTGGGATCGGTCGCCGGTCGTCTGGTCCGGCTGGCATTGCGCCGCGGCTGCCTCCAGAGCACTTCGGTGGGGGTGCACAGCCTGGCCCTCGCCTACCTGGAGGAAACTTTGCCCGAAGCCGCCAGCCAGCGTGTGGCGGTCATAGGCCTGGGCAGCATCGGGCGGCGCGTGCTGGCGTTGCTGGCGAAAAAATCTCGCTTCGAGCCTGTGCCCTGCAACCGCACGATTCCCGAGGACCTGAGAGGCCGGGTGCGCCCCCTTGCGGAGCTCGGCCGTATCCTGGAAAACGTCGATGCTGCCATCGTGTGCACGGGCGCACCGGTGCCTGTCGTTCAGGAGGGGATGGTTCGCCGCCGCAGCCACGCCGGGCGTCTGCGCCCTCTTTGGCTGGTGGATCTCGGGATACCCGAGCAGATAGGCCGGTTTGCTTTTCCTGAGCGCGTACATGTGGTCCGGCTGGACGAGTTGGTCGCCTTCCATCGCAGCCGCCGCCAGAATCTCCAGCAAGCCGGACCCGATGGCACCGAGATCGAAGCGTTGGTGCAGCGCGCCCTGGTCGAGTTCAGGGTCTTCTGCAACAGCCAGGCATATACCGAAATATTGGACACTGTTCAGCGCCACCACCGGAAACTCGTCAGCGAAGAGATCCCGGAGCTGATTTCCCGGCGGCTGGCATATCTGCCGAAAGCCGACCGCTCACGGCTGCAGACCGACCTGAAAAGCATCATCCTGGAATACACGACCGAAGTCTTCCGGACCATCCGGGAGTCGTCGGGGCGGGAAGCCTGAGTACTGCTGTTCAAAGATACGGCTACATCTTTTATTGGACGCGGAAAAACACGGAATAACACGGAAGAAGCCAGACAATCCCGCGTGCAAAGAATATGTGGTGGTATTTATGAACAGCAGTACTGATTTTCACTCTGCGAACAGGTCGTGGGCCATGAGCTCGAGGAATGCGATCAGTTTGCGCAGCTGCCCATCATCCGCTGTCGGCACACCATGAGGAAGGACCAGGGCAAAACGGCAGCAACGTCAGGCGGCCATCCGATGCGAAATCGGATTGGGAATCCGATGTGGGCAACTTGGGGGCTCAACGTGCATCGACGCGGAGCCGCCTGCTGCCTACCTTGTCGCCAGCCATGTCGTATACCACGGCCGTGAGATACATATCACCCGCCTGGGCGGGAATTGCCACGGAAACGGGGATCCCGGACTTCATGTATTCCTTATAGGTTTGCCCCAGCAATTTCAGGCCTACGGTCTTCCAGACCTCGCCAAGCATATGTTGCCTGCCATCCGCATAAAATATGGCCAGGCGCAAGCGTCCGTAATGTATGTTGTCGTCGGTTCTGAGCGCAATCTTCGAGGCATTGATCTTCAGGTCCACGTTGAGCTGAGACGGTCCGGCGTCCGCCGCTGACCTCGCGGCGCTGATCTTGAACGGCACATCATCGATGACGTCCGCCCAGCCGCCGGCGGCGGAGATGCGGCTGTAGGCGAGGAACTCTATCCTGTCGTAAGGCTGGAGCGTATCGCGGGCGAAATACCCCCGCCGGAAATACAGCCTGAGGCCCGGGCGGTTCACTTTGACCTGAATCTGCCGGTATTTGTCGTTCCAGTTCTCGTCGGCCGGATAGTAGCCCAGCAGGTACTGGACGCGCGTCGTTTCATTGACGGTGTCCAGCGCCCCGCCGATATCCTGAAAGATTGAGGCGCGGCCTCCGGTAATCGCGGCGATATTTCTCAGGCTTTGCGCCTGGGCCGTATCCCCGGCGCTGAACACCGACCCCATCGGCGGGGGCGGCTCGGATGTGCCGGTGGATCCCTTGGGCGCCGCAGTCAACGTCACCCCCTTGGTCGGCATGACGGTCGGAGGGAGGCCTCCGGTATGGAACGTATCGATGGCGACGCGGGCGTCGTTGGCCATGGCGGCGATGCCTTTGTCGTAATCGGTGTTGCCATACGGAAAGAGCAGGCCCTGGCCGCTGAAGAACAGCAGGTGCTTCTCGCCTTCCATGTAGCGCAGGTATTCGATGCAGGTGAAGAGGTTCTGCATATCCTCGATGGCCCCCCCGGCCCGCGGAATGAACTCGTCAAAGGGTAGTTCCAGCGTGATCCCTTTTTGCTGCATCTCGTCGAAGGTCAGCAGGCTCTGCATCACCTTGGCACCCGGCAGTCCCGATTCTGCCGCATCATCCGCCACCGCCACGCGCTGTTCCGCTTCGGCAGCCCGGTCCGAGGTGCCCAGAATGAGGCTCGCAGCCAGTTCCCAGTCCTTGACGATCTTGCCCTCCGCCGTCAGCCTCCCCGGGGGCACCTGCCGGGACGCCAGGTTCGTTGTGCCCTCGAAAATCCTGGCGACCTCTGGCTGGAGGGATTTCGGCAGTTCCTTGATGCCGTAAATGGTGCGAAGGCCGCGCACATTCAACTCCAGCCAGGACTCAATGTTGTCGCTTACCTTCTTGTACTGCTCCAGCACCTGCGCAACCTGCTCGTGATCCGTGGTGAAATCGGTCGCCCGGTTGTAGGCGTAGACCGCGATCCGGTCCTGAGGCAACAGATCCTGGCGGACGAATTGAATCAGGGCGTCGACAGCCTTCAATGCCTGCTGATGGCGGCCGCGGCCCAGCAGGATCAGGAACGTGCGGGCTGATTGCGGCTTCGGCTCGATCACGTTCGATATCCGGATGCTTGACGGTTGCGCAGGCCCCGGCGGCATGGCAGCAGTAAAAGTCTGAACTGCAAAGTGCCGGACTTCCTGCGGACGCCCGTTCTCGAAGATCTGGAAGTCCTCCTGCTTGAGATCGGTTACGGGGCGATCGCGGTCATCCGTGACGATGACGTCGATGGGAACGAGCAGGACTCGAATCCGGAAGGTACCCGGCGGGCCCTGCTTCTGAGCCTGAGCTGGTCCCCGGGCCTGGGATGATGGGACAGGAGCCGCGACCGTAAGCCACCCTGCCGCTGCGATGCCGCAAAGCATGAAAGTACGGATCAAAGTCAAACACTGTCGGATTCGCATAAACCCTCTACGCTGAATTATCCGTGACTGCGTTCACATCGAGGACCAGGCCCAGGCCGGAAATGGATCATTGGGCTGTTCCACAACCGTCCCTCACCCACCCGCGGGGCGCACCCGGTGACACACGGAAACGTTCGGGGTCGGGATCGGAATCGGGATCGAGCTGATGCACGCTTCGATACCGACCCCGACATTCGTGGCTTTTGTTCTATTTTCGGAACAGTCCCCCACGTGCCTCGTGGCGCACCCGGCGACGCATGAAAACGTTCGGGATCGGAATCGAGGTGATGTGAGCTTCGATCCCGATTCCGATCCCGACATTGGTGGCTTTCGTTTTGTTTTCGAAGCAGTTATTAGGCTACACCTGCAGATGCGTTTCGATCAATAGGTCACACTCCAGCGGATGCCGACCATGCTCCGGCAGGTCAGGCCGACCGGAGCCTGTGATTCCATGGGCACGGCGGAAACTCTTGATTGGCAGAATCGCGACGATGTGCTATTTTCATCACGCTGACGGATCCTGGAGCCGGAGCAATCCTGAAATTCCCCTACAGGAGACAACCATGTTCCAGCCAGATTTTCAAGACAAGACGCCATTCCCGGAGGCAAGAGACACGGTGCGGATCCGCGAGGAACCGCTGGTTGTCGAGATCAACACGCGGTATCGCGGCAAGACGAACAGTTACGTAGTCGACCGGACGTCGCTGTTGTCGATCCTCGACAAGTCGGCCCAGTCGATCGAGTGCAAATGGGATGACGACTGGACGGAGGTCTCTCCCGGGATTGAAACCCGCAGGGAGAACAGAGGCTACAGAACCACGATCGGCGCCAGAAGTTCCGAGCACTTCGTAACGCAAAGCGTCCGCATCCAGGGCGATGCCTGTCCGGTGTTCATCAAATTCCGCCGCGCCCTGGAGTACATAGATTACTTCGATTCCGAGTTTTCATCCTGCAACAGCACGGACTACTGGGTGCGGTACGAGAAACAGACGGGCGCTCCCCGCCCGGAGTCCTGATCGGAGTGGGCGCCGCCTGCCGGACGGCGCCCGGCCTGCACTGTGTACCTGCGCACGGGTCCCGTCCGCCGAACCTGTCTAAAAAGATACCGTCCAGGAGGGATGCAATGAAAGCAGCCGGGGGCGAGCCGCGCAGCGGCGCTGCCTCCGGTCACGACGAGCAAGGATCGAAGTCCTGAAGGGCGACGGAAAATGAATGATATGCGAAGATCTCTGTCGCCCCTCCATGGCTATTTGCGATTTTTGCCTTTTCCGGGGGCTTGCGCCCCCGGCTACTACCTTCCGCTGCTCCGCGGCTGATCCGGCGATGAACCGTCGTGTCAGCACGCCTTGAGAGACTAGTACGGCAGCCTCAGCCAAACGGATCCGGCCGGCCCGTATTCAGTCCGGGCCTGTCAGGGCAGGGATTTCATCTGCACGTTGCGGTATTCCACCCGATAGCCTTCCGCTTCGAGCCCTATGTAGCCGCGTAGTGTCTCGCAATCCTTGAATTCGCTCGTGACGGCGCCGTTGATCCAGAGGGTGATCACCTTGCCCACCGCGCGTATTTCGTAGATGTTCCATTCACCCGCGGGTTTAATCCTGTTCTCAGACATGCTCTGCCGCAGGTTGAAGCGCTGGGATACCCCGTTCACAGGAAAGGCGCCGAATAGGAAACCGCCCGCCATGGTCGCTTGCGCCTGGTGCCAGACATTGCCGTCGCTGCTGGTCCTGACAAAGACCCCGGCGTTGTATGCGGGTTCCCCGTCCATCTTGGTGAACCGCCATTCCACGTGGTACAGGCAATCGCCCAGTTCCTTGGCATAGCGCATCCACTCGTGCCCCACCTTGTCGCCTTCACACAGCAGGATGCCTGTGGCCGGATCCATCTTCCAGGGGGACGGCTCATCCAGGGAGCCGGCGCGCAGCTTGCCGGCCGCCCATAGCGGCCCACGGATCCAGTCTTTCATTGTTCTATCGGCAAACAAGTCCATCCAGCCCTTGGCATCCGATTCGAGGGCGCTTTGGGTCTGGGATAGTGCGAAGGGCAAAAGGAGACAGATACCGAGCAATGCAATCAATGGGATTCGCATGAAACACTCCGCTCTTTGAATGTGAAACAATCCCTTGTGGTCATGAGGGATCCATGTGGATAACCGCTTCACAGCGCGGCATACCTTCTCGCAGGCGGTGGGAGACCTGCTCGGCAATCCGGTCCGCCTGCTCGATCGCCAGACCGCGCTTGACCACGATGTGCAGCCCGGCGCAAACCGTTTCCTGCCCGACATACTCCGCGCGCATGCTGTGGACGCCAAGCACGCCCTCTACCGAACGCGCCCGGTGCTCGATCTCCGCCAGGACATCCGCATCCGGCGACCGTCCCATGAGAAACGACCAGTTGTCACGCATGAGGCCCGCTGCGTTCATGGCAATGATAGTCGCGACCACGATGGCTGCGAGGGGATCTGCGATCGGGTACCCGCCCATCACAAAGAGGGTTCCCAGGAGAGCCGCCAGAAGACCCAGCTGATCGTTGACCAACTCCATGAGCTGCGCTTTGGCGGCTGCGCCACGCGCCTTGCTCTTGAGAAGCTGCAGCAAGGGAGCGCACGCCAGTATCATCGAAAACACGATGACACCCAGCACAAGGTAAAGGTTCCGGTGTTCGCCGGGTGCCTCACGCCAAAGCCTGGGGATCGCTTCCTCGTACAGTCTCAGACTCGTGACGGAAATGAACAACGTCGCGGCAACCAGAGCCGCCACGTTCTGGGCACGGCCATGGCCGTACATGTGAAATGCATCCGGCTGCTTCCTTGACCAGACGGAAGCTGCCAGAAGAAAGACCGAGATGATGATATCGCTCAGCGTATGCAGCGCCTCGGCGAGCAGAACCATCACGCCACTGACAAAAAAGACGGCGAGCTTGAGCGCAAACACGGCAATATAGACGGCAACGGATAGTTTCAGTCCGCTGAGATCTTCAGAGGCTTTCATGACCTGACGCCCTTCCTGCACTCACCTGAGTCCTTTGCCGCTTCTGCGTCCCTTGCCTTTCAAAAACCAACGGGTTTCCCCGTTGGCGTGGATTCTACCCCGGAAGGCACGACGGTAAACACAGAATTCCCCATTCAGCCTGGTGGCCACCACAGTCACTCTGGCCGTGCGCACGACTTGCCGGGCGGCACTTTCCGGACGATTTCGGATCAGATCGTGTATCCGGACCGCAGTTTGGTGCAGCCGGCGCCTCGGCCGGCTGCATACAGCCAGCCGCAGGCACCAGGCAACGTATCACCGACATCCTCAACCATCCATCCGGGCCCGTGGTCTTCACCATCGATGGCGCAAGCCGGAATGTTCGGATATCTTTACTTGTATGGAGGTGCGCTTATGCAGCAGCCTAAGATCAGAGTCAATCCCTCGGAAGAGATCATCAAGATCGGTCCGCTGGGGATCCGGTTCCTTCTCACGGGCGATGATTCCAACGGGAGCGTGTCAGTATTCGAGGTTATCGTCCCTGCCGGGCAGAAACTGGCGGCGCCGGCCCACAAAAACGACGCTTACGAGGAGATGCTCTACGGTATCGAGGGCGCCCTTACCTGGACGGTTGACGGCACGCCCATTGAGGTTGGTCCCGGGCAGGCGCTGTGCATCCCCCGGGGAGCAGTGCACCGCTTCGATAACCTTTGCGGCAGGGACGTAAAGCAGCTTGCCGTGATTACTCCTGCGATCATGGGCCCGGCGTACTTCCGCGAGGCTGCCGAAGTGATCGGCGCCGCCGCAGGAGGCCCGCCTGATCGCGCGAAGATGATGGAAGTCTTCCGGCGCCACGGCATGACGATAGTCTCACCAGCACCTGCCAAGTAGCGGGCGGTCGTCAAGGTTTCGCCCGGGGAGTTGCAGAGATGCAGGATTGACACGGCAAGATCCCGGACAACTGACACTTGACTGATGGCGGCGGTCACGTAAACCGAAGGCGCTGCATGGGATTCCTGGAGGTGCCGATTTGAACGTGGGTGTGCCCCCATGGTCTTCTGGAGCGGGATTCCGGAAAACTGACGGGCAGACTCGACACGGGCAAGGCTCTCAAGATCGATTCCAGCAATACGACTTTCTGTGGCTTCACCAACGCCTTTGCGCGTCGCCGTATCCCTGCCCTTCTCCCCCAATTCATTGAGAGACCTGGAAATAATGCCGGCCAGGCAGATCCCCCTCCGAGCGGGCGAAATCCGTGAACCTGTTCCTCAATATCAGCATCTGATTCTTTGAGTGTTCTCGATTCTTCAAGCTAGGATATCCGTAGTCCGTGTCTCACCTGCACGCATAGCTGCATGGCCAAGGAGGCACGAACTGTCTTGCCAGGCCTCCTGTGCCGAACCCGGGGATTGAAAATGAAGACCATATGGAATAGGACGATCGCAACCTGCCTTTTATCTCTGTTTGCCTGTTTCCTGTCATCGATATCTGGCTTCGCCCAGACCGGACCCGTAAACCTGGATTTCGAGCAAGGCACGGTGGGTCAAACCCCGACCGGCTGGTATTTCTTCACGGGGGTCGGGTCAGGGTATACGAGCGGCCTGACTACAGAGCGTCCCATCAGCGGCGCAATGTGCGTTGTCATCAAGCGCACGAGCGCAGCTGGGTCGGGAGATTTCAGCTCAGTCGCGCAATCCTTTGACGCCTCCCCTTACCGCGGAAAACAAGTGCGGTTTCGGGCCGCAGTGCGGGCGTCGGTCTCGGGTTCCAATAATATGGCCATGCTCTGGCTGCGCGTGGACCGACCAAACGGGCAGATGGGATTCTTCGACAACATGTCGAATCGCCCGATCACTTCCTCGCAGTGGGGATATTACGAGATTACCGGTCCTGTAGCCGCAGATGCGACTCGAATTAATCTGGGATTGATACTCCACGGGAGCGGCTCTGCCTGGATCGACGACTGCTCATTCGAAATTGCCGCCGAGCCTGATCCGATCGTCGAAGCCGCACGTCCTCTGACCGCGCGGGGACTGGAGAATGCAGTCGCCTTCACCCGCTTGCTCGGGTACATCCGTCACTTCCATCCGAGCGATGAGACCGCGGCAACCGATTGGGACCGGTTCGCCATCGAAGGAATGCGCACGGTGGAAAACGCCGGCAATGCATCCGAACTTGCCTCCTCGCTCCAGGCGGTTTTTTCTCCTGTGGCTCCGACCTTGAGCGTTTTCACGACGGGAAACACCCCATCCGCCGTCAAGCCCATTCCGCCGCCGAATCCATCAGGGACCGTTCAAGTGGCGCTCTGGAACCACGTGGGCTTCGGCACAGGAAGTGCCCAGAGCGCCTATCACAGCGAGCGAAAATACACGGATGCGCCCGAGGGGAAGTTCCCGGACGAGCTGGCAGCGTATCAGGAACCGTACCCGGCCGAACTGGGGGGCGGGGTCTCCTGTTCCTTCCCCATCGCACTCTTCGCCGACTCGAACGGCACCTGGCCGCGGGGCACCATGCCTGGCCCTACGAGGTACTTTTATTCAGCCCGGGACCGCGCGACGCGGTTGGCTGCGGTGGCGCTCGCATGGAACGTATTTCAGCACTTCTTCCCGTACTTTGATGCCGTCCCTGTCGACTGGCCCGCGGCTCTGACCGCAGCCTTGAGTTCAGCCGCTACCGACACGGACGAAGTGCAATTTCTTGACACCCTGCGCCGGCTTGTGGCCGCACTCCACGACGGGCATGGCAGAGTCTACAACTCCAATATCGCGAGTCCCGCTTACGGGCCGCCGTTCACCTGGGACTGGATTGAAGGGCAGCTTGTCATCACCCAAATATTTGAGGACAGCGGCCTTGCTCCGGGTGACGTGGTGCTTTCGATCAACGGCAAGCCTGCCGCAACAGCCCTTGCCGAAGCGGAAAGCCTTATTTCGGGTGCAACTCCGCAATGGATTCTCTATCGCGCAATTCAAGACCTCTACCTGGGGAACCAGGGTGATGCCATGATGCTTGAAATCGAACCCTGGGCGAGCCCTGGAAAACAGACCCGGGTTACAGTGACGCGCAACAAATCGATTTCGAGCATCCGGGAACCACGCCCTGCGAAGATCACCGAACTTGAACCTGGCATCTTTTACGTGGATCTCAACGCGGTTACAGACGCGGATCTTACCGCCATCCTTCCACAGCTTGCGCAGGCGCAGGGCATCATCTTCGATATGCGCGGGTATCCGGGCAATATTAAAAATCCGGCCACGCTATTCTCTCACATCACCGAACAGCCGGTGACGAGCGCGTGGTGGAACAAACCTGTCGTCACATTTCCCGACCAAAAAGGTGTGCAATTTCAGGTGAGCCAATGGAACTACATGAATCCGCAGGAACCGATTCTTAGGGGCAGGAAAGCAGTCATCACCGACGGCCGCGCCATCAGTTACGCGGAATCGTGCATGGGCATTTTCGAGTATTACAAGCTGGCCGAGATTGTTGGGGGTCCGACTGCAGGAACCAACGGGAACGTCAATCCCTTTACGGTTCCGGGCGGCTACACGATCTCTTGGACCGGAATGAAAGTGCTCAAGCACGACGGTTCACAGCATCATGGCGTGGGAATCCTGCCGACAGTTCCCGCAGTGCGCACGCGCGCAGGCGTGGCGGCCGGTGTCGATGAGTTGCTGCAACGGGCCACCCAGATCGTCTCGCCGGCATCCGGGTTGCAGGTGGAAGTTCCGGGTGGCGGCGCGGCAGAGGCTTCGACGATCGGCGCCGGCACCCCGGTTCAGGCCGGCTATGCCGTGGCCCAGGTCAATTCGGGCAGCGCTCCCTATGGAGTTGCGATCTACAGCTTCAAAAACAGCGGCGGCATCGTTGTGAGCCAGGCTGCCGTGCCCGTTTCCCCTCCGACGATTTCCGCCCGGATCTTCGTCGATTGCCGCCCGGGCGTATCCATGCCGGGTTCCGGCGGCAGCGCCACCGTGGACGTCGATACCGGGATCGCCCTCGTGAATCCCGGTTCCGCCACTGCGAACGTGTCTTTCACCCTGCGGGATAGGACCGGGGCAATGCTGGCCGTCGGGCACGGCACGATTTCCGGCGGGGCGCATCACGCTAAGTTCATCAGCCAACTTGGCGATCTCGCTCCCGATTTCAAACTGCCGGACCATTTTTCAACCGGAATCCAATTCGGATCGCTCGACGTGGCGAGCGATCAGTCTCTGTCTATTACGGCGCTGAGAATTACCGTGAACCAGCGCCAGGAGACAATTCTGACGAGCACACCGATCGCCGATCTGACCCGGCCACCGGACGGGCTGCCGATCTATTTCCCGCAATTTGCCGACGGCGGCGGCTATATGACAACCCTGGTCCTGGTCAACACGTCGGCCGCAGCCGAATCCGGTAAGCTGGCATTTTTCGGTGATGAAGGGACGCCGCTGGTTGTCAGGAGCGCGGATGGCACATCAGGCTCGACGCACAGTTACTCCATCCAGCCCGGCGGGACCTTCCTCTTTCAGACTGCCGGCTCGGCCAAAGAGGTCGCCGTCGGGTGGGTCCAGGTGAGTCCGGATGCGGGGACGCCGAGCCCGGCAGGAGCAGCCATTTTCAGCTTGAATCGAGAGGGGATCCTGGTGACCGAATCGGGAGTCCCGGGAGCGGCCATGACGATCCACGCGCGTATATACATCGATCAATCGACGACCCGGGGCACGGGCCTGGCGATCGTAAACCCTGCCGATACGGATATCAGCATAGCTTTGACGGCATTCGCAAAGGATGGGAACACTCGTATGGGCGCGCCCGGGGCACCCCTGATTTTGAAGAAGAACGGGCACGCGGCACGATTCGTATCTCAGCTGATAACGGGGCTCCCGGCGGAATTCTCGGGGATTCTGGACATCTCATCTTCGTCGCCGTTCGCCGCGCTGACATTGCAGTCCCTGACCAACCCCCGGGGCGACTTCCTGCTGACTACGTTTCCGGTCGCGGACCCAACCAGGCCCGCGCCGGCGCCCCTTGTTTTCCCGCAGATCGCAGACGGCGGCGGGTACCTGACACGCTTCGTCCTGCTCGCCGCAGACGCGCCCGTCAGTGCCAATCTCACCTTCTCCGCCGACGACGGCACGCCGCTGCCTGTCGGCAGCAGCAAAGGGGCAGTGAAGTTTTAGCTCAGCACTTTCAGGGAACCACTTGCTTTCGAAGTTCGTCTGAATGGTCGACGGTGGCATGACGTGCCTCCGGCGGCACGCGATACGCGCCGGACGATCGAGCCCCGACAGGAGGTGTCATTAGCATGAGTCACACGAACGCTGCAACCAAACTCATACCGTCCCTGTGTATCGCTTTGCTGATCGCGTGCGAGGTCGCCTTTTCTCAGGCACCGCCTGCACCGAGCTCCACAACACCGGGCGAGAGCCTGAGGGAGCAGGGAGACATCCCGGGAGCCATAGGGGAATTCCGGAGGGTTTATCTCAAGGACCCGACGGATCAAAAGAACATCTATAATCTGGCCCTTGCGCTTTCCATCAACAGGCAACTGGACAGTTGTTTTAAGTACCTGACCATGGCCGTTGACATGAAACCCTCGATTCAGGCGTTGATCGATCCGGACTTGCTGACGGCCAGAGCAGACAGGCGCTGGGCGGAATTTGAGGATAAGCTCATCGCTACTCTCAACGCGAAGCCCGGCCAGCCATTTAAGGACGTCGAATATGCCAAAGCCTTGTGGAGGCTCCAGGCCTGGGACCAGGCCTTTTTCATAGAAATAGGCATCGCCGGCAGAAAGATCGGCATGAAATCCTCGGTCGTGGAGGCATTGTGGAAGTTCAAGTTCATGGTCCAGGAAAAGAACGAACAAGAACTTGACCGCCTGATCGCCAGCAAGGGTTGGCCGAGAGTGGGCAGCGTGGGCAGAGAAGCGGCCATGGCCGCCTACCTGGTCGCTATGCATTCCCATACGGGAATGCAGAAGAAATATCTGACCACCATAAAAATAATCTGTGAAGAGAAAGAGCTTCCCTGGGAAAGATACGCGTTGATTTATGACCGGAGCCTTGTCAACGAAAACAAACCCCAGCGTTTCGGGACCCATACGAAGTACAACGAGCAGACAAAGGCCGAGGAGCTCTATCCCCTCGAGGACGAATCCAAAGTGAACGCGTGGAGGAAGGAGCTTGGATTACCTCCCCTGGAAGAATATCTCAAACGATTCAATATCACTTTCCGGCCTCCCAAAAAGTAGTCGCACATCTTCGTCTCACGCTAACTTGATGCAATTGCGGCACTTGAATGAGAAATGAAGCGTTGCGGGCGAGTGGTGGCCGAACCGGACATGTGAATCTCACCATGTTCTCACCCGGAATGACGTTCGCCTTTCACTACATAAGGCGCAGGAGCAACGATATTGTCGGCCTGTTTTTGTCCGTGCTATGATGAGGCGGGCGCGCCCCCTGCCAAAAGCCAACCGTTGGTCTCTGTCATGAAGTGGTTTCTCCGCCCAAGAGCACGAGGCCGATGAACCTCATAGAACTCGGGTGGAATGATTATTTCGCGGCTGTTTTCGAGCCTTATCGTGCCGAGGGCCTCATCCCGGCCCGCGTGGTCGTCCAGCACCGTGACAGGAGCCTTGCCGCCGGTGAAGCGGGAGACGCGCTCGCCGGGGTCTCCGGGCGCTTCCGGCACCACACGACAAGCCTCGCCGAATATCCCACGGTCGGAGACTGGGTTGCGCTGGAACCCTTCGGCCGTCGGCGGGCCGTCATTCACGCCGTCCTCGAAAGGCGGAGCGCGTTCGTCCGCAAGACGGCCGGCGAAACGACCGAGCCGCAGGTCGTGGCCGCCAACATCGACACGGTGTTCCTCGTCACGGGCCTCGACGGCGACTACAACCTCCGCCGCATCGAGCGCTACCTGACTGCGGCCTGGGACAGCGGCGCCTCGCCGGTTATTGTCTTGAACAAGAGCGACCTTAGGGAGGACTTGACGGCGGTCGTCGCCGAAGTGAACACCATCACCTTCGGCACTCCCGTCGTCGCCCTGAGCGCCCGGGACGGCTCGAACCTCGACGCCCTGAGGATGTTCCTCGAGAGTGGCAAAACGGCAGCGCTCCTGGGATCTTCCGGAGCCGGGAAATCGACCCTCATCAACCGCCTCCTTGGCGAGGAACGTCTCCGGACGGCGCCCGTTCGCCCGGACGACAGCCGCGGCCGCCACACGACCTCGCACCGAGAGCTCGTCGTCCTGCCGGGAGGTGCCCTCCTCGTCGACACGCCGGGCATGCGCGAGCTTCAGCTCTGGACCGACGAGGCGAGCCTCGGCCACTCTTTCGAGGACGTGGAGGGTCTCGCGGCCGGCTGCCGCTTCGCCGACTGCACCCACGCGCACGAGCCGGGCTGCGCCGTCCGGGAAGCGGTGGCGAAAGGCGAGCTCGACGCCGCCCGCTACGAGAGCTATCTCAAGCAGCGCCGCGAGCTCAGGCAGCTGGCTCTCAAACAGGACAAGCGGGCCCGCCGTCAGTCCGAAAAGGCCTTCGGCAAGATGGTGGCCGCGGCCATGAAGGACATAAAAAAGAGGAAGCCGAATTACTGGTGAGGCCCAGGGCCTGAAAGTCTCGATCTCTTGGCTTCGTAGACCCAGCGATCCATCGGACTCCCGTCCAGGGTGGCGCGCACATTGGATCCATTGTTGATGCGCAACCGGTAACGGCCTGATTCCGGCACACTCAAGTTCCCTGTCCAGCGAGCGCTCCAGCGATCCGCAGCTTTGGCCTGATCCAGGGGTTGTTTCCGCCAGTCAAACTCCAGCCGGCTGTCGCGCCGGCGCAGAGTCACGCTGGTTCGTGCCAGATCGCCGTAGAAAACCGAGTCCAGCGTGTCCATCATCCCGGCCAGAAAATCCCCCCAGTCACCCTCGGCCGCGACGCGCGCAGCACTGTAACGGCGCTCGGCAGCAGCCAAAGTCGGCTGCACGGCTGAAAGCGCCGGCAGTTCTCCCACCCCGGCGACAAAACAGGTCGGAGTTTCCGGCTTTACAGAAAAGACGACTTCCGCATCAGGCGAGAAATTGGCCCGCCCCGGTGGTTCGACCCCATCCCCGCAGACCCCGGCATTACTTCGCTGCCGCGGCATCCAGCGCCAGATACCGGCCGCGGTGTGCTTCAGGCTCGGCTTGGGACTTCTCGTCGATGCGCATAGTCGGGTAGTTGTTATCGGCGCGGTAGGCCGGCCAGTCCGGCAAGCCACTGCCGTTGGGGTTGCCGGTCTTGATGAAATTCACGAAGTAGGCCTGCATCACTTTGGATACTTCGTAGTCGGCGGGCTCCCAGGCGTAGCGTTTGTCCAGGTCCAGGTTGCCCATGGCGTACTGGATCTCGGCGGAATGTACGGCGCCGCGCGGCGGCGGGGGTGGCTGTGCTTCACGCCCGGCGCCTGAGGTTCCCGGCGCGCCACCAGCTGCGTTTCCGCGCCCAGCCGCCGGCGCCGGTTGACCCGGCATGCCGAGATAAGCCGGACGCGGACGGGCATACAGGTAGCGGTAGATGTTCTTGCCTCCCGTCCGCATTTGGAGTTCGGTCCATTTCCAGGTGCTGTACGAGATGAAGCGGGCGCTGGCCAGGTGCGTGGCGGCTTCGTACACCTCATCCGCGGTGGTTGCGGCATAAGCCTTCAGGACAGGGTCGGCCTTGTCGCCATAGAAACGCGTGATGGCAGCGGCGAGTGTTCCAGGCGTGGGGTCGCCGTTGCCCAGCACCGAGCGCCACGACTGCTCCTCGGTGTTCGATCCAGCCAGCAGCGGGACCCTGGCCTGTTCGCCCGCTTCAAAGATCGCCGTCAGGGACTTGGCGAGGAAGTAACCGTCCATGGCTGTGCTGAAGCGGATGCCCTGCGCTTTGGCGGCGGCCTCCTGAATCTGCTCCGCAGTCATGGCGCGAAGAGCGGCGAGCGTTGTCGCGCCCGCGGCTGTGGCGAATTTGACGCCGTTCTGCTCAAGATCGGCCAGGGGCAGAGGCGGCAGGCTGGAGATCGCGGCGCCGCTCTCGCCGATCGCGCCGGCCATCAGATTCCTGGAAAGCGGCGAGGCCATCAGCGCGCTGACGGAGATCGAGCCGGCCGATTCGCCGGCGATGGTGACGCGTTTGGGGTCGCCGCCAAAGGCAGCGATGTTCTTTTGCACCCACTGGAGGGCAGCCACCTGATCCAGCAGACCGTAGTTGCCGGATGCATGGTGCGGGGATTCCTTGGTCAGCTCGGGATGAGCAAAAAAGCCGAAGACGTTGGTGCGGTAGTTGAGGGAGACCGCCACGATGCCCTTGCGGGCCATATTCTCGCCGTCGTAGCGCGGCTCGGAGCCGTCGCCGTTCTGAAAGCCACCGCCGAAAATGTAGACGAGGACGGGAAGCTTTGCCCGGCCCGACTTGGCGGGAGTCCAGACGTTAAGGTAGAGACAGTCCTCGCTCATGCCCTTG
>Ga0316620_10000069_pt1 | contig 41960 bp, 24 predicted proteins | sample OWC_Aug_M1_C1_D5_FD_207651 | JGI IMG/M metagenome (GOLD analysis project Ga0316620, IMG submission 207651) | Wetland soil microbial communities from Old Woman Creek delta, Ohio, United States - OWC_Aug_M1_C1_D5_B | ecosystem: Environmental > Terrestrial > Soil > Wetlands | place: USA: Ohio...
GCGCGATAAGTTTTGCGTTTCTGGCCCTGAGTGCAGGGCTTTCGTTCCTTCTTTATCGATTGAATCAGCGAGCCGTAAAGTCACGGCTCGTGCCGGTTCAAGACGCGCTTGATGCCCTTCTTGCTGAGACTCAGGATCGACGTTAGCCGGCGGGCATTGGCGTGATTTCATCGACAGGAGATTTGATGTTCATGAAAAAACGACTTTTGTCGGGCATTGCGATTCTCTGCGTGTTCTCGTCTCTCGACCTCGCTTCCGGCCAGACCGCCAAGTCTCCAGGGGATCCGGCCGAAGCGGACGTCCGGGCCATGCTCACGGATCGCCTCGTACCCGGTACGGACACGGGCATGGTGGTCGGTCTGATTGCCAAGGGGAACAGCCGGATCATTGCCGCCGGCAAATCCGGTGCCGCCGGCTCCCCGGCGCCCGGTGGCGATACGATATTTGAAATCGGATCTGCCACCAAGGTGTTCACAACCACGTTACTGGCGATCATGGCGGAGCGCGGAGAAGTCCGCCTCGAAGATCCCGCCGCTCAATATCTGCCGTCTTCCGTGAAGGTGCCGGAAAGGAACGGCAGGAAGATCACGCTGCTCGACCTGGCCACCCATCAATCGGGCCTGCCTCGGCTGCCGACGAATCTCAACCCCAGGGATCCGGCCAATCCTTATGCCGACTATACGGTCGAGCAGCTGTATGCCTTCCTTTCGGGCTATCAGCTCCCACGCGACATCGGCGCTCAGTTCGAATACTCGAATTTAGGCATGGGATTGTTGGGACACATTCTCTCGCTCAAGGCGGGCATAGGCTATGAAGCCCTGGTTACCAGGCTCGTTCTCGAACCTCTGCAGATGAAGGACACCGGTATCACACTCCGGCCCGGGCAAAGCGAGCGCTTCGCCCAAGGCCATGACAGCGCCGGCAGGGCGGTGGCCGCATGGGATTTGCCCACACTGGCGGGAGCGGGAGCTCTTCGATCCACGGTGCAGGACATGCTGAAATTTGCCGCGGCCAATCTCGCGGGCACGGGTCCCCTGGCGACCGCACTGCGTTCGACCCATCAGGCCAGAGCCGGTATCGGGACTCCGGACGGGAGTGTCGCGCTCGGCTGGCTTTTGCGCCATGCCTTCGACACCGAAATCGTCTGGCACAACGGCGGAACCGCCGGATTTCATTCCTTTATCGGATTCGATTTGAAAAATGGCGCAGCAGTCGTGATCCTGCACAATTCAGCGGCCAGTATCGACGATATCGGATTCCACCTTCTCGACAGCCGGTTTCCGATCGTCAAGCCGCCCTCTGCGCCCAAGCCGCGCAAAGAGACGGTTGTTGCCGCCGCGATCCTTGATTCCTACGTCGGCCAATATCAATTGGCGCCCGCCTTCGTCATGACCGTGACGCGCACAGGAGAACAGCTGTTCATCCAGGCAACCGGCCAAGCCAGGCTGCCGGTCTTTGCCGAATCCCAGACTGACTTTTTCTACAAGGTCGTCGACGCACAGGTGACCTTCATAAAAGATGCGAACGGGCAGGTTACGGGTCTGATCCTGCATCAGGGAGGACGCGACACGCCGGGCAGGAAAGTGAAGTGAGGAAATGTAAAGAGCCGATGCTGGGTTCCTGGTTATACCATCCCCGGTCCGGGAGACGATAACCAGATACCGAGCTCCCGATTCTCGCTCATGACATCCGACTTGCCTGCCGATAAGACGAACATCGAGGTATCTATGCCTATTGACTTTTCGGCTTCTGTCCAAGGTGTGCGGGCGGCATGGGATAACCTGGGTCGGATTGCCCATCGGGTTGCTGCGGGCAGCGTCAGCGCGCGCCACGAACGTCCTCCGGGTGTCAGCAACGATCTTCTGGCGGGCGGGGAACCAGCATCTGCCATCATGCGGCTCGATATCGCCGGCGAAATGGCGGCCATGAGCCAGGCAAAGATCGAAGCCAAGGCCAACCTGAAGGTCATATCTGTACTTGATGACCTGGAACGGGATTCGCTGGATATCCTGGCCTGATCCCCCGGCGGCCCCCATTTTTCCAGTCCTCGACTTTCCGGCCGGGCGGTGCGCACACATCCAGGACTCGTGCGGTCAACAGCCAACTGATCAGATAAGAGCCTCAAAAACGCACTGCAGGCTTGTTTTCAGAAGTGGCGATTTTGCCCATGTTCATGTCTCCCAATAGTAGTCGTGGTTCGTCTCCATTTCCCTTCCCGCCTTTCCGGAACCACCTGCCAATCCTTGCCCTTACCCATAACAGTGCGCCGTCGGGCCGCAGGCGCCCACGTTGCAGCAGCTTCATTTGAACAAAAGAGGTAGAAAACGTGGACACCCACCGTATTCTGCGTCTTCAACGGGCGTCCAATCATTTTCGGAGTAGCCTCTCATGCGCCGCGGCGCACCCAAGCGCATGAAAACGTTCGGGATCGGAATCGGGATCGAGCTGATGTGAGCTTCGATACCGATCCCGATACCGACCGCGACCACGACATTCGTGGCTTTCGTTCTATTTTTAAAGCAGCATCTTGGTTTTAGGTCCGAGGTCGGAGGTCAGTACTTTCGGAGCAGCTTCTCATGGGCCTGTGGCGCACCCGGTGACGCATGAAAACGATCGGGGTCGGGGTCGGGATCGGGGTCGCAATCGCTGTCGGCTTTTTGAATCCTTACGGCAGCCAAACCGACTGCGATCGCGACGGTGACCGCGATCCCGATCCCGATCCCGATCCCGACCCCGACATTCCAGGTCGGAGGTCTGGGGTCGGAGGTCGGTATTTTTGGAACAGGGATTGCTGATATAATCCCTCCTTCTTTGGATCGAAGCTCTCCGTGAGATCATCACCTATGTTACAGCTGCCGGAGATTCAAAAGCACACAAGGATGGGCCGGGCCGAGACGATTCTCGCGCGGGTAGTCTTCAGTTTGCTGCCCTTCCTTATAGCACCCGTGTTCGCCCACGCCCGGCAGATGCCTTCTTCGGCGCACAAGTCCATCCACCAGATCGAATGGGAGGCTCACCGCGATCTCGTCATGCATCCTGCTTCCGAGGCGGCAAGGGCGCTGCTTTTGCCCCAGGCGATCCCGGCAAACCGCAGCCGCACCGTCTTCGGCTTCTATCCCTATTGGGCTCCTGGTTTTTCGGAATTGCGCTTCCAGGACTTGACGCACCTGGCGGTCTTCTCCGTCGAGGCAAACGGCTCGGGTCAGCTCACCAATCTGCGCGGCTGGCCCAATGTCCCGCTGATTCAGGCGGCACATGGAGCTCATGTCAGGGTTGTCCTGGTGTGCACGCTTTTTAGTGCCGCAGAACTTGATGCCCTGCTTTCGACGCCTGCAGCAAGGCAGGCGCTGATCGAGAATCTAGTGCAACAGGTCATCCTGGGCGGCGCCGACGGGATCAATATCGATTTTGAGGGAGTGCGCGGCCCCCAACGGGAGAATCTGATTCTGTTCATGACGGAGCTCGCGACCCAGCTGCGTGCGGCCGTCCCGGGGGCGCATCTTTCGATCGATACTCCCGCAATCGACTGGCTCGGCGCCTTCGATTATGCCGCCCTCGCGGGGATTTGCGATGCCCTCATGATCATGGCATACGATTACTACTGGTCGGGATCTGCCTACGCCGGGCCGGTATCGCCGCTTGTAGTAACCGCACTATGGGGGCCCTATAGCGTCCAGTGGACCGTGCTGGATTACCTGGCCAAAGTGGGAGAGCATCGCAGCAGCAAGTTGTTGTTGGGCGTGCCCTATTATTGCTATGAGTGGCCCGTGGCAGCCAGCGTACTGCGTGCACCGGCTCTGGACAAGGCGGTCGCTCGGACTTACAGCGATGCCAGCAACAGGGCCGCCATGTTCGGCAGGAACTGGGACACCTTTTCTGCCACCCCCTGGTATGCCGAAATTGCCCAAACGGTGCGGCAGGGATGGTACGAGAATGCGGAAAGCCTATCGCTGAAATACGACCTGGTATTTCAATACGGTTTGCAGGGGATAGGCATCTGGGCTCTCACGTATGACCGCGGCAAGTCGGAACTCTGGGATCTGATCGAGCAGCGCTTCCCTCCGGAAATCCTGCCCGATCCGCCCGAGATCACGGCGCCGGCGACATTCTTCGATTCCGTGGGCCTGCCGATCGCATTGCGGGCTCAGGGAAGCACACCGGTGGCCGGTTATGAAATCGCCATCGGCACTTCACCGGGCGGCACAGACATCAGCGGGTACCAGGCGGTCGGCTTGCGATCCCAGATCCTCCTGCAGGGATTAGGCCTCACTCCCGGCGTTGTATACTACATCACGGCGCGCAGCGTAGGACCGCAGGGACTCGCGGGCCCCGCGGGACCATCGACAGCGGTCGTCATCGATCCGGCGCGCCCTGTCAAGCGCAAGTACCTTGCCCACTGGAGCAACAGCGGCGACTTGTATACGGGACTGGCCATCCTGAATGCGGCGGCGGGACCGCAGGCCGTCCTGATGCGCGGCTACCTTGCAGGGCAGGCGGATCCGATTGTGAGTTCGTGGGTATTGAAGCCGGGGCAACAGCTGGCTCAACTGCTCGAGGAAGAAGATGTTCTGGGCGCCGCCAGCGGCGGAAATGAAGGCTGGCTGGAGGTCAGTTACCAGGGAGACAGCTTGAAGTCGATGTATCTGGTCGGAGACACCCGGATCGCTCGCAGCCTGGATGGCGGCGCACTGATCGATGCAGACCGCAGCCTCATCCTCCCCTTCCCGGATGGCGGAAACGCCGTGATTGCGCTCGCCAATCCCAATCCTGCAGCTGCCGCCGTGAGTCTGCATCTGCACACTGCAGGCGGTCTGCATACGGCTTCGCTCAGCCTGCCCGGCAAGACCGCGGTGACGAAGAGGGCAGCGGACCTGTTCCCCACGGCTTTCGCGCCCTGGCTGTCTGCGCACGCGGACAGCGGGGGCATCGGCGACGCAGCGTACATCGGGGTGGAATCGGACCGACCGATCGCATGCAGCGCTACGCTGGAACGGAATCATGACAGCGCGATCGTGCCCGCGCTCTACCGGCTGCAGGCTCTGGGCGGCGCGGCCCTTTCCTATGTCCTCTGGGGCGGAGGGTACGAAACAGAGGCGGTTCTGGTAAATCCGTCCGCAGGCTCCGTCAGCGTCGAACTGCGTCTCCTGGGTCCGGCGGCAGCCGACCCGGTGCGCTTTGCGCTGGCTCCGGAATCAGCCGCAGTGCTGAAACTGAGCGAGGTCTTCGGCATTCGTGCCGGCAACCTGGTGACAGGCTCGGTCTGGATCACAGCATCAGGCGGAACCGGCATATTGGGAAGCGCCTGGCTGCGTACAACCGACTACCGGAGCATGGCCGCCTTGCCGCTCGAAGTCCCCGGCACTCATGTCCAGTTCCCCCAGGTAGCCCAGGGACAAGGTTTCTGGACGGGCCTGAGTATCACCAACGTCGGCACCGCGGCTAACCACGTGAGCCTGGAAGCTCTGGATGCCGAGGGACGATCGCTGGGAACCTACGAAGCCGACCTTGGTCCCGGAGAGCAGCGTGTTTCGCTCCTGTATCAGTGGATCCGGGCGACGATCGGAGTAATGGCAGGCAGGATCGAGATCCGCTCCTCGGCTCCCCTGCTCGCGACGGAGATCTTCGGCTCTGACAACCTCTCCTTTATGACGGCCGTTCCCGGCAAGTGATCCGGATCAGCGAACGAAGCCGCATCAGGAGCTTCCACCTGAGGCTAGCCTCACCGAACGGAGACCTTCAAATCTCCGTCCGCTCCGTCGGGGCTCTACCAGGACCGGCGCGAAATTCACGCTGGAGACACTTTAGGCGGGCTTCCCACCTGACGCCGGGTTTCGCTTCATCTCGAAGTGCCATTTCCAGATTTCGTAGATTGCGGGGTAAACCAGCAGCTCGAGCAGAAACGAAGTAAACACCCCGCCGATGATGGGCGCCGAAATCCGCTTCATGACATCGGATCCCGTGCCGGTCGCCCACATGATGGGCACGAGCCCGATGAAATCGGTCGCGACGGTCATGAACTTCGGGCGAATGCGTTTAGCAGCGCCTTCCATGATGGCGTGCCGCAAATCGATCAGGCTGTTCATTCGGCCCTCGCTCTTTGCCCTTTCATACGACAGGTCGAGATACAGGAGCATGAATACCCCGGTTTCGGCATCGATCCCGAGGAGGGCGATCAGCCCGACCCAGACGCCGATGCTCATGTTGTAGCCGAGCGCATAGAGAAGCCAGACGGCGCCGATAGCCGAGAAAGGCACGGCGAGCACGACGATCATGGTTTTGGTAATGGACCGGGTGTTCATGTACAGCAGCAGCAGGATCAGGAACAAGGTCAGGGGAACCACCAGGGTCAGGCGCTCCTTCACCCGCTGCATCGCTTCGTACTGCCCGCTCCAGAGGTACGCATAGCCGGCCGGCACCTGGAGTTTTTCCTTCAACAGCTTAGAGGCCTCGTCGACGTAGCTCGCAAGATCACGGCCGGCGACGTCGATGAAAACGTATCCGGTCAGCAGACCGTCCTCGTTGCGGATCATCGAAGGCCCGGTACTGGCCGCGATGGTAGCCAGCTGGCCCAACGGGATCTGTCGTTTTCCCTCGGAGGCCGGAACCAGAACGCGCTCGAGCGCGCCGAAATCGCCCCGGAAGTCGCGCATATAGCGGACATTGATGGGGTAGCGTTCCCGGCCTTCCACGGTGGTGCTCACGTTCTCGCCGCCGATCGCGCTCTGGACTACGGTCTGGGCCTCGTCGATGCTCAGCCCGTATCGGGCAAGTGCATCCCGGTTCCAGGCCAGATCAAGGAAATAACCGCCTCCGGTGCGTTCGGCAAAGACATTGCGCGTCCCCGCCACGGCCGGCAGGAGGGATTCGATCTGCACGCCGATCGCCTCGACGGTTTTATGATCCGCGCCGGAGATCTTCAGGCCGAGCGGCGTTCTCACTCCGGTCGTCAGCATGTCGATGCGCGCCTTGATGGGCATGGTCCAGGCATTGGAGACTCCCGGCAGCGCGAGTGCCTGGTTGAGCTGATTGACGAGCTCTTCCTGGGATATGTTGTCCGGCGTGATGTGCCGGAAGACCGTTTTAGCCCATTCCGGGGCCCAACTCGAGTACCAGGTCTCTTTTTTCCGCCATTCCGACTTGGGCTTGAGCGTGATCACCGTCTCGAGCATCGAGAGCGGAGCCGGATCGGTCGACGTCTCCGCGCGTCCCGCCTTGCCCAACACCCGGTCCACCTCGGGGAACTGCTTGATGATCCGGTCGGTGACCTGAAGCAGTTTTTGCGCCTCGCCGATGGAGATGCCCGGCATCGTGGACGGCATGTACAGCAGAGCCCCTTCGTCCAGCGGCGGCATGAATTCGGAGCCGAGCTTGAGAAAGGCCGGCACGGTGAGGAGTACCATCGCCAGGGCGCACACAATCACGGTCCATTTCCGGCGCAACGTCCACGCAACCGCCGGCTCATAGATTCGGATGAGGAAGCGGCTGACGGGGTGCTTGTCCTCGGAGTGGATCCTGCCGACCAGGATCGAGTTCGCGGCCGTGGCCAGCCAGCGCGGCCGGAACCGGAAATTCCGCAGGTGGGTCAGCGTCAACCGCAGGGCCGGATCCAGCGTAATCGCCAGAACGGCGGCGATGATCATGGCAAGATTCTTGGTGTAGGCCAGGGGCTTGAACATACGCCCTTCCTGGGCCTCGAGGGTCAGGATGGGAATGAACGCGACGGCGATGACCAGGAGGGCAAAGAAGCTCGGGCCCCCGACCTCCTTCACGGCCGCGATGACCACCGACCGGAAATCGCTGCCCCGGCCGGAGCGTTCCCACTCCTCGAGCTTTTTGTGCGTCTGTTCGACGACCACGATGGCCGCATCGACGAGCGCCCCGATGGCGATCGCGATGCCGCCAAGCGACATGATGTTGGCGGTGATCCCGAGCATGCGAAACGGGATGAAGGAAATCAGGACGGCGATGGGGATGGTGATGACCGGAATGAGAGCGCTCGGAATGTGCCACAGAAAGAGGAGAATGATCAACACGACCGTGAGGATCACCTGAATCAGCGTGGATGTCAGGGTGTCAATCGAACGGTGGATCAACTCGGAGCGGTCGTAGATAGGGACGATCTTGATACCGCTGGGCACGCCGGGTTCGATTTCCTTGATTCGGGCTTTCACGCGATCAATGACGTCCAGGGCGTTCTGGCCCTGGCGCATGACGACGATGCCGGAGACCGCGTCGCCGATGCCGTCCAGGTCTGCGACGCCGCGCCGCAGGTCGGGCCCGGTAGCCACCTGGCCGATATCCTTGATGCGGATCGGCGTGCCGGTTTCGCTGGCCACCAGGACGATGTCCTCGATGTCGCGAATGGAACGCGCGTAACCGAGGCCGCGCACCATGTATTCGGTGCCGCCGAATTCGATGAGGCGGCCGCCCACGTCGCTGTTGCCGGCACGCACCGCATCGACGACGCGGCTGATCGGGATGCCGTACGCCTGGAGGCGGTTGGGATCCACCTTGACCTGGTATTGCTTGCCGAAGCCGCCGAGCGAAGCCACCTCCGCGACCCCAGGCAGGGCTTTGAGGTAGTAGCGCAGGTACCAGTCCTGGTAGGAGCGCATCTCGGCGAGCGTGCGCTGCCCGGATTCGTCGACCAGCACGTACTGGAAGATCCAGCCGAGCCCGGTGGCGTCCGGGCCGAGTTCTGTGGTCACGTCTTTCGGCAGCCGCGGCAGCACGCCGGAGAGATATTCCAGGGTGCGCGAGCGCGCCCAGTATATGTCGGTGCCGTCCTCGAAGATGACGTAGATGAATGAATAGCCGAAATCGGAAAAGCCGCGCACGGCTCGCACACGCGGGGCGCCGAGCAGCGCGCTGATGATCGGGTAGGTTACCTGGTCCTCGACGATGTCGGGGCTGCGGTCCCAGCGCGAGTAGACGATGACCTGGGTGTCGCTCAGGTCCGGAATGGCGTCGAGCGCGACGTGGCGCATCGAATACCAGCCGAGCAGCGACGCCGCCAAGGCGAGCATGATGACGACGAACCGGTTGTTGGCGGAGAACTCGATGATGCGGTTGATCATGGGCAGCCAGCGGGCAAAATACGATCTTTCACTTCGACCACGAAGAATTCAGAGAACGCAAAAAGGTCAATTAGGAATCTCCGCGGTCTTAGCCCGGATCATTCATGGGAGAGCCAGGCAAACGAGTGCGCGATGGGGTGCAATGCCGGTAACGGACCTCAACAGAAAGCTTTCAGGACACGGAAGAACACGGGCAGGGCTTTTGCCGCCGACTTTTTCACACGCGGGCTGTCGAGCGCTCCGGCACGCCGAAATGATCCACGAAACCATCTTGCCAGCGCTCGACAACCCGCATGCGAAAAAGCCGGCCAGCGCGCAGCGCTGGGCCCTGCGGGCCGGCAAAAGCCCTGCACACGGATCCGGTCCGTGTTCATCCGTGTTTTTCCGTGTCCGCAAACGTTTTGTGATCCTCCCCTCATGAATAATCCAGGTCAGAGTCTTCGCTCTGTTGTTTCCCTCCGCGCATGTTCTTGATGTACTTCTCAGGATTTTTGTCGAAATCCTGCTTGCATGATTCTGAGCAAAAGTAGTAAGTCCGGCCTTTGTACTCGCTCCGCTTGCTGCCGGCCGTTTCGGGATCGACCTGCATGCCGCATACGGGATCGGCCACGGTGTTTTTGCGTGCACCCATGGCGGCCTCCTTCAAACGACTCTCGGAATCGATCAGGAAGTTGCCGGAGACGACGATGTTCTCTCCCTCCATGAGTCCCTTGGTGACCTCGACGCGATCCGCCATTCGCCAGCCCGTCTCGATGCGGCGCGGCTCAAAATATCCGCCGCCAAGATCGACGAAGACTGTCCTGTTCATTCCGGTGTCGAGGATCGCTTCCGTCGGCACGGTGATGGCCGGAGGCAGGTTGATCGGGTACTCCACGTCGACGAACATATCGGGACGCAGGACGAAATTAGGATTTTCGGCTTCCAGTCGCACCTTGAGGGTACGCGTCCCCGGATCAAACTGCGGCAGCACGCTGCTCACCCGGGCGGTGAGTTCCGTTTTTTGCACGGGATGAAGGACGGAGGCCTTGGCACCGGGCTTGAAGTAGTGCGACTCGTTTTCGAACGTGTCCGCCAGAATCCAGATGTGGCTGAGATCAGCGATTCTGTACAGTTCGGTGCCCTGATCGAACCTCTGGCCGGGAGAGACATTCCGTTCCAGTATGAATCCCGCTGCCGGGGCTCTCACCTCGACATTTTGTGTCAGCTGGCGCGTGCGCTTGATTTCTTCGATCTGGATATCACCCATCCCCAGGTTGCGCAGGCTGTCCACGGCCTGTTGGATGTTCGCTTTGGTCAGGGCAATCTGTTCGGGAGTCTCCTTGCCGGTGGACTGCCAGCGGTCCAGGGCGCCGAGACTATACAGCAAAGCCTGTTCGGCAGACAAAAACTCCGGACTATAGAACGCGACGAGGATCTCGTCCTTCTTAACCAGGGATCCCTTCGAGTTTGGAAAAGTCTCTCGAATCCATCCGTTCACGGCGGCATTTAACCGATAGATTCGGGTATCGTCGACAACCACCTGGCCAAGGATGCGGAGTGTGTGCTGGAATGGCTCCTTTCGCACCTGCCCGACCCGCACGCCAATGGCCTGCAGTTTATCCGGGCTGATGTGAATCCTCCCGGCGGCTTTCGCCATACTGTCATCCACCGTGCGCGTCGCTTCAGCGTTGTCGTCCGCATATATGGGGACGAGGCGCATTCCGCAGGACGGGCAATCCCCCGGTTTGTCGGAGGTGTATTGCGGGTGCATGGGGCAGGTGTAGTGAAGAGCATTCCGTCTTTGAGATGTGGATTCGGCAACGCTGGCAATGCGATGCCCGTACCAAACGCCGGCGGCAAAAAGAGCTGTGCCGAGAAAAAGATACACTGCCAGCCTTGCGGACTTCATTCCGGCTCCTTATTTCCCACGCTTTTTCAACAATCTGACAACCAATCAATTATAAAATCTAAAATGGATATTGCTTAACAATAATTCATTGAAGCGGCAAATTGAGAGTCAACGATGATCCTGCTGTGATTGAGAGCCCGGCAATCGGCGATATTCAGTGCGCGGCACCTGGGAATTCCGGCTCACCATGCCGCGATATGAGCGACCGGGAAAGCCTAGTTTGCGTAAAACTCACCGACATGATTGGACGCGCCCTTGATGCTGGTCGGCATTTGATCCGTATGAGTGAGAGCGATCCTGACTGCGGCCCCAGCGATCGCCGTCGCGCCGATGTCGTCGGCAGAGACAGCAAGCCCCGCAGCATTTCTGCGGGGCTTGCCTGTCATCTGGCTACAGGATGAAACCCCCGGTGGCTAAGGAGTACTGATCACCACCAGCGGTCGCATCATATCGTGTTCTTCGTGCTCCAGAATGTGGCAGTGCCACACATATTCGTGCACCGTCTTGCTTGCAGGCACGATCACACCGAGTGCGCCCGCGGCGGTGGTGGCGCGGGGAGAACTTGGTATGGCGAAGGGAACATTCGGCAAGGAAAACTTCATGATCACATATGTCACCTCGCCGGGATTCATCTTCACGGTTTCTTTCCAACCCAGTTCGTATGCTACGGGTCCGGTGGCCGGGCCCAACGGGACAACCGTGCCGGCGTACTGGTTCAGCTTGATAGGCTGACGAGCCAGGATCTGCACGTTCACCAGGTGGAAATGGATCGGGTGGGTATCGCCGGTAAGGTTGGCAATCGCCCAGATTTCGATCGCATCCTTCGTGACTACCTCAGTGGCCGGATCGACGTAAGCCCTTCCAAATCCTCCTCCGGCTACCAGCGGGACGTTGGTTCCTTCCAGCTGGATCAACCGTCCGTAGGTGTCAAAAGCTTCATTTAGCGTCAGGTTTCGGATGGGACAAGCCGGCAGGTTAGTTCCGTCCGCCAGCGTTATGGACGCTGCCGTGCCGGTCGCATTCGGTACAAACGCTACTGGCGTGTTGGCCGTCTGGTTCACAAGGAGCGGATCAATCGCACCGAGGATCGTGTGCACGTTTGCAGGCAGATTCAACGGCACATCGGCAGGCAGAGTAACCGACGCAGAGACATCAAACCGCATGATCTGTCTGGTGTTGGGTCCGAATGCCGGTGTGGTAACAGTGGGATTCTGCGGAGCGCCCGGATAGTAGTCGTTGGTTGGCGCCCCAACCGGGAACGGAGCCGGTGCGTCATTGTAAAGGATCAAACGCCTTCCGGCATAAGGCAACCCGTCGGGAGCATTCCCGCTGAAATCGATGAGGATGTCCCAGCGCTCGGCCGGGCCGGTGATGAGGCTGCCCTGCAGGGTCACAGGATTGAAAGGCACGTTTGAAGGCACAACCACAGGGTTGGGCAGGAAGCCGCCTTCCGTGCCAATGACTGTAAAACTCGGGCCAGCCACGTTTGTCGGAGCGCCGGTTTTTGGATTGATGGTGATGCCGTCAGCGGTGCCATCGTCCACGTACAACTGCAGATTTAGGAACCGGGCGTTGCATGCGTTCAGCATGCGTAGCCTGTACCGCCTTGGCTCCACAGCTGCAAATGGATAGACTGTGCCGTTCGTCAGCATCGTGTCACCAAAGAACTCGGGGACACAGGATACAGGCGGCGGGGGGAGCGATTTCTTCCCCTTGAACAGCCGATACAATTTGGGATCGTAAATGTGGGCGTACCAAAGGTCGCCAAGAGTTGTGCCGGGAACAATTCCGCTGAACCACGAGGGATCGGTCAAAGCCGTTGTATTCCCGACGAAAATCTTGTCCTGAATTACGATCGGAAGCTCGTAGGGGCCGAGATTCTCTACAAACTCAGGCAGCCCACCATACGGTTTGGCTGGAGGGGCAGCCGCCCCAACCAGGCTGGCCTCAAAGACATCCCGAATGATGTAGGCTGATGCGATCCCCGCATAAGCATTGATGCGTGTGATGCCCCAGGCATGGTCGTGATACCAAACGAGCCGGGCGCTCTGATCGTTTGGATAATAGTATTCGGCCTCGTTGAACTGAACGGGGCCTGGATCCTCCGGCGGTATGAGCCGAAGAGTCGAGTTGTTCAGGAAGCTTTCGCCGTGTGCTCCTGTGGGGGTCCACCAGTCGAACGGGCCGCCGTCGCTGATCCATGGCACGAAACCGCCATGAATGTGGATGGCTGCGCGGTTTTGAGCCTGGGTTGCCCCCGGGATTGTAAGGTCGACGGGGATGATGTGAGTGGCCGGCAGGTCGTTCCTAAAGGTGATCTGGACCGGTGTGCCGCGCTGCGCCACAATGATTCCACCGAGGTGCTTGGGGCCTCCTGAAGGTGCGGCAAAGAAATAGTTGTTTGGCACGAATCCCCAGAGCCTGGTCGAGGGGCTGGTCAGCCCAGGCTGTAGGCGATCGGAAAACGCCTGAATGTTGATTGTATAATGTTGCGCGACGACCCCGCCGCCCCATGTACGGATTCCATCGGGCGCAGCTACGCCTATCTCCGTCACCAGAGATACGGGGCCGTTCCCGCGCAGCGGCTGTGCGAACTTCGCAATCGGATCGCTCTGTGCGAACGCATATGCCTCGCGCAGGGCTGCCTTGTAGGCGAGGATTCCCGCGGTGCCGAGTGCTGTTGTTTTTACAAAGTCACGTCTTGTTAGTTTCATATTGATTTAACCTCCTCCTGTGGCGTCATCGGCTCGTGGCCTCGCTGCGGCGTCACCCGAAAACGCGGAGATGCATTGGTCAGATTGACACGTGTCATTTCTACTTTCACTTTCACAGCTGTACAGGGCCTTACTGGGTTGCACATTTCCTCGGGTGCTACGGCGCGCTAGGGGCCGATCATGATGAACCTCCACGCGTCGCCTCGGTTTGCATGCGCCGGGGGCAGGTTACCGGCGTCTCCGCACTCTGCCTGGATGACTGTCAGAGCGCTGCTTCACGGAATACATCCCGAACCTCGGGCCGATCCCGGATTCCGGGTTTGAGTCGAATGGTGAAATGTATTTTCTATTACAAATCGGACCACCCTGCCATTCGATGGGTGAAACGCTATCTATCATGAACAAAATAAACGAATTATCTCTTGCACTCGGATTTGCTGTTTTCGGCCGGATTTCTATGCAACTCACAAAACTGTAAGGAGTCTGGACGCTATTCATGTGAGCTTTCGTCTGGAAATGATTGAAAGCAATCCGGTTTTGCGTGAAATCCCTGATCAATCCTGACTGTAAAGGCAACCGACATCCCCGGCTAACGCAGCCCTGCAAGAGTAATGGAGCCAGACACAGTCTTTCCCCCCACCTAAGACATCAAAGACTTTTGCTTCATCAGCCGACAGGAACCGGGTTGTGGGTGACAGTCACTCCTCGTCGAGCAGTTCCTGGTTCGTGACCCCGGTTTTGGCTAATCCGTCTGACTTCGCCTCTACTCTAATAAATTGAAATGCAGTATCGAACTAGGGAGATCCCTAGGGGCGGATTACTAAACACCCTACCGGATAAGCCGATGTCGAAGCCGAAGGGATTGCCGGTGCTCACCAAAGTGTTGGAAGCCCTCGAAGGCAAAGAGGATCCTGTCTCTCGAAGGCGTTATCTTGAGTTGTCTGACCAGTTAATAACCAGGAACATAGCCATGGAGTCGTCGCAGGCGAATTCGAGGACATGATTTTTCTTGTACAAAAGCAGCGAAGTCATCGATAAAGACCTCATCCGGTGTCCGGGCTATCCCGTCCGCTCCGGCGCCGCGATTCATCTGAGATCGAGACAGGGGGAATCGAAATGCGTTCCAGCTTGACCATCGCTTTCCGCAGCGCATGCCTGATATTCATTATCGCCTGGGTTCCGGCCTCTATGTGGGCCCAGCAGCCCGTGTCGCTCACACGCGGTGTCTCGTTGCTCGAGCAGGGCAAGTACACCGAGGCGCTCGAGGCGCTCAATCAGGCAATTGCCGAGAATCCCAGCAGCAGCGAGGCCTATCGCCAACGGGCGCGCTGCCGGACGCGGCTTGAGGATCTGAAGGGCGCGCTGGCGGACTACGACAAGGCCATCGGCCTGGATCCCCGCAACGCGGCTGCATGGAGCGCGCGCAGCGCGCTGAAGCGCCGGCTCAACGATCCGGAGGGCGCGTGGGCCGACGTCGCCACTGCGTTGCAGATCGCGCCCGGACATGCGGGCGCCTACAACAACCGCGGGCTCCTGCGCGCCGATCGAGGCGACAATAAGGGCGCCATCGAGGACTACGACCGCTCGATGGAGTTGGACCCGCGCCAGGGCCTGGCGTTCAACAACCGCGGCATCGCCAGGGAGAGGCTGAACGATCTCAAAGGCGCCATGGCCGACTATACGCAGGCGATCGCTAACGATCCCGGCGATGTGAATCCGTGGAGCAACCGCGGGAACCTGAAGCGCCGCCTTAAGGATCTCGAAGGAGCCCGGTCCGACCTAGATCGGGCCGTGGCGATCGCTCCAAAGAACGCGCTCGCGCACAACCGGCTCGGGCTCGTGTACTATGATCTGGGAGACGCCAAGATCGCGCTCGAGGAGCTCACCCGTTCGCTTGAGTTCGATCCGAAGCAGAGCGCGGCGTTCAACAACCGGGGGCTCGCCAGGGAGAAGTTGGATGATCTGAATGGGGCGCTGGCCGACTACACGCGCGCGATCGAAAACAACCCGAAGAACGCCGACGCCTATTCGAACCGGGCGTTCTGCAGCAACAAGATGGGCAACATCGAGGCAGCTCGCCAGGATTACCAAAAGGCGCTGGCAATCGAGCCCGCGCACAAGTTCGCCACAAACGAGCTGACGAAGCTGGAAGCGGCTGCGGCGAAGCGTCCGACGACCGACAAGCCGGCCTCGAAACCAGCGACATCAACGCCACCCGCCGACAAGCCTGCCCCGAAACCAGCGGTGTCAACACCGGCCGGCACGCCGCCCGCCACCGCGCTGCCCGCCCTTAAGTTCAGCGCCGCCGATCCGTGCCGGGCGGCTGCCTCGCCACCGCCCGGACTGCCGTGGCAGAGTCCCGCCGGCGGAACGTCCAATTCGCTCCCGAAACCGCTTCCGGGAATTCCGGCAGTCACGCTCGCGCCGTTCATCGACTTCAACAAGATCTCGCTGGTGCAGTACAACGGTGCCGTGTCGCTGGCCATGGAAGCAATGCGGCTGCTGTACGGCGAGATGCCGGCCGAACAGGAGAGTCGATTCCAGACCCAGTGGGCGCCGCTGTTCGACTTCCCCACGCCGAATGGCGTCGAATACTTGAATAAATTGAATCCTCTGCTTGGCCAATTCCTCGCCGGGCGGGAAGCGTTCATGCGCGCGGCTGCGGCGGCCGAAGCGGCCATGCTCGATTCAGCCCTGGCGGTGGCAGCCGATTCGAGGGCCGGCTACCTCGACGCCCTCCAGATGGCAGGCAACCACGCGGAAGTGCTGCAGTCGCTCCAGGCGGGACTCACCGTCATCGCGGCGCAGATTCAGGCGCTCGGCAACCCACCCAATCCCCTGGCAGCCAAATGCGAGGCGAGCACCCGCTACCGCCGGGGGCTGTCGGGAAATTCGAGCCTGGATGGCGAATGGGTGACCGACGGCGGCGGCCGTTGGTACTTCAAGACAATCAAGCGCTACCCGGACGGGATGTTCCTGATCTACCAGTACTCGTTCGCCTTCGCGGAGATGCTGGCCAAAGGCGGCCTCGATGCGTCGAAACCCGGGTGGCAGCAGACCAAGAATGGGCAGAACGTGCTCGTCCCCGGCCTGGAGGACATGCTCAGACTTGTGGAAGAGCAGCCGGGCGGCATGCTGCTGTCATCACCGCAGGAACTCGGCGTGACGCTCGATGGCCACTTCCTCGATGGCGAGCGGATGCACCTGGTCCGATATTCTACCGGCATCCAGGGCGGATGGACCTTCTCCGGAACGACGTACTATCGCGCGCCGTCCACGCTCGACACGCCCCCGCTGCTGCCCGGCCAGACTTGGGACGCCGTGATGGCGGTGGCAAACAAGTACGAGTCGGGTCGACCCGGCGGGCTCCGAACGGCGAAACAGAATTTCCCGACCCAGATCAAGGAACTCATCGCCGTCGATCCGGACAACCTCCCCGTGCCGCCGAAGGTTCGGCAGCCGTGGGAGGAAAATCCCTACAAGGTCGGCGATCCACGCCATGACGCCTGGGCAAAAGGGGAATCGACGGAGCCCGTCGCACCCAAGCCGCCCAAGCCTCCGGGCAAGCTCCCTTCCGGGACGGCAGATGCCGAGAGTTCAAAGGAGACGATCGTATTCCATCAGTCCATGATCGACCTGCTCGAGCGCAATCTGCGCCTGGAACAAGAGGACTTGAACCGTGAAACGGATCCTGAACGTAAGAAGGCGCTTGCGTTCCGGGTTGTGCAATTGCAGTCGGACATCCAGGCCGAGCAGGACCTGGTGGCTTCCTATCAGACCGGCGAGCTGGTGCACACCCGTTCGGCCTTCGACGAGTTCGCCTACAACAAGTTTCTCTACAGCGTGCAGGTTGAAGCCGCCCGGGCAGACGCTACCCGACGCCTGGCGGCAGCCGTCGAGGAACAGATCGGACAGTTGCCCGAAGAGGCGCGGCGCTCGATGCGCGAGAAAGCCCGAAAAATCCTCGACGGTAAGACCGTGGCGAGCGGCGACGTGGAAAAAGCCCTGGCTGTGGTTCAATCCCTCGACAACCTGGTCCAGGGCTACCGGCAGGGCGAGGCCGCCCGCGCGGAAGAAAGAGAGATAGACAGGCAGGAATTTAAGACGTACGTCAATGGAGCCCTGATGGCGGCGGGCGCCGGAGTGGTGGGTTTCGGCAGCGCGGCCTTCGCGGCGACTTTCGGCGAGACCGCAGCGATCACAGTCTGGGCGCCACACATGCTGGGAGGCATCTACGGCGGCGTTACCGGTCTGATGACGGGCGGCCCCGTCGAAGGGATCACGCAGGCGGTGGCATGGACTGGTCCGGTAGGATTTGCCGTCACCCAGTTCATCGAAGGCGCGTGGCACGGTGTGGGCGATCAGAAGGACCCCGCCTGGACAGACAGACTGTGGGCGGGAGCCAAACAGGCCGGGTTCGGCTACCTGATGGGCAAGGGCATCGAGTTCGGCGCAGGCCTGTTCGCCAGGGGCTCGCTTGCCGTACTCGGCGAAGACAGCATCCTGTTCAAGCCGGTGCTGGGTCCCAGCAGGAGCGTCCAGGTGGAGTTTGCCAAGGCGAAGATGGACCAGGACCTGAAAGATGCCGAGTCGCTCATCGGGCTCTACCAGGAAAAGCAGTTGGCGATGGCCCGGATGCGGGCCACGATGCCGGCTGGATCGCCCGGACTGCAGGCGGCGGAAAAGGAGCTCCAGCAGCTGGCCGTCTCGCTCAACTCCTCCTATCACTGCAAGTGGCTGCTCAAGTACAAGGCTCACCCTTCCGTCCGACGCTCATTCAGCGCTATGGTGGAGAGATCTTACGAGGAGACCATGCCCGAGTTTCTCAGGATGCTCCAGAAGCAGGGCTATAGTGTCAGCAACCTGCGGTTCAAGCCCATGCGCAACGCGTCCAGCGCCGGCAGCTCCAGCATGGACCTCGATCTGGCGCTCCAGGAGACGCCAGGCCTGGTCATCACGAAGAACGGCAAGCCGGTGAACATCGCGGAGTTCCAGAAGGATGCGCAGCAGGCGCTCAACGACGCCTATCACACAACCACCGGGTTCAGCGGCACGCGGTCGGAAGTTAACCTGACGACGAGCGCACACCCGGAGTCATATGCCAGCAAGGCGCTCCTGAAGAAGAACGTCAACTTCGGCCAGCTCACGCCGGCTGAACTGGAAAGCATCGGCAAGGTGCTCAACGTGAAGCTGGATAAGCTGGGCAAGGATCCGATTCTGAGCGAAATTGCCAAGCTGCAGGCCCAGTGCCGCGAGTCGGCCAAGGAGATCGACAACATGCTGCTCAAGGAGCTTCAGGCGAAGCTTAAAAACGCCAGCCCTGGCAGCCCGGAGTACCAGCAGACACAGTCCGACATCCGCTATTGGACGGAAATGCTGCAGAAACTGAGGACAGTCGGCACGCAGGAGACCAACCCGTACTCGATCCTGGAAATGGACCGGGCGGTCAGGGGCCTGACCGGCGGCAAGGGATTCCAGGAGATCAACCGGGATCTGGCAGGCAGGTTCGGCAAATCCTGATCGGTTCTCCTGAATCCCATGGGAACCTCCTTGATCCGCATCGTTCGCGAGCGTTGTTCGCGGATGCGCGAGAAAACGGGCTTTCAAGCCCTAAGCGATGTGTCGTTCCCCAGAATGCCCGGCTACGCCATCGAGACCACTTCGATCTGCCTGGTCAGCGGGTTAACGTATTCCTCCGTTTCAGGCGCCCGCCCGCAGTGAGTGGATCTACCTGAACGATCCCACCTCTAACGTCGCTTGCCCTCCAGTTCATCCGCGAGCGCGCCGGCATCGTAGATCTTGCGCAACGCTTCGGTCATCCCCGCTGTGTGCACGGCTATGGCGCGGTTGTTCTCCTCATTGAACACATAGTTGCCCACGAGACTCTCGATGTTGCCGTCGAAAATCAGTCCGACGATCTCGCCGTTGCGATTGATGACCGGCGACCCGGAGTTGCCGCCGATGATGTCGCAGCTGCAGACGAAATTGAGCGGCGTGGCAAGATTGATCTTCGCACGGCCGTCCAACAGCCGCCGGGCGAGATTGAAGGGCGGCCGCATTCCGAAGCCGGAAGCACGATCGAAGAGGCCGTAGAATGTCGTCATGGGAGGCGCTTCCGTGCCGTTCATCGGGTAGCCCGTCACAGTCCCGTAGGACAGCCGGAGAGTGAACGTGGCGTCCGGGTAGACCGATTTGCCGAAAAGGGCGAAGCGGGCTTTGCCGATCTTCTCGCCTGCGGCAGTGACCACGCTGAGGACATGGTCTTCCTGCCAGGTCGTGTTCTCATGGGAAAACGGATCCACGCGCCGGGCGAGCTCGATTGCCGGGTCCTTGGAAGCGGCGACGGCAGCCTCGCCCCCCTCGATCAACTGCCTGCGCACGGCGGGATCGCTGAGTTTCGAGCCGGTAATGGCCTCTCTGGCCACGACCTCAGGAGTCTTGCCGTTTAGAACCGCCTTGATGAATGGATCATCCTGGCCTAACTCCTCGATTGACTCCTTGAGACCGTCTACCATCAATGCCTGAGCGAGATCCGGGTACGTGGGCGCGGGAGAATACAGGTAAAAGCGCAGCGACTCCAGCTGGGATTCATGATAGCCGTCCAGGCGTTTCCCGTCGGGCTTCTTTACCTCGACGACATACTGAACGATGGTCAGTGCGTTGGCCACAATGCGCGAGCCGCGCAGCGCGCGGAACTCGAGCTCCTTTATGTGTCCCAGCTCCTCTTTCTGAGCTGCAGCGATCTCGGACCAGGCACCGCCATAGAGGGTTTCGAGATCCGCTTTGCCTGCGAGCAGCCGCCGGAATTCGCTTTCCTCTTTCTGCTTTTTGGCCATCAGGCTCGTGTCGAGAAGGCCGTTGTATTCACCCGTGATCGCTTTCAGCGAGTTTTCGAGGCCGAAGATCTGGCCGGCCGCCTGCCGCGCAGGTTCCGCGCCCCGTGCGGCATAGGCCCGCAGCACGCCCAGCATTCTTTTCAGCCTTTTCAGGTTGTCCGGCAGGAAATAGTCGCGCTGCGCTTCCAGCTGCGCCACGGTGGTCATGCGGTCCGTAGAACCCGGGTTACCGGAAACAAAGACCAGCTCACCTGCCTGGGCACCCCCGGCGTTCCACGTGAGGAAGTCCTTGCTGTTTACGGGCCTGTCGTTTTCGTATACCCGAAAAAGCGCCATATCCAGATCGTAGCGCGGATAGGTGAAATTGTCGGGATCGCCGCCGAAGAACGCCGTCTGCTGTTCCGGAGCGAAGACGAGCCGGACATCGGTGTACTTCTTATAGCGATACAGCCAGTATTCGCCCCCCGCATAAAGGGTGATCACATCGGAGCGCAGGCCGCTGGCTACGGTGCTCTCGCGTTCGATTTTTGCGATTTCCGCTTTGCGCGCCTCGAAAGCATCCTTTTCGGCGGTCGCCGTCTTCACCGCTCCCTGCACTCGTCCCGTCACATCCTCCATGGATACGAGCACGTTCAGTTCGAGGTCGGGGCACTTCATCTCCTCGGCGGGCCTGCGCGCGTAGAATCCGTCGCTGGCATAATTCTTTTCCGCAGTTGAGACCTTCTGCAGTTGACCCAGAGCCACGTGGTGGTTCGTGAGCACCAAACCCGTGGGACTGACGAACGATCCCGAACCGCCGTCGTTGAAGCGCACGCTCGACAGCCTGACGTGATCCAGCCACTCTTTCGTGATGGAGAAGTTGTACTTCTCCTTTAAAACCTTCCCGGGCGGATTGTCGAAAGTCCACATTCCCTCTTCGCCCGATGCGGGTGCGGGAGCGAGGATGTTGATTCCGGCGGTCAGAACTGCGGTGAGGAGAATAGACAGGCTGCACCTTACCATCGTTTTCATTGCCACCTCCGAACGAAATTATATCGCACGACACCGGCAATACAATTCGCCTCTCGACGCTGCGCATATTGGCATAGCTCCGGCTGATGGACGCCGGAGCCGGATTGTGGATCTCCTGGGCGGTTGAACTCCGGTTCCCGGAAACTCCTGCCAGCAAGAAGCATCTCAGGTAGAAGGCGAGCACAAGCGATTCAGCTCGGGTGTCTGCTCGCCGGCGCCGGCCGACGCTTCTGAATGGCCAGGCTGTATCGGTCATTGCGGACGTGGACGTGGACTTTACCCTGCGTTGACTCCTGAAGCCCCGATCCGGCTGCGCTTCTGGAATTTCCCTCAGGACAAGCAGTAGGGGCACAACTTGCGTTGTGCTCCTTTAGAGATTATAAATGCTTGTCGGACAAATCATTTGAGAGATTTCCCATCAGTCCCGCAAGAGTGGTCTGATACGAGCCAGTGAGATAATCTGGCCCTCTGACGGCAAGAAGAGCCGCTTCACCCAGGGGGAGTATCTGTATCCGGGCGAATGCCGGCGCCGGGAGGAGACATATGAAGCGCAGCGAGATTAACGCCATCGTGCACGAGACGAAGTTGTTCCTCGAGAGGATGCAGTTCCGGCTTCCTGTCTGGGCCGCCTGGGCGCCGGAGGATTGGGTTGGGCACCGCCTTGAATGCAGCGAGGTGCTGGAAGGCAGGCTGGGATGGGATATCACCGATTTCGGCGGCGGGGATTTCGCTCGCCGTGGGCTGGTGCTCTTTACGCTGCGCAACGGCCGACCGGGCCGCGACACAAAGCCGTACGCCGAGAAAGTGATGGTCGTCGGCGAGGCGCAGGAGACGCCGATGCACTGCCACCGCTCGAAAATGGAAGACATCATCAACCGTGGCGGCGGCGCTCTGGTGATGGAACTTCTCGCGTCAACACCCGACGGCGATGCAACAAAGAAGCCGCTCGAGGTCCGGATCGACGGCTGCCTTCGGATGGTTGATCCGGGCGGGCATGTGGTGCTCCGGCCAGGTGAGAGCATCTGCCTGTATCAGAGCCTCTACCACCGCTTTTACGCGCAGCCCGGACATGGTCCGGTGCTGGCCGGCGAGGTGAGCTCAGTCAACGACGATACCGGCGACAACTATTTCCTGGAGCCCGTGGGGCGTTTCCCCACAATCGAAGAGGACGAGCCGCCGCTTCACCTGCTTGTCACGGATTACGATCGACTATAGCCACCCCCATTGTGTCCCTGTGCATCTCGATCAGGGTACGCATGTAGGGTCCGATTGCGTCGGCGTCCTTGAATCCGGCCTGGCGCGCGACCGCATCACGCTTTTCTTTCGGAACATCCGCGCTTTCAGCCCAGTGCTTCAGATCCCGATAGAACCCAAGGCTGAACAGGTCCCAGGCTGCTCCCTGGTCGCGGACAAAGACCAGCGTCGCCGGCCGACCCGTGCCGACCTGGTAGGTGTTCTCCATTTCGCGTTCCCTATATAGTTCCTCCAACTTTCCTGGCAGGGCGACGAAGATCTCGACATGGTAGTAAGCTGCACCGTCAGAGGCTTTTTTCAAGGAGGCGAGCGGAGGCCCCAGGACGAAGACATCCTCCTTCCAGGCTGAACACGCCTGGAGCTTTTCATGGAACTTTGTTTGAGAAAGGGGGAAAGCGCCTGCAGCCTTCTCGCGCCGGGACACCCTCTCTTTAGAATAGTATTCCGTGTAGCTCCCCATGGGAAAGAGGAGCATCAGATCCCATTGATCCCCCTGCGTATGACGCCACCAAAGAGGGCGCTCATCCCCTGCCGCTTCGATTACAGGCAACCGGTCTTTATAAAGCGCTATCAGGTCCAGCAGCTTTCCCGGAGCCGCTCGGACGAACGTCGTTTTATACAGGTACGTCGGCGCCGCCAACGGCGACACCTGTCCGTGAACCATTGCGGATAGGAATAGTGTCCCGAGTGTTAAGATAAAAAGGATCCTCACTGCAATCTTCTGCCGGTTATTCATTCTTCCCCCCTGGAGAAACCGAACGTCCAAAGCCGCAGCCGTCCTATCTTAACAAAATAGTTCAGAAGGTTTCTCCTCCCTTCCTTGACGCCTTTTCGTGCCCTGGTCTACAATCGCCGAACATTCGAATCTAAGGAGGCGCCCAATGAGATCCGAAACATGGAGTCGGCGTTCGTTCCTGCGTTCGGCAGGCGTACTGGGAACAGGCATCCTTGCGTTGAAGGCCGACGGTCTGGAACGCGTCACGGCCGCCGCCCAATCGATCGCGGATCGAACGCCGGCGGAGGTCGCGAAAGATGAATTCTTCTGGCGTGAGATTCAGCTGGCCTTCAAGCTCGACCGCACGCTCATCAACCTCAACAACGGCTTCACCTGCCCGACGCCGCGGGTCGCGCTGGAAGCGGTCTGGCGCTACATGGACATGATTAACATGCTTCCCGTTCACTATCAGGCCCAGGTTGCGGCGAACGTGCAGACGATCCGCCTCCGGATGGCGGCCGAGTTCGGCTGCGATCCCGAGGAGTTGGCCCTGACGCGCGGCGCCAGCGAATCTCTCCAGATCGTACAGAATGGCATCGACCTCAAGGCAGGCGACGAGGTGATCACCACCGAGCAGGATTATCCCCGCATGCTGACGACCTGGGACCAGCGGATGCGGCGCGAGGGCATCAAGGTAACCCGCCTCCAGTTCCCTGTGCCGACGACCCAGGACGACCTGTATCAACGGTTCGAGAAAGCGATCTCCCCGCAGACGAAGGTGTTTCACTTCTGTCACGTGACCAACCTCACCGCCCAGATGTTCCCGGTGCAGAGGCTCTCGCGGCTGGCCCGCTCGAAGGGGATCGTCACGATCGTCGACGGCGCGCATGCGCTGGGACAGTTCCCTTTCAAACTGCGGGACCTCGAGTGCGACGCCTATGGCGTCAGCCTGCACAAGTGGCTGCTGGCGCCCATCGGGAACGGCTGCCTGTACGTGCGCCGGGACATGATCCCGAAATTCTGGCCGTTGCAGGCTGCCCCGGAGCAACAGGACAACGACATCCGCAAGTTTGAGGCGATCGGTACGCACCCGTGGGCAATCCGGGCCGGTCTCGGGGAAGCCCTCGCTTTCCATCAGGCCATCGGAGGCGAGCGCAAGGCGGCGCGCCTGCGCTACCTGACCCTGCGCTGGGCGAACGCTCTCAAGGTCCATCCGCGGATCAAGATCCTCTCAAACCTGGGCGAGCCCGCCGAAACGTGGGCGGTTGCTGCCGTGAATATCGATGGCATCGATGTCCGGGCGCTGTCGAGATTCCTGATGAACAAATACCGGATCGTAACCGTCGCGCTTGTCGGCGGCGCGCCGCCCAATCAGGTCTTTGATTATCAGACCCTCCGGATTTCACCGAACGTCTACACCACGCTGGAGGAGATCGACACGTTCGTCATGGCGATGGAGGATGCCCTGGAGAACGGCGTCCCGGCTGCCGCGGAAGCCGACCTTCCCGCCATCACAGAAGGGATCGAGTAACATGAAACGCGCCATTGTTTTGGTCGTTGCGGCCCTGGTTTTCACCCTCGTTGCAGGCGGCCCTGTCTGCTTTGCCCAGGGGACATTCAAGATCCCGTTCGCGTTCCAGGCGGGCGGCAAAAAGTTCCCCGCCGGCGATTATAGAATCGACAGGAAGGGGAATGAACAGATCACTCTGCGCCAGGAACCGAGCGGCAGTGAAATCCTGATCCCGGTCCTCAAGACACTGCCGCAGCCGGTTCCGGCGGTGGCCGATCCCCAGCTCAACTTTGACGCCGTCGGCAACTTCGAACCTTCGTATACGGAATATATGACGGATTACGTGCTGGCGGAAGTGTGGTTGCCCGGACAGGATGGCCTGCTGTTGCACGTCACGAAAGGGGCTCACTCTCACCAGACCGTCAAAGGACAGAAAGCAGGCAAATAGCCCAGGCCATTAATCTGATCCGGCACAATGACGGCAAATATGCCCTGTCCCTTATGAACGAAACGTGCCATCTCAAACCGCTGGCTCAGCCGGGGATCTAGCGGCCTGTAACAGTGGAATCGAGAGTGCACCGCGCTCGGCATGCCGAGGCCCAATGGGCCGGCAATGCATAGCCCAGGCCGTCAGGCGGGTCGAGAATGTCCGAGGAAAGAGCACCGAAGGTGCGGTTGTGCCGCGCCTTCGGCGCTCATGTCGGTGGTCGGACTGATCCCGGCCTGACGGCCGGGCCTATTTACTGGCGGCCCTTCGGGCCTCATCAAAACCCGTGCTTATGGTCACTACCGATGCAAAAGATACATGCCACTAGCGGGACCGCGGGGAGTAACCTGATGCAGAAAGCGCCTGGGAAATTCCTGAGGTAATCCATGCGGAACAACGACGATTTAGCTGGCACCGCTGCTTCAGGCTTTGCCCCGCGAAAGCGGCAGTGCCGGAACCTGCTTCTTGCCTGCATCGCGTCGTTCGCAATCTGGGCCTGCCCCCTCCTGCCTGCCGGCAGGAAAGCCCAAGTGGTCGCGGGCAAAGGGATGGTTGCATCGGCACATGCGCTGGCTTCGCAAATTGGGGTGGATATCATGAAGGCCGGCGGCAACGCCGTTGATGCGGCAGTCGCCGCGGCATTTGCCGTCGGCGTTGCCGAGCCAAATGCCAGCGGCATCGGCGGCGAAGGCATGATGCTGATCTATCGCGCCGACAAGAAGTCGGCGGTTGCCATCGACTATCGCTCCGCGGCCCCTGCCGCCGCCAGCTACCCCTCAGGCATTCCGTCCACAGGACACACGGCCGTGGCGATCCCGGGAACGGTTGCGGGCCTGACCTCAGCGCTGCGGCAATACGGAACCATGAAACTCGAGAAAGTGCTGGCGCCTGCCATCCGGCTGGCGGAGAAAGGCTTTGTCGTAAGTCCGACCCTCGCCGGCGTGATCGCCGACAACTTTGAGGAGATCAGGAAGAATGCATCCCTGGCAGCAGTCGTCTGCCCTGGAGGGCTCCCCCTCGAAGCCGGCGACACCCTGAAAAATCCCGATCTGGCTCGCAGCCTGCGCAAGATCGCGGCCGGCGGGCCCGAAGTCTTCTACCGCGGAGAGTTGGCCGGCGTCATAACGTCGGAGATCGCAGCTCATGGCGGCCATCTTTCCATGAACGACCTGGCCGCCTATCGGGCGATAAATCGCGAACCGGTGCGAGGAAGTTATCGCGGCTATGCCATGCTCTCATCACCGCCTCCCGTGGGCGGGACATCCGTCCTGGAGATCCTGCAGATTCTTGAGCATTTCGATCCTGCAAAGAGCGCACCGCTGGCACCCCGGAACGTGCACCTGATGGCTGAAGCCATGAAAAGGGGTTTTGCGGATTTCAACGCTTTCATCGCGGATCCGGACTTTGTAAAGATTCCGCTCTCAGGACTCCTGTCTCCAGCCTACGCCCAAGCCAGGGCGCGGGAAATCCGGCCGGACGCCGTCAGCCCATTGGTGACAGCCGGCGAGCCCGCCAGATATGAAAGCGGCAGCACCACCTCGCTCTGCGCTGTCGATCGCAAGGGAAATATGGTTGCCCTGACGCAGACGATTTCCGATTTTTTCGGAGCCAAGGTCATGATCGCCGGCACCGGCATTATCCTCAACAATGAGATGAGGAATTTTTCGTCCCGGGGGATCAACTCTATGGCGCCCGGCAAGAGGATGCGCACGACCATTGCGCCGACCATTCTCCTGAAAGACGGCAAGCCCTTCGCGGCCCTCGGCACACCCGGCGCCGCACGCATCATCTCGACCATGGTGATCCTGGTTTCCAACCTGATCGATCACAAGATGGGAATCCAGGAAGCCATCGAAGCGCCCAGATTTTATACGCGCGATACGGAGAAAAACCTGTCCGTGGAATCCAGAATCCCGCCCGCCACCGTCGATGCGCTGACAAAATTGGGATATGTCATCCAGACCATGGGTGAGTACGACCTGTTTTTCGGCGGCGCCCAGGGAATCGTGGTCGACACCAGGTCCGGCAAAAAGACCGGGGGTGCGGATCCGCGCCGGGACGGCGCCGTCGTTGGCTATTGAGTGTTGCTGCTCGCGGAAGGTTCTATGAAGGCTATTCAGCGTATCTGTGCCACCCTGCTCCCGCTGGCCTGCGCCGCGGGATTCTCAGCGCCTGCCGAAAAGGCGACCTTGCACGATATCCGCCCCGGCCCGGGCGTTGCCGCTGTCAGGCAGTTGTCCGACTACCTCCCTTCCCTGGCCAACACCCCCGGCGAAACCCGGGTCTACTTCCTTGAAGGAAAGGAGAAGGGTGGAACGGTTTTTGTCGCCGCCGGCACCCACGGCAACGAGATCGCCGGCATCATGGCTGCGATCCTGCTGGTCGAGCGCGCCCGCGTGCAGAAGGGGCGATTGATCGTCGTGCCGCACGCCAACAACTCGGCGGTCGGGTACGTCGATCCCCTGAGGCCTGGCCCGGCTGCCATCACGCTCGCCACGCCGAGCGGCCAGCGGAAATTCCTGTGCGGATCCCGGTTGACAAAGGCGACGGACCAGGGGGCAGCGGATCCGGCCGGGTACCGGCATCCGCAATCCACGGAAAACCTGGACGGCAGTGAAGCCAGAAATCTTGATCGCGCCTATCCGGGAAAGGCCGATGGCAACCTGACGGAGAAGATCGCCTATGCGGTCATGCAACTCATCCTCAAGGAGTCGGTGGACGTTGCTTTTGACCTCCACGAGTCGGGACCCGACTCCCGCCTGGCCTGGATGGTAGTCGCAAACCCTAAGAACGTGGACATCGCCGCCATGGCAATCCTGAGTCTCGATGAAGCCGATATTCCCATGAAGCTCGAGCGCTCCTCGGAGTCGTTCCGCGGGCTTTCGCATCGGGAATGGGGCGACGCCGGCAAAGCCCTGGCCTTCCTTTTTGAGACGCCCAATCCCTGTATGGGAGAAAAGCCGCAGCCAGCCGACCCGGTCAACGATGCGAGGTTTCCCCTCGCCCGCAGAGTCGGCGTGCATCTCGCCACCCTGGTCGCCATCCTGGATGCTTACAACGAAACGGCCGCCCCTGCGCTCCGGACAAATCTTCAGGATGTGCCGGGGCCGGTCCAGATAAATTCCGCCGGAGTCGGCGCGTTTCTCAAATAGGCTGGCAACCCTTGCGCAAAGACACCAGGCTGCCGATCCTTCTCCCTTTCGATGAAACGGCCTCGCACGTGCAGCGGGTTGTTGATATTCTGCACCGCCGGGGAGTGGAATTGCCGGCGTTGCCGGCCGCCGTGTCCGCCGATGACGCGCTGGTGGAGAGATTGCCGTCATGGGTCGCACGTTACGGCGCCGTCAGCGACGGACACAATGCCTGGGTGTATTGCGCACCCCGCTCTGGCCGAAAATCCGGCCGGCCGGGCCAGATCGTGCTGTGCACCAGATCCGACCGTTGCTTCATCGACATCTTCGACGCCGCCTCCGGTGACTGCATCGCACGCGAATCCGCCGGCGGCACGCCGCTCGTCGCCGGGCTCGCCTTTACCGGCAAGCCGCTCGTGCTCTGGATCCGCCCGATCACCGCTCACTTCAATGTCATACCGGTTGGGAATTGACATGCATGCGGCTTGTTCCATTTCCGCCGGAAATCACCCTGCCAGTTCGCCAAGGGTGCGCACGGTGCGCACATCGGTGGTGATGCAGATCAGCGTGGTAACCCCGGCCTGCTTCCAGGCCTCGAGGCGTTCGGCGATTCGCTCCCTGGGGCCGCACAACGCCACCTCATCGATCAGCGCATCCGGGACGAAAGCTTCGGCCTGCATGCGCCGGCCGTCCAGGAAGGCATCCTGAATGGCGCGCGCCGCCTCTTCATAGCCGTAGCGGCAGACCAGGTCGAAGTAAAAATTCCGGCCTTTCGCTCCCATACCCCCGATGTACAGCGCCAGGGTCGGCCGGACGGCATCGCGGCAGGCGGCGAGATTTTCGCCGAGGCGGACTTCCACCATGGCTGCGATATCGAAGGACCTGCGGTCTTTTGCCGGATGAGCGCGCGCGAATCCCTCTTCGAGCGCGGTGTGAAACAGGGCCGTACGCTCCGGCGAGAACAGGACCGGGAGCCAGCCGTCGGCGATCTCGGCCGCCAGAGCGACGTTTTTCGGGCCGATAGCCGCCAGATAGATCGGCAGGTCGGCGCGCAGCGGGCGAAACATCAGCCGCAGCGGCTTGCCGAGGCCGGTCCCGCCCTGGAGAGGGATGTCGTAGTATTCGCCGTGGTGTTCGAGTGCCTGTTCCCGCGCCAAAATCGCGCGCACAATGCCGATATACTCCCGCGTCCGCGCGAGCGGTTTCCCGTAAGGGACTCCGTGCCAGCCCTCCACCACCTGCGGCCCCGACACTCCCAGGCCCAGTATCATCCGGCCGCGCGTCAGCAGATCAAGAGTGGCAGCCGCCATGGCCGCGTTCGCCGGAGTGCGGGCCGGCATCTGCATCACGGCGGTCCCCACGCGGATTTTTTCGGTCCGGGCTGCAAGCCAGGCGAGCGCAGTCAAGGAGTCGGTCCCCCACGCTTCCGCCGTCCAGAGGGAGTGATAGCCGAGACATTCCGCCTCCTGCGCCAGACGCAGGTGAAGCGGCGGCGGCATGGCGAGAAATCCCAGGTGCAGGCCGAGCCGCATGCCGGTGGGTGGCGTCATTCGTCGAGTTCCTCTGTAAAACTCCGGGCACGTTCCGGCATCAATACTTTTCCGCGAGCCTCCCGATAGTACGCCATTCGGGCGGCGCTGGAAAGGCGGCACCCTTCAGACTCGGTATGGAGATCTTTCTTAAGAAATGTCGCGGCCCGGTCGATATATAGGCCGGGCAGTCGGGAGTGAGCAGGCTGCATGGCAGACGAGGGGGTGACTCAACTGCCATATGACCTCTCTTCCCGGCTGCCCCTTACCTTTATAGCATCATTCCTATCCCTTCCAGGAGTATAAAGAGGTCTTCGCTACCTGCGGGCTTTTCCAAAGGACGCCAATACGCGAAGGCACAAAGCTGCGTTTTTCGGAATAGCTTCTCATGGGCCGTGGCGCACCCGGTGACGCATGAAAATATCAGCCGGGCAATGCCGATCGCAACGAGTAGCTCGTGGTCGTGATCGTGATCGGTAGTTTGAAGGGACTAAAAGCCGATCACGATCACGATGCCACCTACCATTCTCTATTTTCGGAGCACAATCCGGTCGTTGAACGTCTGCCCGGTGAGCATGACCACATCCGAGTCGTCCAGGATATTTGATTTTTTCGGGCTACATGCATATTGTAGGGTGCGAGCCATCCGTGAATCCGATGCTTCCGTGGGAGGAGCCTATGAACAAGCGCCGTAATCACGATCGCGACAGCGAACCTATCCTTAAAGCGCGCCGGGATTTCCTGCGGGCCGGCGCAACGATCGGCATGGGAACCGCTTTCGCCGGCCTGGGCTTGCCCGTGGCGGCCGCCGGCGGCCAGGCGCGGACTCAGTTCAAAGTGCTGCCAATCGATCCGGTCCGGGTCGGATTTGTCGGTGTCGGCGGCATGGGTTCGACACACGTCCAGAACTACCTCAATATCGACGGTGTCCAGATCAAGGCCGTGTGCGACATCGTGCCGGCCAAGGTCGAACGGATCCAGGGCTGGGTGGTGAAAGCCGGGCAACCCAAGCCCGCCGGATATGACAGGGGGTCTACCGACTTTGTCCGCATGTGCGAAACCGAGGATCTCGACCTGGTCATGAACGCCACCCCTTGGGAATGGCATGTACCGGTATGCGTGGCGGCCATGAAAAACGGCAAGCACATCGCCACGGAAGTGCCTGCGGCCATGAGTCTGGAAGACTGCTGGCAGCTCGTGGAGACGGCGGAAAAGTACGGCAAACACTGCCAGATGATGGAAAACTGCTGCTATGACCGGATCGAGCTCATGACGCTGCATATGGTCCGGCAGGGTGTGCTCGGCGAAGTGCTCCACGCGGAGGCAGGCTACCTCCACGACCTGCGCGAGGTGAAATTCAGCAGCGAGGGGGAAGGCCTCTGGCGGCGGGCCTGGGCGCAAAAGCTGAACGGCAACCTCTACCCGACGCACGGCCTGGGACCTGTGGCGCAATGCATGAACATCAACCGGGGTGATGCTTTTGATTTTCTCGTGTCGATGAGCGGCCCTGCGCGCGGCCTCCACGAGTATGCCGTCGAGAAATTCGGCGCCGATTCGCCGCAGGCCAAAGAGAGATACGTCCTTGGAGACGTCAACACCAGCCTCATTCGTACCAAGCTGGGCAAGACCATCATCCTGATCCACGACACCAACCTGCCCAGGCCATACAGCCGGATCAATCTCGTTCAGGGGACCGAAGGCATCGCGCACAAATGGCCCGACCGGATCTACCTTGAAGGCAAGGCCGCGAAGCCGCATCAATGGGACGACTTTGAAAAATTCGCCGGACAGTTCGAGCATCCGCTGTGGAAGGCCATCGCGGCGAGAGGCGAGGGCCGCGGCCATGGCGGCATGGACTATATAGAGGATTATCGATTGATCCGGTCTTTGCACAAGGGCGAGCCGCTCGACCAGGACGTCTACGACGCCGCCGCTTGGAGCGCAGTCGTCGGCGCCAGCTGCGAGTCGGTGACCCATCTCAGCAAGCCCGTCGTCATTCCGGATTTTACGCGCGGCAAGTGGAAGAGCACTCCTCCGTTGGGCATTGTGACGGCGTAATATCGGGGACCGGCGCCATAACCTCGAAATTGCCCGGACATTTCCCTCATCGTTACTCTGGAATTTCGGGGTTATGGCGCCTGTCCCCGATGTTCCTCGCGAGGAAGGAATCTTGGTAGCCCAATACGCCTTCGTGGTCATCTCGGATGCCTGCTCGGGATGCAAGACCTGCCAGGTGGCCTGCAAAGACAAGCACGACATCCCCGCAGGGATTCACTGGAGAAAAGTCTACGAGGTCACCGCGGGAAGCTGGCAGAAAAAGGATGACGCGTGGATTTCCACGGTGGCTGCCTACAACTTGTCCGTCTCCTGCAACCACTGCATGAACCCCGTGTGTATGGTGCCATGCACGCCGCACGCCATCTACCAGAGGGAGGACGGCATTGTCCTGATCGACGACAGCTTTTGCACCCGCTGCCGGGCGTGCGAGCATGCGTGCCCGTATGACATGATCCGCTACGACGAGGCCACCCGCTCGGTCGCCAAGTGCCACTTCTGCTTCGACTACCTCGACATGGGACTGCCTCCCGCCTGCGTGGCCGCGTGCCCCAACCGGGCGCTGGATTATGGCGATTACGAGGAATTAAAGAAAAAATATGGTGACGTGCGGCGGGTCTTCCCTCTGCCTGAGCCTGGCATCTCACAACCGGCCCTTATTATCGTTCCGCACCGCGACGCGGCCGCTGTACAGGAGCGTAATCCGGAGGTCTCCAACTGGGAAGAGCTTTAGTACCGGCAGTACCCTGGGATGTTTCCCGGAGACCCGCCGGAAAAGGTGATCGGTGGAACAGCAATCGGCATGGAAGGCATCCGGACGGGCCTATGGCTTGCTGACTTTGAGCTTTGCAGCCTCGATCCTGCTGCGCGCCCCGTACTACCAGCACTCTTTGATTTTTGTCGATGAGGGTTTTTTCGCCAGCGTCGCGGCCGAATTGCTGCGCGGCAGCGTTCTCTACCGCGACGTCTGGTGCAACAATCAACCGCTGACCATCTATTTCTGCAAGTGGGTGTTCCAGCTCCTCGGCCCCACTTCGATCGCCCTGCACCTCGGTTCCCTGCTCCTGGCACTGCTGGAATCATGGCTCCTGTACCGGATCGGCAGGCGCTTTTTCTCAGCCCGGGTTGGAGGGCTTGCAGCACTGGCATTTGCCATCGCCAGCACCAATTTCAACATTCCGCGCATCATCGGATTCACTCCCGAACAGCTGATGGCAGTATCCGCTACGGGCGCCGTGTATTGTTTCCTGGCGGCTTGGGAAAGGCGCCGGGCAGGGCTTTTTTTCTTCGCAGGGCTGCTGTCCTGCGGCGCTGTCCTGGCAAAGCCTGCGGCAGGGCCGGAGATTGCGATGTTTTTCCTGTTCCTCTTTTTCGCGCCGGGATGGTCGCCGGCACGAAAGGCAGGAGCCCTGGCGTCGCTTGGATCGGGATACCTGATGGGCGGCGGGATTCTCGCGGCCAGTCTGGTTGCGGGCGGCAACCTGTACCCATGGTGGGATCAGAGCGTACTGTCGCGCGTACACTACGTGGCCCAGATTGACTGGGCAGCGTTCCTGCACAACCTGGCGCGGCAGCCTTTTGGCTCCGGACTGACCTACCTGTGGGCCTGGATTCTGATCTGGCAGGGCCGCAAGGGAGCTGAGGCCAACCGGGATGCATACTCTCTGTCGGTCGCCTGGCTGGCGGCCGCATTTCTCGGTGTATGCATGGGACGGCGGTTCTACGCCAATTACTACATCCAGGTGTTTCCTCCGATGGCGCTTCTGGCGGCAGTCGGCCTGGATTACCTGACCCGGGCCATGCGCCGCCCCCGGTTCCAAGCCTCGCTAGTCCTGAGCCTGGTGGCGCTGCTTGTGCCGTTTTCCTGGTTCCAGGCACGCACTTTTGCGCACTATTATTACCTGGCCGATCCCGGGGCGCACTCGCAGGTGCGACTGTGGGACATGTGCGTGATCGATCGCAGGCTGAAGGATGTTTCGGCGGAGATCCGGGCACTGACGCAGCCCGGAGAACCCATATTCGTGTTCGGCCCGAACCCCGAGTTTTACTTCCTGAGCGGCAGGCCGATGGCGACGGCCTTCTCCACATTTGATATCACGGATCCCGCGGAGCCGCCCTATGGCGATGATGAGCGGCAGACAATCCAGAAGCTGGACAGCACGCCGCCCGTTCTGATTATCGACTCCTGTCAATACCTGAAGATCGCGGATCAGCCCGGCTGGCGGGAATTGATCGCCCGGCACTACCGGCTGTGCAACGATCTCTCCGGAGTGCGCCTGTTCCTCCGGAACTGATCGTGGAAGCCGCGCTTTTCTCCGAGATCCGTAAGTCCGACATTTCAGGCGCGCATCGTGCCTGCCGACCATATTTGCTAAAGGTTGAGGGGATGTTGTCGAAACGAACCTCATATGTATCCGGGAGGGTAAAATGAAGTCGGTTTTTTGCGCATCCATCTGCTTCGCTCTCGTATTTCCCTTCATGCTTTCGGCACAGAGCAATCCCTCTTTGGCCGGCCTGTGGGCCGCGTACCGCGACGGGGTCAAGGTCGCCGACTGCGAGATCATCCAGAACGGCGACACACTGGAATTCGTCATCAAGCGCGATCCGGCTGAGAAGTCCCGCGGGCGTTTCCTCAACGCCGCCACGGTACTTGCCGCAGACTGGAACCAGCAGGCGAGCGTTCGCCAGGATGGCAGTCGACTCGAGTGGGGCAACTCCTATTGGATCCGGACCGGATGGATGCTGGCCGGCCAGTGGGCGGCGTACCGCGACGGGATCAAGGTCGCCGACTGCGAAATCATTCAGAGCGGCACCACGTTGGAGTTTGTCATCAAGCGCAATCCGGCCGAGAGGTCCCGCGGGCGGTTCCTCGACGCCGCCATGGTGATGGCAGACGAATGGAAGCAGCAGGCGAAAGTTCTCCAGGACGGCCGCCGCCTCGAGTGGGGCAACTCCTACTGGATCCGCACGATTGCCGGCGCTCAGACAGGTAAGGAATCAGCCGGCCCAACTGGGGCAGGCGGGACAGGCTTGACGCTGGGCGGCCAGTGGGCAGCGTTCCGCGATGGGGTCAAGGTTGCCGACTGCGAAATCATCCAGAGCGGCGCCACGCTGGAGTTTGTCATCAAGCGCAACCCGGCCGAGAGGTCCCGCGGGCGAATCATCAGTGCCAACACGGTGATCGCGGACGACTGGAAGCAGCAGGCGACCATTCGCCAGGACGGCCGCCACCTGGATTGGGGCAACTCCTACTGGATCCGGGCCGACAAGTGATCCGAAGCGGACTGGCTCAAGGCCGCAGGTGCAGCTTCAGGAACTCGAGGAACGGCTTCCAGTCGGACGGCAGGGCGCCGTGGCCGCCGGCATGCATGTAATAGCGGAGCATCTGTCCGACGGCCTGCCCGGCCTGCGGCATCTCGCCGGAGTCCAAGCCCTGCTTGCCCAGCAGCCGGTATACGGGATCCGCCGCCACAGCGGCAAGGAATTCACCCTTGGGATCTGACCAGCGGTCGGTGTCGCCGGTTTGCAGAAGCAGGGGGCGCGGCGCAATCATCGCAATCAGCATGTGCGCATCGACCGGGAACTGATCCACGTTGTCGCCGTACTTGGCGTAATTGGCGCAAAACTGATAGGGGTATCGGGTCGGCGCTGTCAGATGCTTGATGGTCTCTCCGTAATTGCGGCGGCTTATGGCCGCACCCCCTTCACCGGAGCAGCTGGCAATAACCAGGGCGATGCGCGTATCCCTGGCTGCCGCCCACAGAACGGTTTTGCCCAGGCGGGAAACTCCCATGATGGCAACCCGCTTGGCGTCCACTCCTTTGTCCTTCTCCAGATAATCCATGGCCCGGCTGAGCCCCCAGCCCCAGGCCGCGATCGCTCCCCATTCGTCGGCGGAAGGTTCGCTCTGTCCCGCCTTGAGGTAGAGGCGCCGGACGCCGAGAGGAACACCGCCAGGGAAATCCGGATCGATATCGCCGTAATAGATGCAGGCCACACCAAATCCGCTCTCCAAAAGTGGCAACACGTTCAATGCGCCGAAGCGCCGCCCGCCCGAGACAGGCACCCGTTTCTTTTCCTGGTTCCAGATCTCGCCCGGCTTGATCCCGGGATCATCGACCGTCTGGGAGTTCGCGGTGAAGCCCAGGTTCAGCAGCAACGGGACCGGCGCCGATGCCCCCGCAGGCAGATAGATCAGCAGATCCATCTTGGGCCCGGCCTTGTCTTTAGAGAAGCAGATGGTCACCTGCCTGCGAACGGCCTTGCCGTCCAACGCCGGTGTTCCTTTTTCGAAAACCTCAAAACTCATATCCTTCGGCCGGCCCGGGGCCCGGCCATACTGGTTCTCCTCGAACAGCCTGACGATCTCCGGCCGCCGCTTGTTGAACCATGTCCTGGCATCCTTCACCGTCTGCCCGTTGAGAAGCCGCAGCGGATCAGGGAGCGTGTAATTCCCGACGCGAGACTCGGTATAGTTCACCGGAATGCCCGCAATATTCGCATCGGGAGCATCCGCGACCTGTCCGCCGGCCATCCAGGCAAACAGGGCAACGGCAAAAGCCACCAGGCAGCTGCACCGGCAATGGTTGTGTTTCATGTGACCCTCAAAGCCTGTCGGGAATTGGCTCCTTCGCGGCCCGGCGGCTGCGCAGATAGCATCCGGCGCACGGTGCGCCATGGTATCTGGGCCCCGGCCGCCGAGGCTGTCCCAAAACTCGACTATGGAGCGGGCTTTCAGCCCTCATCTGCCTGATGCTTCGATCCTGGGGCTGCGCCCCAGGCTGGTATGAAGCCGCGCCTTCGGCGCTTGATACCTGGGAATTCCGGAACATCACCTGGTTCACCGAGCAAGAGAATGCAGAAATGAGCGCCAAGGGCGCGTTCCATATCAGCCTGGGGCGAAGCCCCAGGATATCGTCGCAACGGGCAAGAGGGCTGAAAGCCCGTTCCATAGAGAGTTTTGAAACAGCGTTGCCAGACGGGGTCGCTGAAATGCGCAAAAGCAGAATCCCAGCGCCGTCTGACAATCGGCGCACACTCCGGACGGCCATAGCCTTGCACACGGGTGCGCCACAGGCCCGTGGATCACTGTTCCGCATAAACCTCTTATCTCAAAAAGCAGCGGTGGATTCCACGGATTTCACTGATAACTGTCTTTTGGGGAGTGGAGCCGTCTATGAAATCTGAGGAATCCGTGGCTTTTTCTTCCTTTTTCGTGCGTCACCGGGTGCGCCGCCATCCCGCCCCGTCATCCCATGCCGCGGCTGCGGTGTTCCGCGACATGGGATGATCGGTATTTGTGTTATGCAAATCCCTAATCGTTTGCCGTGCGCAGGATCTGCACCGGCCCCAGGAGCCCGGAGGGCAGGAGGGGCGAATCCGCACGGTAGAACTGCTGTGCGGTGTACGTGTATTTTGTGGTTACCCCCGGCTGCTGGTCGCCGATCAGCCGGTTGACCCACAGGTTGGTTACTTTGATTTCCAGAGTGTTGGCACCGGCCTTCAGGGCGGAAGTGACATCCACGCGGAACGGCGCCTTCCAGAGAATCCCGAGCGGCTTGCCGTTGACCGAAACCTCGGCGATGTTTTTCACATCTCCCAGATCCAGCCACAGTTTCGCGCCGGTCTTGAACCAGGCCGCAGGCGCCTGGATGGTCTTGGTGTACGTGCCCGCGCCGGAGAAATATTTCACGCCGGCGTCGGCATTGTTGTGCCATGAAACCAGCGAGTCGAGGTTGACCGTGGCGGGTGCGCCGCGACCCGGCTGGAAGGCCACGTTCCAGCTTCCCTGCACCGTGCCGAGCCTGGTTTCGGACGCCAGCGGCACCGTGCGCGAGGGCGCCGCAGCTGCGCGGCGGAACACCACGAACACGGCATCATTCGGTTCCAGGCGCAACGGCACGGTGGTGCGCCCATCCGCAGTGCGGTAGGAAGCCTGCTCCGTAGCGCCGGTATCGGCATGCCAGAACTCCGCGGCCTTGCCGGTAACGCGGAAGCTGGCGTCCAGGATTTCGGCGCGGGCGTTGCGGTTGTTGACCCAGTACAGGTCCCCGTCCGCCAATCTGCGATGGACGAAGAGGAGATTGGTATCCTGTTGCGGCTTGCCGTACTCGAAGTCGGGAGCCGCCTGCACGGAAGCAAGCACTTCGGCGAGGGTCTGGCTGCCATACACTTTCCCCTTGCCGGTCCCGCCGCCCCAGAGTTGATCCGCGATGGCTTTGAATTCGGCCTGGTCATCGGCCTGGCTGGGGCTGTCGACCGGCTTGGGTCCCACAACCACGGCGCCGGCGTTGACCAGATCCCGGATCTTTCGCAGGACGGCGAGTGACATGTGCCGGCTGTTTGGATCCAGCGCGAGGACACGGTAGCTCATGCCCGTGGTGGTGGTGATCTGGCCGTTGCTCACGGACAGCCGGTTCACAAGCGCGTCGGCATTGACGTAGTCGAAGTTGTAGCCCGCGGGAATCGCGGGCGGCTGGTTGCTGAACAGGGCCGTAATATTGGCATCCTCGCCGTAGTAATACACGATATCGGCCACGAATTTCCCCTGCTGGAGCAGATAACAGCTGCGGGCCAGATAGGCGGCCCAGACCTTCGCCTGCTCGGCCCAGGTCTCGTGGCGCGTAAACCATTGCCCGAACGGCCCCAGGCCGAGGCCCGGGATCTTGTCGTTTACAGGCTGATGCACCGACGTGTGGATCACGAAACGGTTGAGGCCCATGGCCATCAGGCGGTCGGCCGTGGGTTTGAGCGTTTCGGGAGAGAAGCTCCAGGCGCCGGATCCGGCGGTGAGCGATTCGGCCGCCACCAGGTTCTGGCCGTAGATGTGCGCCACGGAAGCCGACTCACGCACGTCGGCGTCGTAGCGCTCCTGGGCCTGGCCGGGCCCGGCGGTCCACATCGCACTCATCGGAATATCGGCGTTGCGCTTCACCTCCATGCCGTCTGCTATGAAAGCTCGTCCGCTTTCATGGGACTCGGTGTAGCGTCCCATGTCGCGCGCGTGCAGCAGAGTGGTGAGCTGATCGTAGTGGTTTTCCACGGTCAGGTCGGCGATGGTCTTGCGGAAATCCCAGAGGAAGCGGTCGCTCGCTTCCGCGCTCTCGACGATGCGGCCGGCGAGCACGGGAAGCCAGGGCCGCATGTCGTAGCCGCGGTGTTTGGCGAACTCGGCGATCATGTCGTCGGTCCAGTTCTGCACGCCGGCCTCCCAGCTGTCCGTGATCACGTACTGAAGGCCGCGTTTGCCCATCAGAGTCCCGACCGTGTCCTTGTACTGGCCGAGATAGTTGTCGAAGTACGATTTGACATGCAGCCTGCTGAGTTTGTCCACTTCGAGGCCGGTAGCCTCGGGGGATGCCGGACGGTTGGTGGCGCCGGTCAAGGAATAGCCGATGCGCAGTACCGCCCAGGTTCCTGCCGGCGGCGTCCAATCCAGCTTGCCGTCGGAGCTCATTTTCGCCGTCAGGTCGATGACGTCCGCCTTGGGAATGGCATCCGAGGCCTGGACCGGAGGCGTAGCCATGCTATAGATTCCGGTTGCGGCCGAGAAGCCGGCTTTTTCCTGGAACCGGTTCACCGGCGTGGAACCGAGCAGGATCAGTTCCGCAATCTGAGTGCCGGCCGGCGCTGCAGGCTGGGCGCCGCGTGCGCCCTGGGCAGGTGCGGCTCCCGCCGGCGGTCCGCCGAAGCCTCCGCCTCCTCCCTGGCCGCCGCGTGCCGCCTGGGGCTGTTGCGGCTCCGGGGTGCGGATGGTCAGGCGGAAAAAGCGCGCCGTCACCGGGGCGATGGACGCGGTGCGCACGCCGGGCTGAATCGGCGCGACCACGCGAAACTGGGTGCCGTCATCGCTGGCTTCCAATGCCTGGTTGCTCGCTCCACCACCGCCGCCGCGGCCGCCAAAACCCCGGCCGCCGCCGCCCCCGGCGATGAACGTAAGTCCCCTGATGGTCTGCGGCTCGGGATATGCAAATTGAATCCAGGCCTTCTCATTCACAGGCGCAGCGGGCAGAAGAGTGGACTTCGCAAGGTCGCCGTCCATGAGCTCGGCAGGATTGAAGCTGCCGCCGCTGGAGGTCACCTTGGGCTGTGCGGATGCAAGGCGACGCTCGCCATCAGGGAGGCGATACGCCACCACAGCGCTGTCGGCATAAAACTCGCGCGGCGGCTGGGGAGCTTCACCCATCATGCCGCCACCACCACGCCCTCCGCCCTGGTTCTGATACGATCCGGTGGTTGAAGGCGGTTTCTGCAGAACACCCGTAAACGGGCGGCCGCCTTCGACACGCGTCTCGCTCCAGACGTACTTTTTCATCGCCTGGGCCGGCGTGACCCACGGGCCGCCGCTCTCGCTCCAGCCGGGCGAACCCGCAATGGCCATTTCCAGGCCCAGCTCGTCCGCCAGTGTCGCCGCATACTTGAATGCGTCTTTCCATTCAGGGGTCATGTAGACGAGCCGTTTGTCGACAATCTGCGGCGTGTTCAGCCCGGCGTCGAAATTCTGGAACCCGCCGATGCCCACACGTTTCATCCACTCCAGGTCCGCCTTGATGCCTTCCTTGCTGATGTTGCCGCTCATCCAGTGCCACCAGACACGTGGTTTGGCACTGTCCGGCGGATTCTGGAAACCGCGCAAGACCGCATCTCCCGCGTCCTGCGCGGCAACGACCCATACTCCAACGATCACTGCCACCAGAAACGCGCAAAACAAATGCATCCTCCCCAACCTGGCTCGCATATCAAACCTCCCATGAAAGCAGGAATGTTCCTTTTTCACCGTTACCGGTTCACCGTGAATACGTAGCTGCCTGACGCAAGCTGATATACAGCCTTGCCGTTTTCGTACTTCAGGAAGGTAATCCCTTTGTCTCTGCCGATATCCCTGCCGCCTTCCCGCACCGCCTTTTCGGAGGGAGCCGGCAGATAGAGCGTGGCGGCCGTGTTGCCGGGAACCGTGGCCCGGTACGTGAGCGCACCGCCGTCCACTTTCCAGGCGCTGCTGATCCTTCCGTACATGGAATCGTAGTAGCCTTCCGCCCACGTCATCACGCCCGTGGGGTCGGGTTCGGGCTGGAGGATGAACTTCTGGAAGCCGGGTTCATCCCGCTGGATGCCGAGGGAGTAAGCCATCATCCATTGCCCGACGGCCCCGAAGGAATAGTGGTTGAATGAGTTCATGCTGTTGTTGCCGCCGAACCCGTTCTCCACGGTATAGCCGTTGAGACGTTCCCAGATGGAAGTGGCGCCCTGGTCGATGGCGTACAGCCATGAAGGATACTGATTGTTATGCAATATCCGGTAGGCCAGCTCGCTTTGGCCGTTGTCGGACAGAGCCTTGCTGATCCAGGCGGTGCCGATGAATCCGGTCATGAGCGAATATCTCGGACGCATGACGCCGCCGTCATCCGGATTTTCGCGCGCCACGGCGGTCGCGAGATTCCTGACCATGTCGGGGACGTTTTTGCTGTCGAACAGTCCCATCGCCAGGCCTACGGCATAGGATGTTTGATTGTCGGCAAGCCGGAACTGAGGTGCCGGCGCCGCCTGGGCGCCTCCCCGGCCGCCGCCACCGCCGCGCCCGCCGCCGATGCCGACCGTCTTTCTCTCGGCATTGAGGAACGTGGCGTTGAAAAAGGCCTTCCGCTTTTCATACGCGGCCCGGTATTTCTCGGCATCGCCGGGCTTTCCCAATATCTCCGCAACTTTGGCCATGATCCCAAGATCATAGGCATGATATGCGGTCACCAAAAAGGC
>Ga0316620_10000070_pt1 | contig 41579 bp, 30 predicted proteins | sample OWC_Aug_M1_C1_D5_FD_207651 | JGI IMG/M metagenome (GOLD analysis project Ga0316620, IMG submission 207651) | Wetland soil microbial communities from Old Woman Creek delta, Ohio, United States - OWC_Aug_M1_C1_D5_B | ecosystem: Environmental > Terrestrial > Soil > Wetlands | place: USA: Ohio...
CGGCGTCACCGGGCGCGCCTCGGCGCATGAGCAGCTGTTCCGAAAATAGCGACCTCAGGCCTCCGCCATCCGGCCTCGGACTCGCAGTCGGCGCAGGGTGTGACCTGGTGAGCAGGCCCCGGCCGCTCGGATTGTCTCAAACCTCGGCCAACAGCAACGCAATCCCCAGAATCGCGCCGAACCCCCGGACTTTGTCTCGAAGCATGAAGACTGCGAAAGATGAATGCACGCATGGCGGCTCTCCTATTGTTTTCCCAGCGAAGATGGTGTATGCTTCCTATGGTGATCCCAACGGAGATGTCCTTATGAAGGAAACGAAACCGGTCTGGCAGGGTACTCTCGCGCTGATGGTGCTGCGCGCGCTGGACGCCATGGGCCCGCAGCACGGTTACGGCCTTGCCCGCCGTATCGAACAGGTCAGCGACAAACTGTTGGCCGTCAACCACGGGACCCTTTATCCTGTCTTGCTGAAGCTGGAGCAGGAAGGCTCCATCACTTCCGACTGGGGCACGTCGAACAACAACCGCAAGGCCCGCTACTATCGCATCACCAAGGCCGGCAAGAAACAGCTCGCGGCCGAGCGCGCCCACTGGGAGCAGACAGCCGGCATCATGGCGCGATTCTTTGCCCTCCAGGACGGTGGCAAATGAGAGCATGCCGCCGCTTTTGGCTCCGCCTGACCGGCGGCAAATTCCGCCGCCGTGAATCCGAACTCGACGAGGAATTCGCAGCGCACGTGGACCTGCTTACCGACGAGAACATCCGCCGGGGCCTGCCACCCGATGAGGCTCGCCGCGCTGCCCGAATCACGTTCGGCGACACCGAGTGCGTCAAGGAGGACTGGCGCGATCAGCGAACGCTTCCCTGGGTCGAGGAGTTCAGGCGAGATGTGCGTTATGCCCTCCGCGGTCTGCGCCGCAACCCCGGTTTCACGCTTGTGGCTGTTTGCTGTCTGGCGCTCGGCATCGGCTTCAGCACGGCGCTGTTCAGTCTCATCAACGTCGTCATCCTGCGGCCCCTCGAAGTGCGCGATCCCGGCCGGCTGGTGGTCTTCTCCTGCGACCGTTCCCAGCCGGGGATGGGATTGCCCATCACCAGCAGCGGCTATGGCGGGCAGTCGCTGCCCTACGGCGCCTTCGCCGAATTGCAGAAAGCGCAAACTCTCTCCGGTGTGGTCGCCTTCGCCGGCATGGACCATAGCGGCCGCGGCGCCACGGCGCGGTTCGACGGCCGCTCGATTGAGGTCATGGGTGAGCTGGTCAGTGCCGGCTATTTCAGCATTCTCGGGATCGCGCCTGCTCTGGGCCGCACCTTTGCCGATGACGACCTTCTTCCCGGCGCGCAGGACGCCATCGTGCTCAGCCACTCTTTCTGGCGGCGCGAGTTCGCCGGTGCGCCCTCCGTCATCGGCCGAATCCTGGCCATCAACACGGTTCCAGCCACAGTCATTGGGGTCGCTCCCGCCGGCTTCCAGGGCCTCAACCCGGAGGAGGCACCCGATATCTGGCTGCCGATGAAACACTATAAGAGCATCCGCCCGTGGGGCAGCCATTACGGATCGGGCGAAAAGCAACTCCTTGCACACGACTGGTGGTGGTGCCTGATGGTCGGCCGGTTGAAACCAGGCGTCACTCTCGCGCAAGCGCAAGCCGAGACCCAGACGATTTTTGAGCGGAACTTCACTGCGCCGCTGGATCCGAACCGCAAGCCAGATATGTTGCCGAAGCTGACGCTGGCTTCCGCCAGCCGCGGCCTTGATCATCTCCGCACCCGCTTCGAACGCCCCTTTCGCATCCTCGCGGGCGCAGTCGTCCTCATCCTGCTCATCACCATCACCAACATGGCCACGCTGCTGCTGGCGCGCGCCGCCTCGCGCCGCCGCGAAATTAGCATCCGGCTCTCCATCGGCGCTTCGCGGGGCCGCCTGGTCCGGCAACTCCTTACCGAAAGCGTGGTTTTGTCCGCTTTCGGCGGCGTGCTCGGCCTCCTGCTGGCGTTCTTGGGCAGTCGCGCGCTGCTCCATCTGATGGCGCCCCCTGCGCTGGCCGCCACCTTGGACGTGCGGCCCGACTCAACCGTTTTGGCGTTCACGTTCGGACTCTCCGTGCTCACCGGTCTTCTGTTCGGGCTCGCGCCCGCCTGCCGCGGCACTTGCCTCCGGATCGAGTCCGCCGCCGCAGCTCCCAGGCAGCATTTGGCCCGCGTCCTGGTCGGGATTCAGATCGCGCTCTCCGTCGTGCTATTGTTCGGTGCCGGTCTCTTCGCCCGTACCCTCACGCGCCTCCAGACGGAGGACATCGGGTTCCGGCGCGACAATCTCCTGCTGTTCGACCTTGATGCGCGCCAGAACGGTTATGACGCGCCGGGTGCCAACTCGGCTTATGCTGAAGTGCTTCGCCGCATCCAGTCATCGCCCGGCGTCCAATCCGTCTCCTCCTCCTCCGTGGCCCTGATCATGGACTCGGTAAATAACACCGATGTCTCCATCGACAGCGCCGAATCCGCGAACGAACGGCGTCCCGGGCTCTACTACAACCAGGTCGGTCCGGACTTCCTTCGCACCTACGGCATGGTCTTGCTGATGGGCCGCGATATCGACCCGCGCGACTTCGGCTCCCCCGCCCGAACGGCCGTTGTTAACGAGACTTTTGCCCGGCGATACCTGGACGGCCGGTCGCCCATCGGCCGCCGCTTTTGCCTGGGCAGAGGGTATGACCCGGCCGAATCGTATGAGATCGTCGGCCTCGCACGCGATGCCAAGTTCGACCGCGTTCGCGGCGAGGTGCCTCCCACCGCCTACATTTCCTTCACCTCCGGCGCGCCCAAAGCTCGACCCATGACCGTCGCAGTGCGCACCGCCGGCGATCCGCTCTCCGTGGTAGGGGCCGTGCGCGGTGCCCTGCGCGCCGTTGATCCCCAACTGTCCATGATGCGCATCCGCACCCAGACCGCCCAGATTGACGAGATGATGATGCAGGAGCGCATGTTCGCCCGCGTCTCCACGCTGGTCGGCGTTCTGGCCATGTTGCTGGTCGCCATCGGCCTGTACGGCACGTTGGCCTTTGCCGTCGCGCGCCGTACGAGTGAAATCGGCATCCGCATGGCGCTCGGCGCTTCCGGTGCGCGTGTACTGTGGATGGTGCTGCGGGAGTCCCTGTGGATGGCCTGCGCCGGTCTCATGGTCGGACTCCCCGCCGCCCTCGGACTCGGGCGTCTGATCGCGAGCTATCTCTACGGCATCGAACCGCACGACCCTTCGACCCTCATCGGTGCAGCCGTTCTGCTAGCCGCGGTCTGCGTCGCGGCAGGTTACCTGCCGGCACGCCGCGCCGCCTGCGTTAACCCCATCCGGGCCTTGCGCCATGAATAAGACCTGAGCAAATCGCGTAAATCCGAACGCGGTGCTCCTGGCACCCGAGGAAAAATGAGGATATCCTTTAACGGAGGGACCCTGGAAGGGCCTCCCGGATTTTGTTGACGCAGAGGATGACGATTATGAAGAAATACACCGCCGATGACCTGGCGGAATTGGCACGCGCATTCCAGGCGCCTTCCATCCTGATCGCGGCCGCGGAGTTGGATGTCTTCAGCGCCCTCCACTGTGTGCCTGCCACGAGCAACGAACTGGCAAGCCGGATTCATAGTGATCCGCGGGCCACAACGGTTCTGCTGGATGCATTGGCGGCCATGGCGCTGTTAGCTAAGAGCGGCGGTGTATATACCGTGCCCGCAGATCTGGCCGGCATGCTGACCGAAACCGGCGCAACTTCCATTCTTGGCATCCTGAGGCATCAGGGCAATTGCATGCGACGCTGGGGTCAGCTGGCCAAAGTGGTTCTGACCGGAAACGCCGTGTACGATATGGAGAGCGTGCGCGGCGCCGCCGGCGACACCGAGTCGTTTATCCGGGCGATGCACGAAATCTCCGGCCCTCTTGCCCCCGGTCTGATCGAGAGCCTCGGGCCCCTGCAGTTCAGTCATCTCCTGGATATCGGCGGCGCTTCAGGGACGTGGACGCGCGCCTTTCTGCAGCGCTATCCGGGAGCCAAAGCCACGATTTTCGATCTTCCGGAAGTCATCCCGCTGGCAGCCGGCGTGATTCACGCTCCCGGCATGGAAGGCCGCATCCGGCTGGTCGCCGGCGACTATCTCACGGATGATCTCCCGGGGGGCGCGGACCTGGCATGGGTGAGCGCGATCGTGCATCAGAACTCGCGCGAGCAGAATCGCGCGCTGTTCCTGAAGGTGTTTGCGGCGCTGCTTCCTGGCGGATCGGTTCTCGTCCGTGAGGTGCTCGTGGACGAGTCCCGGACTGCTCCTGTATCGGGGGCGTTTTTCGCGGTCAACATGCTGGTCGGCACGCCGCGCGGCGGAACCTTCACCTTCAGCGAGCTGCGGGACGATCTGGCTGCGGCGGGGTTCGTCGACATCCGGCTGATGCGCAAGGGTGAGGCGATGGACTCCGTCGTCGCGGCGACCAGAGCCGCATAGCCCGAACCCGGGGAGTGAGCCCCATAAGCGCTAACTTAAACGACCTCACACGCGCGGACCTGGACCTGGACGTAGACGGCCTTACAGACCACATATTTTCGAGAGCATCCTAACGGTCGAGAGAAGAAGTCGGTCGGCTTCCTCGGCTCGGGTCTCTTCGATGAGCGCCAAAGCCCTGCAGGCATCCAGAATTGCAGCGCATTCCATCTCACTGCCACGCGCCATGGCATAGAATCGGCGCTGGTCAGGCCCTGTGATCTTTCCTGAGCTTTCGGCGATGTTCAAAGGAATGGAAAGGGATGCACGGCGGAGTTGATCTCCCAAAGCCGCGTGGCGGGGCGGCAGACTACGGCAAGACCAACTGCAAGCGCCAAGAAACGCACGGCAAATTGATAAATGTCAAGCTTGCGAAAGTTTATGTCGCACAGGATAGGCCAGGTCTATGTCCAGGTCCAGGTCCAAGTCCAAGTCTGCCTGGGGGGAGATGGCTTAAGGTAGCGCTTATGGGGGTGAGCCCCGGGCTTTTTTGTTCCGTCGTTTCGGGGCTTCCTGGGACAGGATTCGCGTCGTAATCCATCAAGGTCGGTGTCAGATTTCCGCGTGGTACTCTTGCAGGGATCGTATGCGGTACTCCCTCTTCAGTCTCGCCTCGATGCCAATCGCGGCAGCCAGCGCGGCCGAGGCGGTTGTGATGTAAGGGATCTTGTACTTCACGGCATTCTTCCGGATATAGGAATCGTCGATTTCGCTCTCCTTGCCGTGTGGCGTATTGATGATGAGGTGGATCTCACCGCTCTTGATCGCGTCCACGATGTGCGGCCGGCCCTCGTGCATTTTCAGGATGGGATCCGCCATTACGCCGTGTGCCGCCAGAAACCGCTGGGTGCCCCGGGTGGCGAGGATCCGGAAACCCATGGTCTGGAAACGCCTGGCCGGCTCGAGGATGTCCTCCTTGTCCCGGTCGGCAATGGTGACCAGCACGTTGCCCTTGAGCGGCGGAGCGGCTCCTGCTGCCTCCTGAGACTTGTAGAATGCCATGCCGAACGAATCCGCCAGGCCCAGCACCTCGCCCGTCGAGCGCATTTCGGGCCCCAGTACCGGATCCACCTCGGGAAACATATTGAAGGGGAACACCGCTTCCTTGACGCCGAAATGGCGGGCCGGCCTTCGTCTCAGACCGAGGTCCGACAGGCTCTTTCCCAGCAGGATCTGCGTGGCCAGCCGCGCCATGGAAATATTGCAGACCTTGGAGACCAGCGGCACGGTGCGCGATGCGCGCGGATTGGCTTCCAGGATATATACGACGTCGTCGGCGATGGCGTACTGGATGTTCATGAGGCCGACTACCCGGAGCTCTGTGGCGATTTTCCTGGTGTAGGCCTCGATGGTCTCCAGGTGTTTCTCAGGGAGCGTCACCGGTGGTATGACACAGGCCGAGTCCCCGGAGTGGATGCCGGCATACTCGATGTGCTCCATGATGGCAGGCACAAATGCGTCGGTCCCATCGGCGATGGCGTCCGCCTCGGCCTCGATAGCGTTTTCAAGAAATTTGTCGATGAGGATCGGCCGCTCCGGAGAGACGTCAACGGCTGCCTGCACGTAATGTCTGAGCATGCCCTCGTCGAGGATGATCTTCATGGCCCGCCCGCCGAGCACGTAGGAGGGGCGCACCATCAACGGATAACCGATTCGTTGGGCCATAGCCAGGGCTTCTTCGAGAGTACTGGCCATGCCGGATTCCGGCTGCGGGATGCCGAGCCGCTCCATGACGTGCCGGAAGCGGTCCCGGTCCTCGGCGAGATCGATGGTTTCAGGCGTGGTGCCGAGAATCCTGACCCCCGCTTCATGCAGCTCACGGGCAATGTTGAGCGGCGTCTGGCCGCCGAACTGCACGACAATCCCCTCGGGCCTCTCCTTCGCGTAGATGCTGAGCACATCTTCCACCGTCAGGGGTTCGAAATAGAGTTTGTCCGACGTGTCGTAGTCCGTGGATACGGTTTCCGGATTGCAGTTGACCATGATGGATTCGAAGCCCGCTTCCCGGATGGCAAAGGCCGCATGCACGCAGCAATAGTCGAACTCAATCCCCTGCCCGATCCGGTTGGGGCCGCCGCCGAGCACCATGATCTTCCTGCGTCCGCTCGAGGACACGCGGTCCGCAGCGTTGTAGGTCGAATAGTAATACGCCGCGTTCTCCACGCCGCTGACCGGCACCGGCTCCCAGGCCTCCTCAATCCCCAGGTCGTGGCGGCGTTGCCGGATATCGCCCTCCGGAACCTTCAGCAATTGCGCCAGATACTTGTCGGCAAATCCGTCTTTTTTGGCCCGGGCAAGCAACGCGTCCGGCAGGAGCCCGCCGCGGCAGCGCAGGATCGCTTCCTCAAGGTCGACCAGTTCCTTCATTTGCTCGAGAAACCAGGATTTGATGTGGGTGAGCGTGTGGATCTGCCCGATGTCGGCACCCTTGCGCAGGGCTTCATAAATCACAAACTGCCGTTCGCTGGTCGGGAAGCGGAGATGCTCCATGAGATCCTGCAGCGGCATCTGATGGAATTGTTTTGCGAAGCCGAGGCCGGACCGGCCGATTTCCAGAGACCGGATGGACTTCTGGAGGGCTTCTTTATAATTGCGGCCGATGCTCATGACCTCGCCGACGGCCCGCATTTGGGTGCCGAGCCGGTCTTCCACCCCCTCGAACTTCTCAAAAGCCCAGCGCGCGAATTTGATGACCACGTACTCGCCCCAAGGGATGTATTTGTCGAGGGTCCCGGCGCGCCAGTAGGGGATCTCGTCCAATGTGAGACCGCCGGCGAGCAGCGATGAGACAAAAGCGATGGGGAATCCGGTCGCCTTGGAAGCCAGGGCCGAGGAGCGTGAAGTCCGCGGATTGATCTCAATGACGACCACGCGGCCGGTAACCGGGTCGTGGGCGAACTGGATGTTGGTGCCGCCGATGACCTGGATGGCCTCCACGATATCGTACGAGTGCTTCTGTAGGCGCTTCTGCAGCTCCGGCGAGATCGTCAGCATGGGCGCTGCGCAGAAAGAGTCGCCGGTATGTATGCCCATGGCGTCGATGTTTTCGATGAAACAGACCGTGATCATCTGATTTTTCGCGTCCCGGACGACCTCGAGTTCGAGTTCCTCCCAGCCGAGAACGGATTCCTCGACGAGCACCTGATGCACCATGCTGGCGGCAAGCCCCCTGGCTGCCACCGTCTGCAGTTCTTCCAGGTTGTAGACCAGGCCTCCCCCCGTGCCCCCCAGCGTATAGGCGGGCCGGATCACGACCGGATAGCCCAGTTGCTCCGCCGCCTTCTCGGCGCCCTCGACCGAGTGCACCGCCTGGCTGCGCGGCATGTCGATGCCGAGCTTTTCCATGGTCTGCTTGAACACGATCCGGTCTTCCCCTCTTTCGATGGCATCGACATTGACGCCGATAACCTGCACGCCGAACCGGGCAAGCACACCCGATTTGGCGAGCTGTGAGGAAAGGTTGAGCCCGGTCTGGCCGCCCAGGTTGGGCAGCAGCGCGTCGGGCCGCTCCTTTTCGATTATCCGGGCGAGCACCTCGGCATTCAGCGGTTCGATATACGTGCTGTCGGCCATCCCCGGGTCAGTCATGATCGTGGCCGGGTTGGAGTTGACAAGCACTATGCGATAGCCAAGCGAGCGCAGGGCCTTGCAGGCCTGAGTGCCCGAATAGTCGAACTCGCATGCCTGGCCGATCACAATGGGACCGGATCCAATGATCATGACCTTGTCGATATCATTCCGTCTGGGCACGTGTGCTCCTCCTGTGCAACTTCGCGCTGCTGTCGGTTGCCTGTACCATCACGGGCTCCCTAATCTATCCCAACTTGCCCGTTTCCAAAAACCCAGATTTTTCGGAGTTGTCGTGAAAAGGGTACGACGCTGGGACCGGCGGGACCCGCGGTGGATGCCGGCCCGTGCTCTTGCTGCTGACGGCAGTGCCTCAAACCCCATTTCCGTGTTATCCTTGGCCGTCCCCTGGGGGATCTGATTGGTGATGGTGCATTCATCATTTTCCGCACGACGAGGAGATCGCCCGTGACCAGAAATCAAAAGCTTTGCCTGCTGTCAGCGTCTTTAGTGTGCATCGCACTGCTCCTTTTCATACCCGCTCGAGCCCAACAGCCGAAAACCACCGCTCCTGCGGTCGCTTCCCAGGTAAACACCGGCCTGACGGCCATCGCAGGCGTCGATCGTGTCACGGTGTTGCCGGGGAAAACCTACCTCAACGGCTATGTAGGCTACGGCTTTCCTCCAAGACAGGACCGGCGGCGGGGTGCCCCGGTTGCGCCGCCTGTTCCCGCCGGCCCGGCGCCCGCCTCAGCCTGGAGCAAAGTATCGGGATCCGGCAGGGTGACTTTCGCGGATGCGAAGGCGCCGGTGACCACGGCCACCTTCTCGGTTCCCGGCGACTATGTCCTGCAGCTGACTGCCGAAAACGGAGTGACCCAAGCCGCTTCCAGCCTCCACGTGAAGGTGGAGGCCCCCCCGCCGTCGACCCACCTCGACGCGGTGTATACCAAGCATTTCAAGATCAATAATCCCTTTTGGAATGCCCGGGCAAAAGCGCTGATCGTAAACTGGATTCCCCATTGCATCGATCAGATCAACCGGACGGACCTGCAGCAGGGACCGGGAGGCATCGACAATTTCGTGGAAGCCGCTAAAGCCATGGCGGGCCTCCCACACGGATATCACAAGGGCTACGTGTTTTCGAATGCCTGGGTGCATCAGACGGTGGAGGCGATGAGCATTGCGCTCATGATCGACCCGCAGGGCGATCCTGAAATCATCAGGGCCCACGAGAAAATGCGAGCGACGCTCGAGGACTGGATTCCCAAGATCCTGGCGGCGCAGGCGCCGGATGGGTACCTGCAGACGGCGTTCGCGCTGCCGCGCATCGGCGGGCGCGGCAACGTGGACCAGGGTCCGTTTGAGCACTGGGCGCGGCGCGGCGATCATGAGGGATACACCGCCGGATATTTCCTGGAATCGGCCATCAACCACTACCTGATGACTGACAAAAAGGACTCCCGGCTGTACAACGCAGCCAAGAAACTCGCCGATTGCTGGTACAACAACATCGGCCCGGCTCCCAAGAAGGAGTGGTACGACGGCCACCAGGAAATGGAGCAGGCGCTCGTGCGCTTCGGCCGCTTTGTCAACGACATGGAGGGCGAGGGCAAGGGCGAACGCTACGTTCAGCTGGCCAAGTTCCTGCTCGATGCGCGTAAAAACGGCAGCGAATACGACCAGAGCCACGTGCCGGTCATCCAACAATACGAGGCCGTCGGCCATGCGGTGCGCGCCGTATACTCCTATTCGGGCATGGCCGACGTCGCGGTAGAGACTCATGACACCGACTACCAGAGCGCCGTCATGTCGCTCTGGGACAACATTGTCAACCGGAAGTACTACGTGACCGGCGGAGTCGGCAGCGGCGAAACCTCCGAGGGTTTCGGGCCGAATTACTCGCTGCCCAACAGCGCATACTGCGAATCCTGCTCCAGCTGCGGCGAGATCTTTTTCCAGTACAAAATGAACCTTGCCTACCGCAATGCCAGGTATGCCGATCTCTACGAGGAGACGCTCTTCAATGCGCTCCTGGGCGGAGTGGACCTGGAAGGGAAGAACTTCTACTACCAGAACCCGTTGGACTCCAACTCAGCGCGCTACCCCTGGCACAGCTGCCCCTGCTGCGTGGGTAACATTCCCCGCACGCTGCTCATGCTCCCTACCTGGATGTATGCCAAGAGTGCCGACAGCATTTACGTCAACCTTTTCGTCGGCAGCACCGCGACGGTGGAGAACGTCGCGGGCACCGATGTCGAGATGGTGCAGGAGACGGACTATCCCTGGAGCGGCAAGGTCACCATCACGGTCAATCCCAAGGCGCGCAAGGCCTTCAGCGTCCGGCTCCGGGTGCCCGACCGCAGCGTCAGCGACCTGTATCAAGCCTCGCCGAACGCAGACGGCATCACTTCGATTTCGGTCAACGGAACGGCAATAAAGCCTGCCATCGCAAACGGCTATGCGGTGATTACCCGCACGTGGCGGGCCGGGGACAAGCTGAATCTGGCCCTGCCCATGAAGGTTCAGCGCGTCACCGCCAGCGAGAAGATCGCCGCGACCCGGGGACGGGTAGCTCTGCGGTACGGGCCTCTGGTCTATAACATCGAGAGCGCCGATCAGGACATCACCCAGGTGCTGGGCCCCGACTCTCCATTGACCGCTGAATGGCAGGGAAATCTGTTGGGCGGAGTGATGGTCATCAAAGGCGCCTTTGCGAACGGCTCTGCGCTGACGGCCATTCCGAACTATGCCAGGAACAACCGCCTTCCGGCTGTAGTGCCGGCCAAGCCCCAGACTGCCGCGGTTGCGGCACCGCCTAAGTCCCAGGCTGCGTCGGGCGCCCCGCAGCGCCCGGCCCCGCGCCCGCCCACCTCGATCGTGTGGATCAAGGCGCGCTGATTTGGCGCACCCGGTGACGCATATAAACGCCCCGGGATCGGCGTCGGCATCGGGATTGTGCTGATGCGGGCTTCGATACCGATTCCGATACCGACCCCGATCCCGGCGTTGGAGGTCGGAAGTCGGAGGTCTAGGGTCGGAAGTGGGTATTTTCGGGGCAGACCTAGCTGTTGAAGGGAAGGCTCATCAGGGAGCGGTTGCGATCACGGCCGCGAAAACGGGTTGCTAGGCATACCAAGGCGCGCTAGCGCTGCTGGTCGACGAGAACTGCTATAAGGGCACTACCTGCAGGGCGGCGGGCCAGCAGGAGCCTGAGAACATCACGCAGCTTGTCCTTCCTATGTTCCGAACTCGAAGAAGAGACGCAGTATCACCCGAAGCTTCAGGCGGACGCGTACGTGAGAATGGAATGAACGCCGAAGATGCCCAGCTCGCGGCCCGGCGGCAATTTGGGAATCCGATCCACCTGCGAGAGGCCGGTTGGCATGCCTGGGTGTGGGCGCCTCTTGAGCGAGGCCTCCAGGATATACGATTCACCCTCCGCACGGTCCGCCGCAATCCCGGCTTCGCACTTTCTGTGGTGCTGCTGCTCGGTCTGGCAATCTGGATGAACACGACGGTCTATTCGGTGATCCATGCCGTCATGCTGGCGGACCTGCCGTTCGATCACCCGGAGGAGTTGGTCAATCTGTGCGAGACGAGAGCCGGCTGGCCGTTAGTCCCTATCGGTGTCACGCCTGCCAACTTCGTCGACTGGCAGATCGGCAGCCGCTCCTTTGAATCGATGGCGGCTGCTCAATCGTCTCACTGGAGCCTTGGTGAGGATTCAGGACCAAACCCTGTCCCCGGGGCCTTCGTCACAGCCGACTACTTCAAAGTCTTGCGCGTCCGTCCGGCACTGGGCCGGGCTTTTCTGCATGACGATTATACGCAATTGCATTCTGATGACACTAGTGTGATGCATCCGCGCGTGGCTATCATCAGTTACGCCTTTTGGCATAGGCAATTCGACAGCAATCCGGCGGCGATCGGTCTTACAATGCGGCTCCGCAATCCGGTGACGGTCGCGGAAGTGACAATCGTGGGTGTCATGCCACCTGATTTCGCTTCGACCGATTCATTTGTGGGCGCGTCGGAGATCTGGATGCCTCTGGCTATAGCGGCTGACGAAGCACCTGAGTCTCATTATTTGAGAGTCATCGCCCGGCGACGTCCGGGAGTTTCGAATCAACGTGCCCAAGCGGAGATGGAGATCATTGCAGGGCAGCTCCAAGCGAAGCGGCCGAACTCAAATGCCGTCTATGGCGTGCAAGTCGTGGACCCGCGGGAGTTTGCGGCGGGCAACTACCGGGCTTCTCTGATTCTCCTGGCCAGCGCAGTGGGTCTGGTGTTGATGCTTGCCTGCGCGAATGTGGCGAATCTGATGCTGGCGCGCGGGGCGGCGCGGCGCCGGGAAATGGCCACTCGATCGGCCATCGGCGCCGGACGGGCGCGCCTGGTTGCACAATTGGTGATGGAGAGCTTGTCGCTCTCCCTCGCTGCCGGTGCACTGGGCTTCGTTTTATCACTCGCAAGCGTTCGTGCTGTGGGCGCCCTTGTTCCACCGGACCTTCCCCGGATAGGTGGGATCAGCGTGAACCTGGCAGTGTTTTGGTTTTGCCTCTGCCTTGTGCTGTTGACCGGGCTTTTCTGTGGCATTCTCCCCGCAGTGCGCGTATCCACATTCGACCTCACCTCGGCTCTGAAGGAAGGCGGGATGGCCAGTGCCGGTGGAGGGCGCGGTTATTTATCGCGAACCTTGGTCGTCATGGAAATCGGCGTGTCCTTGTTGCTTCTCGTCGGGGCTGGCCTCATGGCCCGGAGTTACATGAGCGTCCAGACCGTCGAGTTGGGTTTTCCGCCCGATCAGGTGCTGGCTGTCGATCTGCAACCGATCGGCTTCTTCGGAGAATCGCGGGAGCTCCGCCGTTACCCGGAGTTGTTTCCTCGTTTGTTGAGAATCCCCGGAGTGGAGGCGGTCGCGGAGGGAGCGATGCCTCCGAATCCGTTTCGCACGATGAGCTACTGCGCTGAAGGAACCACTAAACCGGTGGATAGCGGTTTGAATGCCGTGAGTGTGCAGTATTTTCGAGCCTTGAGCATCCCGCTGCTGGCAGGGCGGCTGTTCAACGAGACTGACCTTGGCCCGCGGACGTCAGTGGCTATTCTGAATCGCACCGCCGCGCGCCTTACTTGGCCGGGGGGAGATGCCATCGGCAAGCGCATCAATACAAACATTCCGATGAATCCCATCTGGGTGACGGTGGTGGGGATTGTCGGAGATGTGCCCAACCGTGGCTTGAAGGTCAAACCTGGTGCCCAGATCTACATGCCAGCGACGGGACCACCTTCCTCTACGAGCAAGCTTATGATTCGTGCCAGCAGAAAAGCCAATGCCATGAAACCAACGATTAGGGCGGTTATCGGTTCCCTGGACAGTAAACTCATGATCGTCCGTATGGCAACCGTAGAGGAGAGCATCGCCAGTGAAACGGCTGGGCTTCGCTTCAACACTCTGCTCATGACCATCTTCGCCTCGTTGGCGTTCGTTCTGGCAGCTTCGGGCGTCTACAGCCTCATGTCCTACACGGTCACGTTGCGCACACGCGAGATGTCCATTCGCATGGCGTTGGGAGCGGATCGCTCCGATATCCTCTCGCTCGTCGTTCGCAACGGTGCCGTTCTGGTCGGCATCGGTGTGGCGCTGGGACTCGCAGGAGCGCTTGGCGCCTCCCGCTTTGCTTCGTCCCTGCTTTATCAGGTCAAACCCAAGGATCCGGTATCGTTTTTGGCGGCGACGGTCTTGCTGGTCGCGGCCGCGCTGGCCGCTTGCTATGTTCCCGCGCGTCGCGCCGCCGGCGTGGACGTCGTTGAGACCCTGCGGCAGGAGTAAGCATAGGCGAAATAAGCGGCTTGGTTGCGGGCGGCATCGCCTCAGTCCCAGGCTGCGTCGGGCGCCCCGCAGCGCCCGGCCCCGCGCCCGCCCACCTCGATCGTGTGGATCAAGGCGCGCTGATTTGGCGCCCCGGCTGCGTCATCCCCCTGCAAACCTTGGTTCCCCGCTCATTCGTCGAGGGTCCTCATCGGCTGTGCGCGTAATGCAGCTGAAGAAAAGATCGTGTGCGGATACAAAGGTTAACGTCCGCCAACGCAACGAGCTTATTTCGCTCTTGCGCCAGCCGGTTAAAAATCCCAAACGGGCAAAATCCTCAAGGTACTCGGGCAATTGCTCCGCTTATCTATCACTACATACCAAGGGCTATTTCACTTTTGGATGCGACGCGGTGCTGCCCTCACTCAGACCAAGCGTCCACTTGATTCCTTCAAGGTACATCTTGCGGATGTCGGGTTGAGTCCAGGACGATTTGGTGTGGCCGAGGCTCGAGTAGAACACACGTCCCTTTCCGTAGGTCTTGGACCAAGCGAGAGGGTAGTCCTTGTCCGGATGGATCCCGTTGTCGCGCGGACGAGCATCGGCCGGGCCGCGCCCACCTCTGGCGCCCTGGGCTCCCGGAGCACCGGCAGCCCCCGGGCCTGCTGCGCCGCGACCCGCCGTGGCAGGGTTGCTGGGCTGGCGGGCCGCCGACAACGAAGCGAAGGGTTCCTGCGGGCCCGGTTCTGCGGGCAACTGGTCTTCATCCATGCGCATCAGGACATTTACTTTGCTGCGCGACCAGGTGTCCGACCGCGGCACATACATCTCGTCGTACATCATCATGCGCGAGGCGGGGAAGTGTCTCATGGCGGGAAATGACCAATCCTCGATGATTACAGGCGCCCAGAACTGGATCCACGGATGAGCCGCGAACTCGCCGCCGACCATTTCGGTGTACTCCGGCCAGGCGCCGTTGCGGTTGGCATCGAGCGCTGCGTGAACGGCCACGTAGCCCTTGCCTTCGTCCCGAATGGCCGTAATGAAGTCCTTCTTCTGATTGTCCGTCATCTGCCAGATGCCGGTCGTGTTCACAGCAACAATGCCGTCGAACCAATCCAGATTGTGAGCTTCCCCGCTGCCGACGTTCCCTTTGCTGAGCCAACGGGTGTCGGTGCGAATCTCACTGTCATAGAGACCGGATTCCATGCCCATCTGCCAGATGGTCCCGATCGCATCAGATGTGGAACCATGGTGAAAGCCTTCCGTGAAACCAAGGATCAGGATGTGTTTCTTCGGAGGTGGGGGATCAACCATGGCTTCGCGAACTGCCCCCGTCAGCTGGCCCTGCCGCGGTGGCACTTGGGTCTGAGCCCGGTCTGCCCAAGCCGCAAACGCAATTACCAACATGAACATCGCCAAGAGAACCGCAATGCCCCGTTTCTTCATATGATTTGTCCTCAGAACTGCGCGAACGGCGCAGTCAGGTGTTGGCCGGGACCCCCAAGCTTCCCGGCCGCTTGTCGTATTTTGTTTCACAATTTCGGATTTTGGGTTTGTCTGCGTCCACCAGCGTTGTGAATTCCGAAACCCCCGGATTCAGTCAGCCGCCTCCGGTCAGACCTGGATGTAGTCTGTGACCGGTTTCACCCAACCCAGGTTGGGGGGCAGCTCCTCCATCGGGCCCATCCATTTCAACTGGAGATCGATATCCGGATGCAGACGATATTTCTTTTGCACCGCCGCGATCTGAACGCCGCGAATATCGATTTTGGAGAGGTCCCACTGGCCGACGCCGACTTCGCCGCAGTATTTCATCCAGCCAAGCCAGTTCGCATCGACACCCATGACCTCCGCGCCCACACGATCGCACGCGACAAAATCAGTGGATGCAACGGCAACCCGCGAGGGCACAGGAGTCCCGCCCGCGCCAAAGCCGCCTTCGATGCCCTCGTAACCGTCGATGACAGCGGCACCCCAGAATGGCTGCATCCGCTGCGCTGTCAGATAGATGTTGAAGAGACTCTGGCGGATGCCGGCATGATAGCGGCGTTTATCGCTCCATCGCGGAGTCTCTTTGGGCGCCTGATGGAGAGGCGCACCCAGCACCATGTTCTTTACCGAGAGGGTTACGATCGCGATGTTATGGACCTTCATGACGGCAGAACTGATGATATAAGCGTCCGGGTCGAAACACCGTTGCGCAAGCCGTGCCGGCACGACATGCAGGTCATAGTCCTGCAGCGGCATGATCACGTACTTTCCTTCCTGGTTGAAATCGACCAGGCTGATTCTCTGTTTCTTGAATTCGACCGGCAGAGCGTTGTACCTGAGGTTTTCGTATCCCTGGAGGGTTTCCCCGGCAGACGACTCACCGATCACAACCGGCCCTTTGAAGCGCGGCGCCAGGTAATCGAGAATGCCGCGTATCGCATCCGCGTGTGTAACCGAGGGGCCGGCCATGGTCCCCACGTTATTGGGCTTGATGAGAACGTATTTCTTGGCTTTCAGCTTGGGACGAATCTGGTCATCAATGGCCACCAGCGCCTCATAAACGTTTTTGCGCCGTTCTTCCCCTTTTACGATGCTGACGGCCGCGCGCTGTGTGTAGGCTGGAAAAGGATCCGGATGCGGCGCAATCAGGCGCGGACGGTCTTTCGCCTCTCCCGCGAGATTGGGTTGCAGCTTCTTCAGGTCCTCAGGCTTTACCTGAGCGTCGGCATAACGGCTGGTCAGAATTGCGCCTGCTGCCATCCCAGAAAGCTGGAAAATTCTGCGTCGAGAAATTCTGTTGGACATGGCATTACTCCTCTCGCCTTAAAAAGCATGCGTTCACGTAAACCTCATCCGGTTGCTCTGCCTATTCGATTCCGGACCTGCTATGGCTGCCCGTGCTGCAGGCAAGAATACAACCGCCGGACGAAAACCGCACACTATTATTCTTTAAATGCCGTATAGATCCCGTCTCATTCCGGAGTTCTGCCAAGACCCACATCTGTGCCAGCTGCCAGGCCAAACGCTCTGTCCTGTTCGCCGAAAAACTCAGCTCAGAGATCCTGGCTCCCGTCCCGCATCGCCATTGAACCTTTTCCATTAGGAGTTAGGCATGATGCGGCACTTTTTCAGTCCCTTCCACGCTTCCGGTTTCGTCGCATGAGCCTGCGCAGATGTTCGTTGATTCGGGTCTGATATCCTTCCCCGGAACTCCTCAGCCAAGCCAGCACATCGGCATCGATGCGGATCGTCACGCTCGCCTTCTTTGGCCGGTAGAACTTGCCGATCACCGCATCCGACGGAATCTCGCGGATTTCGGGGATGTCGGAAAGGTCAATCTCACGGTCCGGGCGGGCAGCGAGCCTTTGGAGTTCTTTCTTTTTTTCAGCCGTTAGCCTTGGCATACAAACCTCTTTCCTGCCGTGTCGCACGGCGGGCTGAGATGATGCGAATCACTTCGTCTGACACCTCCTCCCGATACGTATGAAGCACGACGACAATAATAATGTTTTCAATCGAGCCGATCGCGTGCCAGCGCTCCCCGCCAACGGTGACCCGTTCGACAAACGTGATGCAATGCGGATCGTCGAACACGGATCGCGCTGTTTCGAAGTCGATGCCATGTTTTCGCCGGTAGCTTCGATTCTTTGCCTCATCCCACTCGAATCGGATCATTAGTAATTACAGTATCGTACATACGTAAGAGGTGTCGAGACTTCTTAATGGGCGTGGGTGGATGACGGTCGAATTGCACATCGATCAATCCAAGGGACTCCAGAAGAGGGATTGACCCGGTTGCGCTTGGAAGTATCAGCGGAAGTTGGAGCGCTCTTTTCGAAGCAGCTCCTCATGGGCCGTGGCGCACCCGGTGACGCATGAAAATGTTCGGGATCGGGATTGGGATCGTGCTGATGCGCGCTTCGATACCGATTCCGATACCGACCCCAACCCCGAAATTCCCGGTTGTTGATTTGTTTTCGGAGGTCGGGGGTCGGAGGTCTGAAGTCCGATCTCAGCGAGTCGCTCGTGATCGTGATCGGTTGTTCGCATTGAATAAAAGCCTATCACGATCACGACCACGATCACGATCACGATGCAAAGTGGCATTCGCTGTTTTCGAAGCAGACTTAGCGGTTGAAGGGAAGGCTTATCAGGGAACGGTTGTGCCGGACGAGGTAGCTTGCCAGTCCTTCCTTATCCAGGATCGCCCGGGCTTCCTCCCAGTCGATGCTTTTGCCTCTGGCCAGCGCTTCGACAATCCGGACCACACTCAATGCCACCTCCGCCGTCTGGCCCATCCCGCGGGCGGTGACAAAATCGATGGCATCCATCAGGACCGCATTTGCCTCCGCAAACGTGATCGGTATGCAGGCACCGTGCGTCGCCCGCCATTCCGGCTGGTTCAGGATGTCGTTTACATGCGAGAGGATGAGATAGGTCGCCCGGCCGATGAGCTTGAGGTTGCTCGGGCTCACGTTAGTCATGGTGTTACCGATCACCCGGCCCAGTGCTGCCATGACGGCTGTCGAGTGGGCGTTGAGCAGCATCTTCAAAGCGATCTGGCGGCGCAAAGTGAGGGGATCCCCCGGAAAGTCCGATACCAGCGGCACCCAGGCGTCCTCCGGCCCCAGCAGCGGAGTCAACGAACGCCTGATGTTTGCCAGCGCCTCCTTATCCGAGACGGTAAGGACCGCGAGCGCCGCGCCGCTCCCGTGAAAAAGATCGATGAATCTCCTGCAGCCGGAGCCCGGCTCGTCCAGCGCGTCCGCTTCCTCATCCATCAGCACCAGCACGCCAAGATCTCCGTGCGCGGGTCCCCTGCGTCGGATATTGGAGCCGGCAAATGAGAAATCGTAGGAAGACTCCTGATCGTCGCCGGCGCTTTTCAGGCTGCGCAACGCTGCCTCGCGCAGGTAGGGATCCTGAACCCCGGCAGCGAAGGCAGGCCCGTACCGCTCCGGATCGAGCCCACGGAACGGGCGTCCCAGAAAGCTCTGCCAGGCGGAGCGCAGATCGTAGGCCTCAGTCCACACCTGAGCCCAGCAGCGGCGCTGCGGATCTTCGACCTTGTCCAGCGGGAAAAGGCGGAAGGTGGGGCTACGCTCCGTGCTGTCGATGAATACGGTGATCAGGGCCCGGTTGGCAAGATAGGTAGCGAAGTGATGCTGCCGGTACGTGGATTGCTCGAGATCCGTGAACCGGGCGGTTTCGCTTGCGGCGGCCTCGACCGCCTGCCGCGCCGCCTCGAAGCCCGCCAGGCGGCCGGCCAGGCCGGCAACAGTGCCGAAGCCCAAATTCCGCAGTTCATCCCGGTCGAGACAGGTCTGGAGGACACGCTCCAACGCCTCTTCCAGGATTACACCGACCACGAAGGTTTCGACGGTCGTTGCCTGCATCCGTGTTGAACCTGTTATGGCCTGCGGTCCCGTGGTCAGATCGATGTGTGTGATCGCTGCGTTGAGGAGCACGGCGGCGCTGCGTTCAAACGGAAGCAGAACGGAAACGGGATTGTTGCAGATGAAATAGAGATTGCTGCGCGCTTCCTCGAGGATGGCTTCGTTGACCGGCCCGTACTGTTCAAGGGCTGCCAGGATTGTGCCGATGACTGAGGAAGTCTCTCCTCCTTCGGTCACGCAAATGACCACGTCACCGCGCTGAATGCCGTGATCGTGCAATTGCAGCCTGCCGATCAGCAGCAGATCCTCAAACCCTTCCAGGGAACTCACCAGGGCGCGGTCGGCTCCGGTCATCTCGCCGGTCAGCGCGTTTTCGATCTCATCCCCCACCCGCGAGCGCAGCCGCGGCCAGCAGGCGAGCCGTTTCATCTTTTTCCAGAACGGCCGCCAGAAAGTGCTTTCCATCTGTTTGGCAAGGCGGCCGGTCGCGCCGCAGCCGTAGATATAGATCCTGCGGCCTGACAGGATGGCTTTGACGACGGCCGCCGCGGCCTGGGCCAGGGGTGCCGGGTTCATCTGCAGCTGACGTATTCTTTCGGAGACATCACGGTCTACCGACAACAGCATGCGCAATCCGGCTTCGGTGTCGGATTGCAGGACAAAACTCAGATTCCAGGTCTTCGGATGCCTCTGTTCGGTCTGCAGGCTGTACAGGTGAAACTGCTGCTTGGCGGCGACGTAGTCGATCGACTTCGGCGATGCCTCGAGCTTCAGGAGATCCAGGAGTTGTGACATTCCATCGGCCTCCCCGGTGGTGTTATTCGGCCGACATGGCCAGCAGCGTGGCGTCGTCCTGGAACTCACCGCCGCTGAACTCGGCTACCGTCCGCATCACCTTGACTTGCAGGTCGTAAGCGCCGAGAAAGCGGTTCCGTCGCATGACGTCGATCAGGCGCGGCTCGCCGAACTCCTCACCGCCGGAATTCCTGACTTCCGTCACACCGTCGGTAAACAACAGAAGCCGGTCTCCGGGGCCGAACGCGACCTCATTTTGATCATATTCCCAATCAGGAAACACGCCGAGGACCGCTCCTCCTTCCCGGAGGCGGGTATACGAGCCATCCGGCTTGAAAAGGATCGGAGCGTCGTGACCGGCTCTGGTGTAAATCAGCCGGTTCTCCCGGGTGTCGCAGAGACAGTAGAAAAACGTGATGAACCGATTCGCGGCAATGTTGCTGCAAATGACCTTGTTGACCCTGGAACACAGCTCTCCGGGCTGCATGACATCCGAAGCGAACGATTTCACCGCGGCCTGAAGGCTGGACATCAGAAGTGCCGCAGGCATCCCCTTTCCCGATACATCGGCGATACACAGCGCCACCCTGGTGTCCGAGAACTTCAGGACGTCGAAATAGTCGCCGCCGACGGCGCTGGCCGGCTGCCAACCTCCGAAGATTTCATAACCGGGAATCTGAGAAATCTGCTTGGGCAACAATCCCCGCTGGATCTCGCGCGCCTCTTCCCATTCCCGCTCCTGGCTCCGCATCCGGAGGTTTTCGATGCCAAAGCCGATGCGGTCGCTGACCAGGCTGAGGAACTTGAGCTCTTCGTCGTCGAAAGGGTCGCCCGCAAGCTTGTCGCCCACGCTCAAAAAACCCGCAAGTTCACCCTTGAGCCGGAGCGGCACGAGCAGGCTGCAATCCGCCTGGCGCAGTCTGGCCGCCTCCTCCTCGGGGAGGGGCTTGCTCCAGGGATCGAAGATGGTCTGCATGTACCCCAGGATCCGGCTTTCCGGCACAAACTTCATTTTACCGACAATCTCCTCCGAGCCGCCTGCCTGTGCGGCAGCCCAGAAGGCCATGTCCAGATGGGCTTTCGTGAATATGGTCACCGAAGAGGTCCTCAGCGCCTGCCGCACATGTTGAGCCGCCTGGTTCAGCATGATGTGGGCATCGGTGGCATCGCAAATCTCACTGTGGATGACTTTCAGCTGTGCGTCGAGCCGAAACTCCCGGCGCAGCACGCGTCCGCGCGCGATGTGTGTGTGCAGCGTGTTCAGCAGGCGGCTGTTGTCCCAGGGTTTTTGCACAAAGTCCTGCACTCCGCGCCGCATCGCTTCCACCGCGAGGTCGACGTTGCCCCAGCCCGTCATCACGATGACGGGGAGAGTGCTGTCCAATGCCTCGATCTGCGTCAACAAATCAAGGCCCTCCCTTCCCGATGTGGTGTCCCGGGCGTAATTGAGGTCCATGAGGAGTATGTCGAAGTGTTGCGACCCCAGGGCTTCGAGGATACCGGCGGGAGATGTCACGGCGAACGTCTGGATGCCCTCGCTCTTCAGCAGCAGGCGAAGTGCCTCCAGCACCTCCGGTTGGTCGTCTGCAATCAGCGCTCGCGGAGTGATCTGCACTGCCGGCTGCCGTTTCTTCTGGCGCTTGAGCCCTTCCATTCAATACCCTCGAATACTTCAATAATGAGCGGGCGCCTTCCGGAGGCCGGCGCCCACCCGGAATATCATCCCCCCACGGGATTCAACGCCGACACATTGTGAGCAACCGGAGTGCCAATCGACAGCGGCTGCTGGAAGTTCAATGAATACATTGCTTACGTCGATGCCGGCAGCAAGCGCCCGGGCCGCGTTGTGACCGGTTCTGGGATTGTTTCGTCCCAAACCTGCAAATCCGCTAGCGATAAAAGAACAGCACCTTGGGAACCATGGCGCCGTTGTTTGATTTCAGAAGATCCTTGGAGGCAACCAGATAATCGGGCCGCACCTGCCAGACGATCGAGCAGATCTCGGCCGGATCCCCTTGTTGATGATAGCTGGATATGGCCAGGCGCGGCTGCCACTTCAGGAGCACCCGACGCGCTCCCAGCAGTGCTTTGCGCTCGGAGCCCTCGATATCCATTTTGACAAAGTCCACGCGTGCCAGTCCCAAGCTTGTCGTCAAGGCATCGAGTGTGGTCACCTCCATGGCTTCATCCTTCCCTACGTTCTGCGGGATGACGGCGCTGTGCGAATCGCCGACGGTGGAGAGGTGCAGGGAAAGCCTCCCGGTTGAATCCCAAACCCCCTTCGGAACCAGCTTCACCCGTCCTGTCTTGATCTCTTCGGCGAGGTTCCTCCGGAACGCATTCAAGTTGGCCTGTTCCGGCTCGATGGCTACGACCAAGCGCGCGCCCATCTGCAGCGCCACACGCGTGAAACCGCCGATATGTGCCCCGCAGTCGATCACGACGTCACCGGGAAGAACATGGACCAGCGGGTGATGATACACTCTCTCCACTGTCTGTTCCCACTGCAGGTGCGTGATGACATCACGTCCGGGAATCGGGATCCACAGCCGTCCAAGTGCGGTCTGCCAGAGTTCCAGTCCGCTCGTGGCTTCCTCCTTAAGCTTCACCGGCGGCGTGGCGCCCGTGGAGGCTGCTTTTTGAGGGGAGGAACTCGACGCTATGGGGGCGAGTAGTGCGCAAAGCACCAGAATACATGCGTTTTTCATGCGCGGTATTGTATGCCAAACGGAGTCGGCCCGGGTCGGGAAATTCGCGGCAACTATGTCGGGAAGATCAGGCTGCAGCAGGTGACCCCTCCCTCGGCTTTGGCGATTTCAGAAACGTCGACAAGCCGGAGCTGAACTCTCTGAGCTTCCAGGTGCTTTCGTGTTGCCGGAAATGCCTTCGGGAAGAGCACGGTTTGGCCGATGCGCAACGCATTGGCTGCGCCCGGCTCCCTGGGATCCACGTCGATCAGGCGCGCCGGGGCAAACACGTCGCCGTCCACCCAATCGCGGTTGATCAGCAAAGTGTTGTCGGCCACTTCCGTGACGGCGGACTTGAGGTGGAGGCAGTGCTGCACGCGCACGCCGGTAACCGTATAGCCGTAGGGGGCGAGCCGGCGGCGCAACTGCAGGACGGCGGATTCATTGCTTCGTCGAGAGAGGCCAACGAAGATGCGCCTGCCCATGCACAGCACGTCGCCGCCGTCCATCGTCCCCGGCGGCTCGATAAAGATCAGCGGCCGGTATGGGCGCAGCGCCTGAGCGACGGCTGCAGTCTCCGGCCTGCGGGATTCCGCGCCCGGCCTGGTGATGACGGCTGTTTCTTCCAGAACGACAGCAGTGTCCTCCACAAAGACCGAGTCGGGCAGCTCCGGCTCTTCAGGGAGACGGAGCACGGAGCAGCCCAGGGCTGCCAGGCACGCGACATAACGGCGGTGCTGGCTTCGAGCAACCTCAAGGTCGAGCGGCTGCCGGTTCTGGAAGGTGAGCTCGCAGCGGGCCATTTGCGCGCTGATCTCCCGCGTGATCGCTACCCGCATGCCGCCTGATCCCCCAGGAACCCTGAAAAATCCGAAAAGCCTGTTGGTGTTGCGTGTGAATATCGTGGCAAACTATACCCCATGGGGGACACTCATGGAACTGCTGAACGTAAGCCGAAGCATTGTGCTGATCATTGATCTGCAGGGCAAATTGATGGAAATGATCGAGCGTCCCGGGCTCGTCGTTGCCGCATCCAGGCGGTTGCTGAAACTCGCCGAGCTGTTTGAGGTGCCGGTTCTTTTGACAGAGCAGTATCCGCAGGGCTTGGGCGCCACGCACGCCGAGGTGCGCGCTGCCTTTGACGCGATCACCGTGCCCAAGCGACACCTGGAAAAGACCAGCTTCGGTTGTTGCGGCGATCCCGGGTTCGAAAGGCTGCTGCAGGAACTCAGACCAGGCCTTGGGCCTGATCGGCGGCAAGTGGTTGTGGCGGGAATCGAGGCTCACATCTGCGTCATGCAGACGGTGCTGGAACTTATCCGGCAGGGAAGCCAGGTGCATCTGTGCTGGGAGTGCGTCAGCAGCCGGGGTGCAGAGTATCGCCGTCATGCGCTCGATCGCATGGCGCAGGCAGGCGCCGTGCTCACCAACCACGAATCCGTCGCTTTCGAATGGGCCAGGGATAAGAATCACCCGCGGTTCAAGCAGATGAATGCAGTATTCAAAGAGGGGCAATTGACGGGTGAAGGTATCTGACCGGAGGGTGTTGGCATAGGCGGCGCAAAACCGCGCCCGCTTTACCGCCCGGACTTCACCCGCTCGGATGTGGCCGCGACGCGGTATCCGGAGCGTGCCCTCACCTTGACTCCCTGCCTGTTGACTGTGACCCGGATGCGGCGGAAGGATCCGGCCCGGGCCTGCTGCAGCGGGTAGTAGCAAAGGGTGTACTGCTGCGGCAGTTCAGCGGCAATCCTTGAGAACGCTTCCCGGAGGCTCGGAAGCGTCTCCGCCTGAAAGGGCCGCCCGCCGCTGCGGCTGCTGAGGTCCCGCAGGAATTTGCCGGCCTGCTTGTACAACGTGGCGAAACTGACCGGCTGCTGCGACGGCGGCAAAGGAAAACGGTCGGTCCGGCCCTCGAACCGCGTGTCGTATTGGATCGCGTAGCCGATGACATCGGATCTTTCGATCAACGCGAGCGTACGCCCTGCATCCGTCTGCTCGCTGTCATTGTCGACTCCGTCCGTGAAGAGCACCAGGGCTTTCCGTCCGGGGAGCGGATCGAGATGTTCCGTCATGACGGTTTTTATGGCGTCGTACAACCTGGTGCTGTTGCCTGAACTGCCGATTTGCCGGATTGCCGCCTGCAAAAGGGAACGGTCATTGGTGAAATCCGCATGAATTGTGACGCGGGTGTCGAATGAGGCGATCAGAAAACGGTCCTGCGGACGCAGTGCTTCGACAAACGCGACTGCAGAGCCCTGTATGTCTTCCGATTTCATTTTGGTGCTGCCCGACCTGTCCAGCAACAGGGCCACGTGGAACGGCTCCGTCGACGGAATGAGCCGGTCGATCTTCTGCACCAGTTCGTTCTCAAAAATGCGGAAATCACTCTCCTGCAGGCCGGAGACATGCTCTCCTTTGGCGTCCGTGACCACCACCGGCACGATGACGAGCGCAACGTCGACCTTGATGGTCCGTCTCTCGCCTGAGATCCCCGGCGCCTGCAAGGCCTCGGGACCACGAGGGAGCCCGGGATGGGACGCAGGCAAACATAATGGCAGCAAAGCCACGCAACTCAGCCGCAAGACCGCGGCTGCAGTCCTGCGCCCGAACCAAGTCGCTCTTACATCAGGAAGCATACTCGTTCTTACCCCCTGGGGCATCCGTGCCCCTGCCGGGTGATCTCAGTGTAGGACTCCCGCGGCCGCAAAGGAAGCCTGCAGATAATGAGACCACCTGCGCCGTTCTTCCTGTCGGACGGCCTTACAATCGGGGGCATCGGGCTGGTGCGACGTAAGTGGTGCATTTTCTTTGAACTGCGGGCTAACCTGGCATATCTGTGCCAGTACGCGGTGTCGGCGTCCTTTACACCCGGAGATGCCACGTCAAAAACCACGATGCGCGCTTTGATCCCGTCCTGGCAATCATAAACTATCCATTTACATTGGATTGCGGCTACCAGGAGCTGGTCATTCGCCGCGGATCCCGTTTGTGGCCGCAGAATTGCAGTTATCCGGTTTGGCAAGCAACAAAGCAGCTTTCGACAATAACGCATCCCCCCTCCAAGTGCGTTTTCGATCAACTCCAGCGCGGTCGGCCCGGGAGGAGCGGATGGTCCGCTCCTCCCGCGGTTTATGGTTTCAGGGTTCATGAGGCGGGAAAGAGGATGAAGGTGATCCGGAAGTACTTGCTGGTGATGCTGGCAATTGCGATCCTGCACTCACCTGCAGCGTCGGCACTCACCGTGGTGACGCATTCCATTGGGGGAACGCCCCCCTCGAATGCGGCTGGGGCTGGGTCTCTGACGGACATCGTGAATGCCGCGGCGCGGATGTGGGAGTCCGCGTATCCGGAGCCGTCGGTCATCACGCTCTATTTTGGCTGGGCGCCGGTCGGCGATGCAGGGACGCACACTCTCATCGAACAGGGAGGCAACCCGAACCGTGAGATCGTGGGAACGATACTGTTTGACAACACCGGCGCAGTCTCCTTTTTCCTCGATCCAACTCCCTATGCCAACGAGGAATATCGGCGCCGGACGGAGGAGTCCCAGGACTTGGGAGCCGGCCTTGTCAACGTGTCCCGCCTCTACAACAATCCCGTGGGAGACGCGGCCGGGCATACCGACCTGCTTTCCGTCGCCCTGCACGAGATCGGACACGCAATGGGCATGAGCATGGTCAACCGCGCTTTTTACCCATATCTCAGGGACGGCGGCATCGGCATCATGGCTGATTTGCCTTTCGCCGGGACCTTGATCCCGCTGGCGACCAACAACGCCGGCTACACGTCCCATTTTGACCCGCTGCAGGTAAACTACGGCTCCGTAATGGCCGGCATATGCGGAGGCGAGCGTCGGCTTCCCTCAGCCTTGGATATTCTCGCCAATGCGCAGGTAAGCGGCTTCAGGTTTGTGAATCTCAATGCGCCGGAATTCCCGTCCAGGCCGGCTGCCCCTCAGGGCGTGGGGCGGGCGCAGCCGCCTGTCATCTGGTAACGGGGCTGGAGGGATCTCCCTGCAGGCTCACTCGAGAAGCCGTCTCATGATCTCGGCAAAGCCGATTTTGTCGGCGCTCCCTGACTTGATGGCGTTTTCCAGGTACAGCAAGGCAATCCGCAGGTTCGGATACTCGCTTTCATAGGTTCGCGTGATATTGCCCAGTTCCGCGAAAACCCTGGACGGGCTCTTTTCCTTCTGCCAGATCATCTTCAGATTCGTGATGGCTTTTTGGAGCTTCTGATCGTCCCGCTCCCGGTGCAGGAAGTTTTTCAGCACGAGGGCTGCGGCGAACAGCGAATCGGGGGCGGCTTCCAGCTGTTCCGGGCGCTCAGCGGCAACCGGAGTGCCGACGATAACCGGTCCTTTTCTGGGCTGCGTCGCGGCCGGTGTGTGTGCAGCCGCTGACGGGTGTCTCTCCGGGTGGGGTTCCCCCACGGCCTCCTTCTTGTCCTTTTCTACAGGAGGAGCAGGTTTGGCTGTCTCAAGCTCCAAGGATGGCGGCGCCGCACCCTGAGAGACGAGATCCCCGTCGAGGACGACCTCGACGCTTCCCAGGTTTGTTTCCAGAATCAGACCGTGGATCTTGACGGTGGACGGCAGGATCCCGGCTTTCCGCAGAAACTCGACGCTGCCGATGACATTGTTGCGGATGCTTGCGAAAGCGCCGAACCAGGTGCGCAGATCGTCATCACCGAAGGCACTTCTGGGGATACCCGCCTTGCGGAAAGCCTCGGCCGCTTCGGAAGCGGAGAAGGCAGCCAGGCGGCAGTCCGTGTGTCCCACGACAATGACCTCGCCGGCCTTCCCGATATGGACGGCGGCGGCTATGGAGCGCAGTATATCCCGGGTTCTCTCGGAGATCTGATTGCCCGCACTTCGGATGACCAAGGCGCGGTGCCTCGGCAATCCCAGGGCGGGTTCCAGGAATCCGGTGAGCCGCGGGTCGATGCACGCGACGACGACAAATGGCTCTCCAGCAGAGTTCAAATATCGAGCGGTTCCGGTAAGGAAGCTCTTGTTGGCTTCCACGATCTGGCGCAAAAGCGTCGGCTCGGTCATGATGGGCCGCCTTTCATGCATGAGTGGAGAATACCGTGCCCATTGTAAACCATGCGGGACCATTCCGGAAACTTCTCCGGATCAGCCCTCATGGGCTATGGTCATGAGGGTCATGTCATCTTTGAGCCGGGCGGCGCCGCAAAACGCGAGCACATCATTCACCAGCCCTTGAATCAGCTCTTCGGAGGAAAGTGCCGCATGAGCTTCCAGAAACGCCGCGACTCGCGGCTCCCCGTATTCCTCCTCCCGCATGTTGAACGCTTCCGATATGCCATCGGTGTAAAGCAACAGGCGCTCTCCTGGACCAATGCGTGCCGCCCTGGTCTCAAAGACGCAATTGGGATCAATGCCGAGAACGATGGCGGTGGCGGGGAAACGCTGGAGGCCCCGGCCGCGGCGGATAAGGATAGGGGCGTTGTGCCCCGCGTTCACGTAAAGCAGGTCTCCTGAGGCGGTATCGAGTTCGCCATAGAACAAGGTAATCAGGCTGTTATCAGGAATCGTGGACCAGAGGTAGAGATTGAGCTTCGACATCAGGTCCGCGCCCCGGTGGCCGGCGGTAAGGAGCGTCCGGAGGCTTCCCTGCAGGAGGGCCATCAGGAGTGCTGCGGGCATCCCCTTGCCGGCTACATCGCCGACGACGATCCCCACACGATCCTCTTCGAGGTCGATGATATCGTAATAGTCGCCGCCGACGGTATTCGCGGGTCTCATGTAGCAATGGATGCTGGTGGCGTTCCGGTGAAAGGGACCCGCCGGAACAAGGCCGAACTGAATCTCGCGCGCGATTTCGAGATCGCTCTTCAGGTCAAGCTTGTCCCGGAGCTCGAGGAGCAGTAATAGAAACAGAATGACGGACGAGATCAGCAGCCAGAATGCTCCCGTGCCGAGGGGAGCGGCTTCGGGTCGGGCGCTGAAGGTCAAGGCTTGGATCCATCCCGCCAGGGAGGCAAAGATGGCCACTGCAAAAGCGATCCGGCGCGCCGGACTGAGTTTATACGCCAGCGAAATGAACACCTTCCAAGCGGTCACCGGGTAGCGCTTGAACCAGGGCATCTGTCTGAGAGATGCGAAATCTATGCCGCGCGTGTAGAAGCGCAGGGCTTCGCGGGCATCATGCCGAATCAGGTGCTTGATCTCCGCACGGGTGACCCCTTTGGTGAACAGATCCCGGAGGCCCCAGTAGGCGGATTCCCATGCCGGCACCCGCCTGCGGGTGGAACCTTCCTCCGGGCCGGGCCGGGATTGCTCCTCAAAGCGGGCGGCGAACTCAGTCAGCCGCCGGCTGAAGCCCGGGGTTCGATGCTTGGCGGTGTTGTTGGGCTCTTGAGAATTCATGGGTGATCCTGATCCGTACCGGTGTGCGAATCGTGCATGCCGGAACTAAATGATACACAATGGGCCGGGTTTTGAATACAATGCGATCGACGCCAGTTTATTCAAACCTGTACCATGCCTCCGGAGAAACGCGCATGACGGTCGGGATTATTTACTTCCTGTGCTTTGCGGTGGGCCTGGGCTATGCCATCGTCGTCGGCTTGACCAGTCATCTGTTCGGCGGCGACGGCGGCGACATGCATATGGACGTGGGCACGGACCTGCCGATCAGTCCATTGAGCCCCACCGTGCTTGCCACGTTTCTCACCGGATTCGGCGGAGGCGGCCTTCTGGCAAACTCCTATTTCCAGCTTTCCCTGGGCAAGGGCGTGCTGGTGGCCCTGTTGACCGGTTTGTTGCTGAGCGCGGGGACCTTTGGGGCGCTGACGCTGCTCTTCAGAAACACCCAGGCCGGGAGCGAGTATTCAATCAACGATATGGTGGGTCGCGTGGTTCAGGTCATCACCCCGATTCCGGAGCACGGAACCGGCGAAGTGGCACTGAGTGCCAAAGGGACCAGGATCATCGGGCCGGCTCGATCGGCGGATGACACAGCCATTCCGCGCAATGCCGCCGTCGAAATCGTTCGCGTGGTCGGGAATGTCTATCACGTTCGCATGGTGGGCCAATCGGGCGCGGCAGCTCCACATCAGAGTGCCTAGTCTTTTGCGCCGCGGATCGCACTCTCCAATGAGGTGAGACTATGTTCACGGACATCAACGTAGTGTTTGTCATTGCAGGCCTGGCGCTGGCATTCATGCTGGGCATTTATGCCGTGGCACGCCGTTACAAGAAGGTCGGCCCCAACCAAGTCATGGTCATATCGGGTCGCAAATACAAGATCAAGACCCAGGATGGGCGCGTCGAGGAAGTGGGCTTCCGGATCCGGCGCGGCGGCGGCGCCTTCATCCTGCCGCTGGTCGAGAAGATCGACCTGCTGAGCCTCGAAATCATCACGCTCGACATCACCACGCCGGAGGTCTACACCAGGCCCGGCGTGCCGATCATCGTCGACGGTGTGGCGCAGGTGAAAGTCGGCGGCGACGAACAGTCGATCCGAACGGCTGCAGAGCAGTTCCTGGGCAAGAGTGCGGAGCAGATTAAGGAAATTGCCATGCAGACCGTGGAAGGGCACCTGCGCGCGATTGTGGGGACGATGACCATCGAAGACATCTACCGGAATCGCGACCAGTTCGCCTCGTCGGTGCAGGAAGTCGCGGTTTCCGACCTCGCCAATATGGGATTGCACATCGTATCCTTCACTTTGAAGGACATCCGCGACATCCACGGGTACCTGGAAGCGCTGGGCAAACCGCGCACGGCTGAAGTCAAGCGGGATGCGATCATTGCGCAGGCGGAAGCCGACCGCGATGCCGCCATCAAGTCGGCGCTTGCCCGTCAGGCAGGTGAAATCGCGAAATTCCAGGCGGAAACCCAGATCGCGGAAGCCCAGAAAAACTTCCTGCTGCAGAAAGCCGGTTTTGACGCTACCACGAATGAAGCCAAAGCTCAGGCAGACCTTGCCTATGACCTGCAACGCTTCAAGACGAACCAGTCGCTGAAGCGGGAGGAAATGCAGGTTTCCGTCGTGGAGAAGGAGCAGCAGGTTGTGGTCCAGGAGCGCGAGATCCTGCGGCGGGAAAAGGAGCTTGAAGCCACTGTGAAGCGGCTCGCCGACGCGGAACGATACCGTATCCAGACCGAGGCCGAGGCAAACCGGTTCAAGTTTGAGACCGAAGCGCGCGGGCAGGCGGATGCGCAAAAGGCGAAGGGCTTTGCCCAGGCTGAAGTGGTCAAGGCGACTGGCACGGCGGAGGCCGACGTGATTGCCGTCAAGGGCACCGCTGAGGCGCAGGCGATGGCCAAGAAAGCGAATTCCTGGAAGGAGTACAATCAGGCCGCGGTCATTCAGCTGGTTCTTCAGGCTTTGCCTGAGATCGCGCAGGCGATCGCCCAGCCGCTGAGCAAGACGGAATCCATCACCATCGTCAACACCGGGGGAGAGAACTCGGGGGCCGGCGCCGGCAGGGTAACGCGGGACGTCGCCGAAATCATGGCTCAGTTGCCCCCGATCGTGGAGAACCTGGCCGGGCTGGATCTGAAAAAGTTGGTAAACCTGGTGCCGCAGCTCAAGGGCGTTCAGTCCCAAAAGCCTGAAGGGTAGCCTGAGCCGGGTTTGGGCGTAAGCCGTGAGACCAGGTTCTTTTCCGAAAACAAAACCCTGGTTTTAACAAAGCAGCCACAGATTTCACGGATTACACAGATTTCATGGACGCCTTTGTTCCTGAAAGACAGAAATTCGTGAAATCCGTAAAATCTGTGCCTGCTTTTGTCTTTTTTCATGCGCATGGGTACGCAACGGCGCATGAGAGGCTGCTCCGAAAATGGATCTCTTGAGCCTTTGAGGCCTTTGAGTCTCGGAGGTCGGGCTGCTGCTCAACCTCCAAACCTCCAAGTGCTCGAAGAATCTCAAAGCCATCTCTCGATTGTGGCGCTATGAGTGCCGGGCGGTGCACGGTGCCTAGTGTGCCGCCCATTTTCATTTTTTCAGCTTGTCGATTTCCTCCTGGATCTTGCGGGCGCCGAGCTCATCCCCCTTCTTGCGGATCCAATCACGCGCCTGCTCGAGTTTCTGCAGTATGCCATCGAGTTCCTTCTGATGATCCTTGCGAAACTGAGCCACTTCGTCTTTGGCCTGCCCGGCTCCTTTATCGGCCAGAGTCTTTAGCTCCGCCAGAGCATCCTCGACCTCCTTGCGGTAGGGCGACTTCTGGTATTCGTCAAGAAGCGCTGCCGCCTGATCTTTGAGCTGCAGCCAATAATCCTGGGCTTGTTGCCTCCCTTGCTCCACGAGGGTAGGGCGGGGAGGGGCTTCACCCTGAACCCTTTCACCGTCCAGGTAGGGAAGGCCGGTCTCGGAAGGGATTTCGATCACGATGGCGTTCTGGCCGAGCCATCCGAATAGGGAAGCCTGCTTCAGCGTGAATCTCGTGCCGCGCGTGATTTTGGCGGCATAGTCTTTCCGGATCCTGATCGTGACCCCGATCTGGTTGTCGACCAGCGGCTCGATCTTCTCCACGCTGCCGACTGTATAGTCGCGCCAGAGGACGGGGTCATTTCTTTTCAGCTCGCCCACCTCAGGAAACAGGATTACCAGCGTGCTCGGGCCGCCGCTCACCAGCAGCCAAACCAACGCGACAACTGCGACAAGCACGGCCAGGACTCCCAGCCACAGCCCCTTATGCTCCCTGAAGGACATGGTCATCTCCTTTCATGGATCCGCACAAACTGATTTGCCGATGCGGCCCGCGGCAACGCTCCTGAACAGCCAAAATACGATTATTATATTATAGTCGCGGCACAAGGCATTTCGCATTCTTCGGGAACTACCGGACGCGGGACGGGGACCGGGATGCAGCACCGCCGGCGCCTGCCGCGGCCAAACAAATATTTTGTGGCATTCCGTCTTGCGGGGACTTATCTTGTGCCTTCACACCGGGCAAATCCATCACGAGGGTACACGTGATCGATTTCCTGCGATTGCGGGCATGACGGGGGGCCGTGCGGGCGTTGGACTTGCGGCTTTGCCTGGCCTCTTCCATTTAACCAAAGGAGACCTGTTATGAACAAGACAGCCAAGGTAGTGGCGATCCTCTTCTGTTGCATCCTCTCCCTTGCTCTCATGAGCGATACACAAGCCCAGGTGCAGGTTCCCAAGGAGGGCGAGGCAAAGTTCTGGACCGTGCCCGGGTACCGCCATGGCCCCAGCGCGTTTCGTCGGAACTTCCTGGTGGAAACAACCCCCCTCCAGGAAGGCGTGATGGATTTCAAGCATTACCACAAGTACACGGAAATGGTGGAGTTTTTCAAAACGTGGCAAAAGCAGTACCCGGACCTGGTGGATTTGTACGTGGTCGCACAAAGCTTCGGCGGAATTGATATCTGGCAGTTGACCGTTACCAACAAGAAAACCGGCAAAAACACCGACAAGCCGGCCATGTATATCGAAGGCAATCGTCACGCCGGGGAGGTTACGGCAGGCGAATCGGCTCTGTGGATGCTGAACTACATGCTTACCAACTACGGCAAAGACAAGGAGGTCACCCGCCTGCTGGACAATTTCACATACTATTTCCGGCCGGTGAACAACCCGGACGGCAATCTTCTCTATCTTGAAACGGCCCAGACGCTGCGCAGCACAATCCGGCCAGACGATAACGACGGTGACGGCCTGCTGGATGAGGACCCGGCTGAAGATCTCGACGGCGACGGTTTCGTCCGCCAAATGAGAGTCAAGGTGGGGATGGGGAAGGGGGACTCGACTGTGGATGCCCGCGATCCCCAGGGCCGTCTGATGAGAAGAGTCGGCCAGGGTAAGGGCGATTACCTGCTGCTTACGGAAGGATATGACAACGACAAGGATGGCAGAGTGAACGAGGACGGCGTTGGTGGCCTCGACCTGCACCGCAACTATCCGGAAAATTGGCGCCCGGAAACCGAGGAGACCGGCCGCGGCTTTACGCAAGGCGGCGCAGGAGAGTATCCGCTATCCGAAGTCGAAACCCGGGCCGTGGTGACTTTTCTTTTTTCTCATCCCAATGTTTCCGTGGTGAACACCATGGACACTACTGTTCCAATGCTGCTTCGCCCTCCCTCCACTTCGCCGAGCGAGGAACGCATGTATCCGGAAGACCTGGCGCTTTACAGGACCTTCGACACCAAAGGGAAGGAGATCACCGGCTATGCCAGGGCGGGCGATGTCTACATGGACTATAGTGGCGGACGCGGCAGCCCGCTTTTTGGCCACAGCCCCGACTTCGGCTACTGGCAGTACGGCGCCATCTGGTACGGCGACGAGTTGTGGAATGGCGGCAATGTAGGCGATTACAACAAGGACGGGGCAACGGATGAGTTGGATCGCCTGCAGTACAATGACAAAGAGCTGAAGTCGAGCCGCTTCCAGCCGTGGACCAAGATCATTCATCCCGATTACGGCGAGGCGGAAGTCGGCGGCTGGAATCCGAAGTTCTGGAGCCAGAATCCCCCTCCTGAGCTCCTGGAAATCTGGGCGGAGAAAGAAGCCCGTTTCAACCTCATGCTGGCCGCCAGCCTCCCCAGAGTTTTAATAGCCGATCCGAAAATCACGGCTGCGGGAGATGTGTACACAATCGAGTTCAATGTCGAAAACCAGGGTTTCATCCCGACGGCGCTGCGGCAGGCCCAGTTGGTCAAGATTGTGCGCCCCGATACCATCTCCATGGTGTTTCCGGCCGGCATGACCTCCAGGCAGGCCATGGGCGGACGCGGGGGACGAGGTGATTTTGGCGGCGGCGGTGGCGGTGGCCGCGGCGGCGGTCGCGGGGAAGCGGCACCTCAGCTGCCGGACGCCAGCAAAGATAAGGTGATCCTGGTCGAGCCTCAGGACCGGCCCATGATTACCATCGACCGGCTCGCCGGCAACGAGGCCAGGCCGGTCACCTTCAAAGTCCGCCTCAACGGCATCGCCGGGACCGACTGCACGCTCCGCTATTCATCCACCCGCGGCGGCGTCGTCGAGAGGAGGATCTTTATCGGCAAGAAGTGAACGCGGTGAGTGCAAAGAAGTGCACTCGGGAATAGCGCTCTTCCAGTCCGCAGCCGCCGGCAGGGAGGATGATGAAAGCGGATTGCCCTTTTCTCGCCCAAGGGTTCGCGCAAGAATAAGTTGGCATTCTGGCGCGAGCGCCGGACGGGCAGATGCAAGGCGCCGCGACGCAGGCGATGCGGGGACATCGTCGAGGAGCGGCAACGCAGCAGATGCCCGTCCGCCGCCGCGCCCCGCAGGGCTGCTGGCTCTCAGGTCTGCAACTTCCTGTAGCATCTTCTCCGCCATGTGCGCAAGCCTGAGAGACAGCAGCAGAATGCCAAGTTATTCTTGCGCGAGCCCTAAGCCAGGGCCAAAAGGGACTCCTCAACGGCGCCTCGGACAATCTGCACTTTGTAGCCGTTTTCCGTCAACGGACTGGCATCCTTGACGGCCGCCTGCGCGGCGGCGGCTGCGAGAGCGCTGTCGATTTTTTTGCCGGCCAGCAGCTTTTCCGCGGCTTCCACTCGCCACGGATACGGTCCGACGCCGCCCAGCACGATCCGCGCGCTGCTGATGTTCTCGTTCGTGACCTGCAAAAACACGGCAACACTGACCAGGGCGAAGTCCCAGGCGCGCCGGGCACGGATTTTTCTATAGCTGCTGCGCACGTTGCCGCTGACCGGCGGCAAGTGGATTTCAGTTAGAATCTCGCCCTGCGCGAGGGTGTTTTCTTTGAGTACGCTCTTGTCCGGCCCGACGAAAAAATCCGCAATCCTGACCGGTCTGCTGCCGGCCGGTCCCGCGATCATGAGCTGTGCCTGCAGGGCCGCCAGCGCGACCGCGGTGTCCGAGGGGTGCACGAAGAAGCAGGGGCCGCCGCCGAAGATCGCGTGATACTGGTTTTCCCCCTCTATGGCGTAGCAGAGGTCGCCGCCCTTACGGGCGCAGCGGAAATCGCCGCGGAAGTACCAGCAGCGCGGCCGCTGGCAGAGATTGCCGCCGAGCGTGCCCTGGTTGCGCAGCTGGGGACTGGCGACCTCAGCGGCCGCCTGTGAGAGTGCCGCATACTTCCCGGCGATCGACGGGCTGGCGGCGATCTCCGTGATGGTTGTGAGGGCGCCGATCTTGAGGCCGCCGTCCGGTTTCGCGGCAATGCCTTTCATTCCCTTGATCCCGCTGAGGCTGACGATGCTGCTTGCGGCCATAACCTCATCACGCAGGCAACCCATCAGATCGGAACCGCCCGCATGAATGACGGCGCCCTTGGCCCCGAGCGCCTTGATGGCTGCAGTGATCGAGCCGGCTTTCACATAGGCAAAGTTCTTCATCATGGCTCATCCCCTCTGTTTTTTGCCGAGCAGTTCCAGGATATATCTGGGATCGATCGGGTTATTGACCGGCCGCGCGCCGATGGCGTCATAAATGGCATTCGCGATGGCGGATGCGGCAGGCACGTGCGCGGGCTCCCCCAGGCCCTTGCAGCCGACGATGTTGCATTCCGCGTCTTTCGGATCGATGGCAATTACCCGATGGTCGACCGGGACATCCAGCGCGGTCGGCACCTTGTAGTCGTGCAGGTTGACGTTGCACATCTTTCCTGTCTGACGATCCAGCACGCGACCTTCCGTCAAGGCGTAGCCGAGTCCCATGGTCATGCCGCCGAAAACCTGGTTGTCGAAAGTCTTCTGATTGATGACCCGGCCGCTTTCATTGGCTGCGAGCAGCCGCACCACCTTGACTTCACCCGTCCTGGTGTTGACTTCCACCTCGGCGAACTGGGCCGCGAACGGCATGGTGGCTTTGCCGGCAGGGTTTGGATCGCGGTTGCCGATGCCGATCACCTCCATGACTCCGTTGGCCCGCAAGAGCTCTTCCAAGGTCCGTTTCTTGTCGGGAGCGCTCCGGCTGACGAAGGTGTTTCCCTGCAGTTGGAGTTCCTCGACCGGCACCTTGAGGTTTTCCGCCGCCCAGGAGAAAATCTGGCGCTTGACGATCCAGGCGCCGCGGCGCACGGCCGGGATCAGCCCCGGCAGAGTCATGCTGCCGCCGCTGCTTTGGGCGTACGGGGTCACCGCGGTATCGGCGTTTTCGATGCGGATGCTCTCCAGCGGCCATCCCAGTTCCTCGGCTGCGACCATGCAGGCGGCCGTCTTGGTCCCGGTGCCGATATCCATCGCCCCTGTCTTGATGGTCACGCCGCCATCGGAGAACAACCTGACCTCAGCCGTGTAGGGCGGGGAACCGGCGCCCCCCTGCCACATGCCCGCGGCCATGCCGACTCCGCGCTTGATGTGGCCGTCCGACTTTTTTGCCGCCCGGGCTTCCTTCCAGCCAAACGCCCGCGCTCCCTCATTTAGGCATTCCCTGAGACTGGCGCTTGTGTAAGGGATGTTTTTTCTCGATTGACTGACATCGGTGAAGTTCTTGAGACGCAACTCTACGGGATCCATGCCGATCTTCTCCGCCAGCATGTCCATCATCTGTTCGAGGCACCAGTTGCCGGGAGGGAAGCCCGGAGCCCGGAAGGCGCGGGCGCGCCCCGCGTTGATGAAAAAGGTGCTCTCACTGACCATGACATTCGGGCACTTGTAGAGTTCCTGTACCTGAAATCCTACGCCGGTCCCTGCCGAATACGCGCCGGCGGCAGCGATGTTGGTCAGCTGCAGGGCGGTGAGCGTTCCATCCTTCTTGACGCCCGCTTTAAGCGTCATCTTGGCCTCGGGCCGGTTGCCGACGGCGAGGAGCGATTCCTCCCGGGAGAGCATCAGCTTCACCGGACGGCCGGTCTTGCGCGCGAGCAGGGCGGCGATCATCGTGTGCTTGCCGAGTTCCAGCTTGGCTCCGAAGCCGCCGCCAAAATAGCGGCAAATCACCCTGATATTGTTGTAGGGCATGCCCATCGCGCGCGCGAAGGGCAGGAGGACGGCTTCGTACACGCCCTGCGTGGAATCCCAAATGGTCACCTTGTCGCCGTCCCACTTGACGACCGAGCCGTGAGTTTCCATGGGAACGTGGATCTGCACGCTGGTATGAAACGTCTGCTCCAAGACCACGTCCGCCTCGGCGAATCCTTTGGCCACATCACCCCTCTGGGTAGCGGGGCGTGCGGGCGCAGCGTTGCCGCTGTCATGGAGTCTGGGTGCATCCGGCTTCAGGGCCGAGGCTTCGTCCAGAACGAACGGCAGTTCCTGGTAGACGACCTTAATGGCCTTGATCGCATCCCAGGCCTGATAGGGAGTCCGGGCCGCGACGGCGGCGACCTCGTCGCCTTCGTAGCGGCAGTGCGGATCGAACAGCTTGCTCTGCTTGCCGTACCAGGGTGTATCGGCGCCAGGGGACGTTCCGGTCAGGACAGTCGCCACGCCGGGCATCTTCTCCGCCGCGCTGGTGTCGATGCTTTTCACCATGGCATGGGCGTGTGGCGAGCGCAGGATGGCCCCATGGAGCATGTCAGGGAGGATCAAGTCGTACGTATACTGGGCCGAGCCCGACACGCGGTCATAGGCATCGACGCGAGGCAGTGCCTTGCCCACGATGCGGGTTTCACCCCACGGCTGAATCTTATCCGGCGGCTGCTGGGATTGCGGCTGATCTCCCGAACGGAGCCTCTCTTCAAGTTCGTCGTAGTAATCACTCATGCCGCACCTCCCTTGGCACGCGACGCCGCTGCCCTTTCCACTGCCTTGAAGATGTGCTGGTACGTGCCGCAACGGCACAGATTGCCGCTCATGCCAGTCTGAATCTGGTTGATGTCCGGCCTGGGATTCTGGCGTAGCAGGCCTTCCGCCGCCATGATCTGTCCAGGCGTGCAGAAGCTGCACTGGAAGGCATCCTCTTCGGCGAAAGCCTGCTGGACGGTACCGAGCTTCTCCCCGTCCATCAATCCTTCCAGGGTTGTGATCTCGACCCCCTGCGCCTCGACGGCCAGCGTCATGCAGGCATAACGCGGCTTGCCGTCGATCAAGACGGTGCAGGCGCCGCACTCGCCGCGGTCACAGCCGATCTTGGTCCCGGTGAGCCCTAGAACCTCGCGAATCACGTACAGCAGCGACCAGCGTGGTTCGACCAAAACCCGCCGCGTGAATCCGTTGATACGCAAATTGATATTGACCGCCTGGCCGGTCGCCTCAATCTCCTGCGCCGAGGCCTCAGGCGGAGTACCGAGCGAAACGGCCGCCACCGCCCCTACGCCGACTGACGATAGGAAGCCGCGGCGGCTGATCCCCTGATGTGTGCTGCAGCGTTTTTCCTCGGGATCTTCAGGCATATCACTACCCCCTCTGTGCATGCAGGCCTAACTGCGATTTTGCGCCCTTGCCGCGCGCCTTATATGACACCTCAAGTGAACGCTGAGATCAAGGGATTTTTCCAGCCCTCTGCAACGGGATCCGGCCGTTCCGTGCCGTTGCAATGAGATATGCTCGGTGCTACCATGGGCGTGCCCACGCCGGCAAAATCAGTTTCAGCTCTGATCTGGAGCAGGAGCGCAACATGCCTGAATTTCAGAAGCACTTATACCTGATACTCTATCCCAATGAAGCTCTGGTGGCATCTCAACTGTCGCCGGAGGATTTCGGCAGCCACTATTCCATCGGCAGCCCGCGCCATTTCACAGGCAAAGTCATATTCGCCGAGGTGGACATCAACTTCCGCAACGACTATCTGCGGATCAGCGAGTACCTGGCCGCCACGGAATCGGGGAAACCCGGGGTGCCGAAGCGCACCAAATTTGTCAAATCCTACCGCGTGCTCGAGCACATCGATTTTTCAGCCCTGCACAAGCTGTACCTCGTGACCACGGAAGGCGCGACGCTTGGCCTGGAGAAGAGCGAGGAACCTGCGCGGACGGACACCGGCGGCCGCGTCAACATGTACCAGGAGATCTGCCCGCTCCAACTGCTGGTGGCCTCCCGTCTCGATCCGCACCGGTTCGGCAACTACATAACCCAGGAAACCTGGTCCAAGGGAGCGCCCAAGATCTTCTTCACCCAGTATGAGGTCAACATCGAGGAACTGGTGAATTCCAACGAGGTGAGGGCCTTTGGCTTGGGTCCCTTGCCCAACGTGAATCCTGCCAACCTGACCCTGGCGCTCCAGGAGTTGCGGGAGGATCTGAGCAAGAGGACCAAGACCGTCAGCCTCAATCCCAACCTGGACGTCATGAGCTATAAGGTCATCCAGCCCGGTTTCTGGTTCGCATCCCCGGATGCGACGGTCTTCTACCGAATGCCGACGATGGATGAGCTGCACAAGAAGCACTACTACTGGTGGAAACGCCTGTAGGTGTTTTACAGCCTTCCCAGCGCCGCTGCCATGCGGTCCAGGGCAGCCGCCAATGTCGATCGGGCGCAGGCAAAGTTCAAACGGACAAACCCTGCGCCCCCTTTGCCGAAATCGGGCCCGCTGCTGAGGCCCACGCGTGCCTTTTTGGCAAAGAAGGCGGCCGGTTTCTCCGGCATGCCCGCCTTGCTGCAATCGAGCCAGGCCAGATAGGTTGCCTGCATCCGGCACATTTGCAGTTGCGGCAGCTTGTCCCGGAGATATCCTGACAGATAGTCACGGTTCCCTTCCAGGTAGGCCATGACCTGCTGCAGCCACTCCTGGCCGTCGCGCAACGCGGCCAGGGCGGAGACGTGACCCATGATGTTGATCCAGGGCACGATCCCGTGGGCAGCCTGCTGCCAGCTCCTGCGCAGCGCCTCATTGGCGATGATGGCGTACGCGCATTCGAGGCCGGCCAGGTTGTAGGTCTTGCTTGGGGCCATGAGCGTCAGGGTCCTGTCCGCGACTTCCGGTCCGAGGGTTGCCATCGGAATGTGCTTTTCACCCGAATAGAGCAGATCGCAATGGATCTCATCCGAGCAGATGATCAGCCGGTGGCGCAGACAGATGCCGGCCATCTTCTCCAGCTCGGAACGGGCGTATGCCCGGCCAACCGGATTGTGGGGGTTGCACAACAGGAACAGGCGCGTGCGCTCGGTGATCGTTTTTTCGAATTGATCAAAATCCACCTCGTAGGTATCGCCGTTCCTGACAAGCGGGGGATCGATCAGCGCCCTGCCGTGGTGCACCGGATCCCTGAGAAAATGAAAGTACACAGGAGGCTGTGCCAGAACGCCGTCCCCGGGACCGGCGAAAGCCTGGATGGCAACATTCAGGCCGCTCACGACTCCGGGGATGAAGAGGACCTCCTCTTCGTGCACCTGCCACTGATAGAGATCCAGCATTCTTTCGCGGACCGCCTGCCTGAGAGCCGCGGTGGGACGGGTATAGCCGAATACGCCGTGATCAATTCTTTGCCGCAGTGCCTGGATGACAGGTTCCGCGGACCGGAAATCCATGTCTGCCACCCACATGGGGATCACATCGTCCGCGTATGATCCCCATTTGATGCAGTCGGTACCCCTTCGTTCCACCGGTTGGTCAAAATCGTAAAGCACTCATTGCCTCCTGGATGAATTCAGACTGTTCCGAAAATAGAGAATGGTAGGTGGCATCGTGATCGTGATCGTGGTCGTGATCGTGGTCGTGATCGGCTTTTGTTTGATTCGCACTACCGATCACGACCACGACCACGATCACGATCAACTCGCTGAGATCGGTACAATACCGCTGCTGTTTTCATGGGCGTGGGTGCGCCAAAAGCCCATGAGTTGCTGCTCCGAAAATAGCGCTCCGTGTCTTAGCGTCTTTGAGTCCTTGCGTTAAAAAACTCAACGCCAAGGCGCCAAGGCCCTAAGACGCCAGGCAAAGGTCATGAAAGTCCGGGCGCCGGCCAGCGCCCACTTGCGTTTGCTTA
>Ga0316620_10000071_pt1 | contig 41465 bp, 69 predicted proteins | sample OWC_Aug_M1_C1_D5_FD_207651 | JGI IMG/M metagenome (GOLD analysis project Ga0316620, IMG submission 207651) | Wetland soil microbial communities from Old Woman Creek delta, Ohio, United States - OWC_Aug_M1_C1_D5_B | ecosystem: Environmental > Terrestrial > Soil > Wetlands | place: USA: Ohio...
CTGGGCCAGTAGCGCCTGCAGGCCCAGTTGAGCCAGCTGGGCCAGTAGCGCCGTCGGGTCCGGTAGCGCCTGCAGGCCCAGTGGCGCCTGCAGGGCCAGTAGCGCCGGCTGGGCCGGTAGCACCTGCTGGGCCGGTAGAGCCGTCGGGGCCGGTAGCGCCGGCGGGTCCAGTAGCGCCTGCAGGCCCAGTTGAGCCAGCTGGGCCAGTAGCGCCGTCGGGTCCGGTAGCGCCTGCAGGCCCAGTGGCGCCGGCGGGGCCAGTGGCGCCGGCTGGGCCGGTAGCGCCTGCAGGGCCAGTCGCGCCGGCAGGACCTGGAATAACCGGGCCGCCAGATCCATCAGGGCTCCCCGGCAGCGGTCCTCCCGGCGAGGGTTGCTGCCGCGCGACTCCCTGCCCGAACGACTGCTCGGCCGGGTTGGTGTCGCCGGGAGAAGTCTGCTGCCTCGCGACCCCCAGGCCGAGGACGTGGCCGGACGGGTCGGTGACTCCCGGCGACTCCTGCCGCGCGATCCCCAGGCCGAACGACTGGTCGGCCGGGTCGGTGGAGCCCGGGGAAGTCTCCTGGGCGGCGACTCCCCGACCGAAGGACTGGTCGGCGGGGTTGACGGAGCCGGGGTTGGTGACGTTGGTGGTTGGCACTGCAGCACCTCACACGAAGACGTTGACAGGTGGTCTCACGGTTGTAGTTGCCCTGCGTATTTAGGTTGGGGTGGGGAGGAAGTTGGCAAGTCGTCTCCCTACGTGAGAAGCCTGCTGACCACGCACGTGGACGCCACTCCGAAACCTACCCCCATGCAGAGTAGCCCGACCCGGGTGACCTCCGCCCCACCCGTGTAGGCAGCCGTCCACGTGCACGTGGACACTTTGAACTCGGAGGCCTCCAGGACCTGGCACTGATCTACCTCCACCCTGAGGAGGCGGACGCCCCTCGCCGTCTCCGGCTTCGCGCAGGAAACCCGCACGTGGGAGTAGGTGTTGTTCAGGCGCCTGAACACGTCCAGGATGTTGTTGCCGGTGAGCTTGACGGGGGCGGCGTTCTCGGGGTTGGCCGCCATGCCGCTCACGCTCAGGTTGTCCCACGACTCGTTGACGGTCAGGGCCACGTACCAGGGGTCTTCCCCCACGGACGCTACCGGCTGCAGGTAGAAGTCTATCGTGAACCCCCCGAGGGTGTCGCAGGCGAGCGCCGGGCTGTCGAACGTCGCCGACTCCGCGGGCAGCGACGTCTCTGAGGACGACGCCCCGGCGGGACCGGTCGCTCCCGCAGGTCCGGTGGCACCCGTGGCGCCGTCGTCCCCGCCGGGGCCGGTCGCCCCTCCGGGACCCGTAGCCCCTCCCGGGCCAGTCGCCCCTCCCGGGCCGGTCGCTCCGGCGGGGCCCGTCGCCCCTCCCGGACCGGTCGCCCCGCCCGGGCCGGTCGCTCCGGCGGGACCCGTAGCTCCCGCCGGGCCGGTCGCGCCCCCTGCCGGACCCGCCGGACCCGTCGCGCCCGTCGGTCCCGTGGGCCCGGGCCCGCCGGCACCACCTGGGCCAGCCGGCAAGGGGCCGCCCGGGGCGGGCTGGTTGGCGGCTACCCCTTGGCCGAACGACTGGTTGGCGGGGTTGACGGTCCCGGGGTTGGTGTGGTTCGTCGCCATGGGCGGATCCTTAGACGAAGACGTTCCTGGGTAGTCCTACAGACGTCGACTGGTCGGCCACGCTCACGTTCGTGGCCGTGGGGGCCCAGACCCCCGACGTCGGCACCGGTGCCCCGGGCTGGGCCCCGACCGTCACGTTGACGCTGCCCTGGCTCGCCAGTCCCTGGGCGGTACTCGGAGCGAAGTCGGGGGGTGGGGGGGCCACGGTCACGTTGACCACCTGCCCAGCCTGGTGGGTGAAGACCTCCGAGGCCTCCCGCTGCACGGACACCGTGAAGGTGTCCCCGGGCGGGCCGGCGGTGGGCGTCGACAGGACGGGGACGGACTCGTCCCCGTCGTCGTACTTCTCCACGACGACGTAGCCCGCGCCGTAGTAGTCGATCACCCGGACCGCCCCGCGGTCGGCGGCGGTCGCGGTGAGGGCGTCGAACGCGAGCTCGCGGCCGAGCATCGAGATCCCGAAAGACGTGAGGTCGGCCGGGGACACCCCGATCCGGTAGCGGGTCGTGAAGTCGGTGACGGGTGTGAAGGACCAGGTGCCGGCGGCCGTGGCGACGTACGTCCCCGGGACCTTGAACGTGTACGAGGTCCACGTGCCGGTCGAGGTGGCCGAGTAGGTCGCGGTCACGTCGAAGGTGTGGCAGGTCCACGTCCCCGCGGCGTCGCCGGCGAAGGCGACGTCCAGCGTGAAGGCGTAGTTTCCCGACTGGACCCAGGTGCCGGCGTCGGTGGCGCTGAACGCCACCGCCAGGTCGATGGTCTGGGCTCCGGTGTCGAACCCGGTGACGGCGTAGGTCCCAGCGTAGACTGCCCCGGCGACCGTCACCGACTGGCCCACCGCGAGCTCGTTGGGCAGCGGGGCGGTGCAGTGGAAGGTGGTCCCGCCGGCGCCGTTGTCGGCCGCCGTGTCGAAGTTCCCGCCCTGGGCAGTCCCCAGGCTGTCGACCTTGAAGGCTCCCGCGTACGCCCCGCCCGCCAGCGTCGCGAACTTCCCCGGCGCGAGCGCGGCTGGGATGGCGGTCGGGGACGCCACCAGCGACTTGGAGCCGCCGCTGGCGCTCGACACCCTGGCGAAGGTCCCGGCGACGCTGGTGACGCCGCTCGCGACTCTCGACCCGTTGTAGGCTGCCACGCCCGTGGCGAGCGTGACCGTCTGGCCGTCGGCGAGTCCGACCGGCAGTGCCGTCGGGGAGCTCACCGTGACCTTACCTCCCGTGGAGGGGCTGACCGCCGAGACGGTACCCGAGAGAGAGGTCAGTGCGCTGAGGGTGCCGTTGACGTTGTAGGGGGAGCCGGAGGTCGAGCGGACGCTGACGACGATCCCGCCGACGATCTCCGGGGGGAACGGGGTGGGGGACACCACGGTGAGGAGTCCGGTCCCGCCGTCGAACACGGCGTCGAAGGTACCCGTGGTCGGGGTGGCGGGGTCGACGACCGGGCCTCCCGTGTCGGCGTCGAGCACCGAGGTGACCGTGTAGCGGCGCTCGGACTCGGCGTTGACGTTGACCTGGATGTTGGAGTCGGGCCCGACCACGACTTCCGTCGTCCCGACCCCGGGGAACAGCTGCTGGGCCAGGGTGTCGGTGAGGTTGACCTGAGGGGTCGGGGCGTAGAGGGGGGCGACGCCCGGCACCTGGCCGGAGGCCTGGGGCGGCGTCGCGGGAGCCTCGCCGCCCACGACGACTTCCGCCGGCGTCGGGAACGTGGTCGTGGCGGCGTCGAGCGTCTCGCCGACGTCCGCGGCCCGGGGGTGCCCGTCGCCTGCGACGTCTTCCAGCACGTCGTCCTGCCGGGGCACGGCCAGTGTGCCGCCGGTGGGTGCCACGCTGGGGTTGCCGGCCACCTGGTCGGCGACGTTCACGAGTCCTGGGTTGGTCACGTCCATGGGTCTCACCTCTTGACGGCTGACACTAGCAGGGCCAGGGAGGCGACTCCACCGATCCCTACGAGGGCCACGTGGGTCGCCGACAGCCTGCGCGGCTCGGGGGGAGCCAGCTTCCCGGCGTCGGCGGGGGCGGCGGCCGCGCCTCCTCGCTGGCGGACGAGCGACCTCCACCTCTCGGCCTCGAGCCCGAGTTGCCTGGCCGGGGCGACGTTGCTGCCCCACAGGGACGAGGCGGAGTCCGTGAACTTGCGCCCGGCTCGGTAGGTGTCGGACCACGACGCGAGCTCGGCGGCCGAGACCTTCTTGTCGGCGGCGGCCTGCCGGACCTCGCGGTCGGCGAGGTCGAGCAGCCCGCGCGTCCTCGCGACCTCGGACCGCACGGCCGACGGGGTCCACAGGAAGGGATCGTCTCCGCAGGTGCCGCGGGCCCAGCCCCGGGGAGACTCGCCGAGTATGAGGTCGCGCGCCACCTGGTTACTCCAGCGTCTGGACGTGGCCGTCCGGCCACACGTAGAACTTCGGCTTGCGGGACTTGGCGATCTCCTCGCTCAACTGCCCCTCCCACGCCGCCACCACGTAGGCTCCGCGGTGGAAGTTCTTCATCCCGTACGCCAGGTCTTCGAGGAGTACTCGCTCGTCGCAGTAGTTCTGCACGAAGTTCTGGTGACGGTGGGCCAGGCAGGGCTTCCCCTCCCGGTCGAGCCAGGCCAGGGTCCACCACCTCTTGGGGAGCTTCCTCACTTGCCGTGCCTCGCGTACCCGAGCAGCCTGCGGGCCTCGGAGGCACTCCCCCGCGGCACGAACCTCTTCTCCTCGCGCGACCAGCCGATGGCGGAGTCCACGTCGAACTCCCCCTCGCCGAGCAGGATGCTGTTCGAGAGGTAGGCCCCCACCTCGGGGTCGGAGCCGGAGAGGTCGCTCCGGCTGGCCAGGAGGTCGAGGACTGCTCGGTCGAGCTTGACGGAGTCACCGCCGTTGTAGCCGGAGGGCTTCTCGGGGTCGACCACCATGACCTCGGGAGCCTGGGCGAACTGGATGGTCACCGGCAGCTCACCGCTCTTCAACTTCTGCGCCGTGCCCTCGGCGGCGAACTCGGCCTCGCGACCCATGCCGAGCACGAGCGAGGGATCCTCGAGCCGCCCGTCGGGTAGGTAGGTGAGCGCGTGGTAGTGGTAGTTGCCCCGGGGGCCGCGGCGCCACTTGGCGAAGGGCTTGGCCCGCACGCCTCCCTTGACCCTCTTCCAGCCGGGCCAGGGGCGCTTGGCGGCGGACGCCGCCCGCTCGGCCTCTCCCTGGGGGAAGCGGGGGTCGGCGCACTCGGTCTTGGCCTTGTTCCACGGCGCCTGGCGCTCGTAGTGCCATGGCAGCTCGCGCAGCTCGGCCACGCGGTAGCAGGCCAGGTCTTCACAGTCGCCCCAGTGCCCGGGGTACAGCCCTCGGCCCATGGTGCCCGAGAGCAGCGAGGGGATGTCGGGCCATACCTCCGTGCCCTTCTCGGTCTCGTAGTGCAGGCCCGAGCGGTAGCACGTGGGGTAGCTGTTCTCGACCAGCCCCCTCTTCCTGAACTCGTCGAACTGGCGCAGGTGCGTCTGGTTGACCCGGCAGAGTCCCTCCATGAGCCACAGCATGCGCATCTGGGACCATACCTGGTCCCAGTCGCCGCGGAACATCTGGCAGCGGAACACGATGTTGGGCATTCCCACTGGAGAGTCTCAACTTTCTCGCCGGCCGCGGCCGGGATCTCTCGGGAAAAAATTTGGCGGGTCTGTCGGAAGCGGTCACCCCGGGCCGGGACGACCCACCTACTCACGCGTGCCGGCCCGGGGCTATTCAGTTTTATCAAGGATCGCCGCGGGCGGCGACTAGGGCAGGATGGTGCGCAGGATGAGGACGTTGAAGTCGCTGTCGATGGCCGTGGTGGCCAGGGCCCCCGACACGCCCGTCAGCTTCACCTGCTTGACCGTGGCGCTCTCCTCCACGACGTTGGCGACGACGGCGCAGCCGAGCTGGATGGCGGTCGTGCTGGGGATGGCCTTCGGCTGGACGTAGATCAGGTCGTTCGAGGACGACTGGGCGAGCCCGGTCGGCAGGAAGAGCTGGTACAGCCCCGTGGAGATCTTGGTCGTGCTGACCCCGCTGTTGGCCAGGGTGGTCGAGGTGGACGATCCGGTGGCGCCGGAGACCTGGGCGTAGGCGACGACCGCCAGGCCCGCTGTGTCGAACAATGTGCTAGGCATCTGTCAATTCCTCCAGTTTGGTGTCGTTGGTCTGGGTCCCGCCGCGGGGGCCGCGCCCGGTTAGGAGTGCCGCCCCCTCGGTGGTGGGACCCGCTCCGCCTACTCGACGGCCGGGCCGACGAGTCCGCCCTGGAAGTTGCGGGCCTGCGCGTTCTGGTTGGTCACGGAGACCGTCACGAACATCGAGATCTGCGCGGTGTCCATCTTCAGGCGGACGCCGAAGGCTTGCTCGGTGAACATGACCGCCGGCAGGGCGCCGGTGGACACGAGCTGGCTGTTCTTGCCGACCTTGATGTCGGTGATGAGGAAGTCCACCGCGATGTTCGAGGGGACCACGAGGCGTTCCGGCCGGAAGATGACCTGCGGCTGGACGTTGATGTTGGCCGAGCTGTTGCCGGTGACCGAGGTCGACCCGAGGCCCAGGGCGTACTCGCGGGCGTTGCGGGGCGGGACGGAGCGCAGGACGGCCCCGCTCTGCACGCGCCGACGCAACAGGGCGTTGGCCAGGGCGGACTTCTTCGCGTTCCGCTTCTTCGAGCGGGCGCGGAGGGCGGCGCCGAGGATGTCGTCGCCGGAAGCGTCGTCGTCGCCGATGAGCTCGCCCAGGGCGTCGTCGTCGGCTCCCATGATCTCGGAGTACTCGAAGGCACCCGAGGAGGAGTCGTCGCCGTCGAGCAACTCGCCCAGGATGTCGTCGCCGTCGCTGGAATCACCGTACATGTCGCGCATCATGACTCTTCTTCTTTCCCGGCTCTCTGAGACCGGTGTTGTTGTCGTTTCGGAGTTGTTTCGGAGTGGTCGGACTATTCAGTTTTGGGTCTGGGTGGAGGGCGCCTACTCGGCGCGCACCAGGGAGGCCAGCTCCTTGTCCGCGATGCTCGCCCCGCCGGACACGGGCTTCTCGGCGTCGCCGAAGATCCCGGACATGCCGGCCCTGAGGCTGCCGGAGCGGCCCCAGCGCTCGCCCACGCGGTAGCCCGTCGTGGTGAAAAATGACGCCAGGGCGCCGTCCCCGAAAGCGTGCAGGTGGTGGGCGTAGTCGTGCGAGAACAACGCGAAGATGTGGAACGTGGCACCGGCCAGGAGGTCGACGGGCAACGCCATGAGGGTGAGTCCGCCCTTGTCCTTGAACTTCCCTTGCAGGACGCCGAAGGTGAAGGCAGACAGCGCGATCTCCGAGGAGCGCACGGACGCCATCTCCTTGTGCAGGAGCGTGGTGGTCCGGTGCATGAGTCCCCGGGCGGCGCCCGAGTACCCCCCCATCCGTCGCATGATCGAGTCTCTCGTGAGCATGAGTGCCATTTCTCGTTCTCCTTTTGCTTTCCGACCCTCGGGTCAGTTGTTGAAGGCCCACACGTGGGCCACAGATCAATCGTGGCACGTCGCCCCTCGACGAGACTCAATTCTCCGCGAGCTTCGCGAGTCGGGAATTGTGAGGGGAACCACGGGGAAACCACGCGACCTATTCGCTATTCGCGCACGGCGAACGAGCGAGTGGCGGGGAAACAGTGAAAGGTGTTGCACACCTGCAATCACTTCTTTCCCCTTGCTCAATTCGCGAACAGTGAATACTCTCACTGGCGATGCTGAGACCCCAGGAAGTGCTCGTCGCCTGCAAGCTCCTCGTTCTGGGGCGGGCCGACTGGACGTTCGCGTCCCTGGGGAAGTCCCTCGGCATGTCTCCCTCCGAGGTCCACGCCTCCGTGGGGAGGGCCCGGCTGGCGGGGATCCTCACGGCGACCGCGAGCAAGCCGTCGGTCGCGAGGTCCCAGCTCCTGCAAGTGGTGAGCACGTCCGTGCACGACGTCTTCTTCGCCCGGCGGGGGGCGGTGGTCGCGGGCGTCCCGACGGCCACCTCGGCCCCGTGCCTGCAGGGGTTGTTCCCCGGCCCCAGGAGGGAGATCGCGCAAGTCTGGCCGTGTGACTCGGTTAAGAAGCCCGTGTCGGGGGAGAGCCTCCTGCCGCTCTACCCCTCCGCGCCGCTGGCCTGCCAGCGGGACGCCAGGCTCTACCGGCTGATGGCCCTCGTGGACGTCGTGAGGGTCGGGGAGTCGGCGGAGCAGAAGATCGCCGTCGAACTGCTGCGCAAGGCGATCCTGAGGGACGACTACGGCGAGGGCGCTGGGGGGAAGTCGTGACGGACACTCCCCGAGCAGCACACTACGAGCTCGACATGGGGAGCGTCGTCGTGCGGGCTGGAGGCAAGTGCAACGTCAACGTGCAGCCCCGTGAGGCGTTCCGGCCCTCCCGACTGAGGGTGTTCGATGAGTGTGCGGAGGGTTTCACGGTGGACGCCGTGAGCGTGCTTGGGCACCGCGACGCCCCACTCGCGAAGGGACCCCTCGCGGCGAGCGACTTTGCCGGGGCGGGGAGGGAGCTGGGATCCACGAGGCTCGTCGAGGCCTCGAATTTCGTGACGGTGTCCGTCACCAACGACACCCTCGTCGACCGCGTCTTTAAGGCCGTCGTGTCCGGACCCCTGGCGACTTGACTGGCAACCGGGAGGAAAAACATGGATCTGAGAGAGCTTAGTTTCAGGGAGGTCGTCGTAGGCGATGGCTGCTCAGCCAGCATCACGATCAATGACCTCCCCGTCGGCGCTACTCCAGTGTGGTTTGAGATACCAGACGAACTGGCGGGCCACATGCTCATCACCGACGTCAAGGTGGGGCGCGACTCCCAGTTCGGGTCTACCGCGGCCGTCCCCGGGGCCCTCTTCGCCCGGCGCTCCCCACGCGACGAGTTCCTGATGGACACCGTCAAATCCCCCGACAACAGCCTCAGCATATCAGTGTCCAACTTGGGGCGGGATCCGCTGCCCTTCCTGTGCCGCCCGGTGTTCTCCGACGACTCCACCCGGCTGGCCCGCTACCGCAGGGCCAGGCTGGTTGGGCTGGGAGCGGCTAGGATCTCACCTTTCGGGAGCCTGGTCGTCAACGTGCAACCCTCGGTGGCGCTGGATCCTGACCGGATCTTCGTGCCCCGCGAGATCTTGGGGTACGTGGACGTCGAGAGTATCGAGGTTCACAGGTGGCGCGACGGGGAGGGCCCCGCCGAGCTGCTCGACTTCGCCCCCGCGGAGCAACTGCGTCGCGAGCACCTGGAGGGAGACGGCATATTCCGCCTGAGCATGCTCCGCTCCGTGGGACCGGGTGAGTGCTTCGCAGTGCGTTTCAAGAACCGGACGGAGACCGAGGTCGTCGTGACGGGGGCGATCCTAGGCGGCCGACCTCTCCCGAAGTTCGTTCCTTGACTTATCGGTGAGAGTTATCGATGGAAAACACGCGACCTGACAAGATGAAGATCTTCGTGCTGGGGTTGCCCCACACCAAGACGCTGGATCCCCGGGAGAGTCCCTTCCTCACCTGCGCGTTCACGACCAAGGTCTGGAACCTGTGCCGGATGATGACCGAGCGGGGACACGAGGTGGTTCACCTCGGGACCGGGGGGTCGAGGCCGGTATGCACCGAGCACGTCGACGTCGTTTCCGAGGAGGCTTGGGAGAAGGTCTACGGGGAGAGGAAGCCGACCGACTTCTACGACATCTCCGAGGCGGGCGAGAAGAAGGCTTACGTGGAGCTGTTCGCCAGCAACGCCCGTGAGGCGATCCTGCGGAGGTGCGGCGCGGACTGGACGGCAGTCGTCTGCGTCACGTGGGGCGGGTGCCAGTGGCGGGCCGTCGAGGGCGTGAGCCAGTTCGCGGTCGAGAGCGGGGTCGGGTACCCCAGTGCCTCGGCCAGGTACCGTGTCTACGAGTCCTACGCGTGGCTACACACACACCTCGGTCGCGACGGCAAGCTCAACGGCGACGAGTGGTACTGGGCGGTGGTGCCGAACGCCTTCGACCCAAGCCTCTTCGGCCCGGTGGCGAAGAAGAAGGACGACTACTTCCTGTACATCGGCCGGATAATCGAATCCAAGGGGGTCCAGATCGCCTGCCAGGTCGCCCGGCACCTCGGCGTCCCCCTCAAGATCGTCGGGCAGGGCGACCCCGGGCCCTACCTCGGGCCGGGAGTCACCTACCAGGGACCCGCGGGGGCCGGGGAGCGCCGGGAGCTCATGCGCCGCGCGCGCGCGACGTTCGTGCCCACCCGGTACGTGGAGCCATTCGGGGGCGTCGCCGTCGAGGCGGCGCTGTCGGGATGCCCGACCATCACCACGGACTGGGGCGTGTTCCCCGAGACGGTGCTCCACGGGGTGACCGGCTACCGGTGCAGGACGCTCGACCACTTCGTCTGGGCCGCGAGGAACATCGGGAAGATCGACCCGTCCACCTGCCGGCACTGGGCCGAGGACAACTTCAGCCTCGCGAGGGTGGCCCCCATGTACGAGGAGTTCTTCCGGATGGTCCTCGACGTGAGGAAGGATGAGGACCACGACGGGTGGAAGACGCTGAGGCCCGAGAGGACGGAGCTCGCGTGGCTGGAGAAGTACAACCCCACGCCGGTGCGGAAGGAAGTGCCGTGAAGCCCAGCCGTCGCCGGGAGAAGTGTGCCCACTGCAGCAGGCAAGCCAAGAGGAAGATCCTCTGGGCTGGAGGCCGCGCGTACTGTCCCACGTGCGAGTCGCACGTCACCCTCGGCTTGGAGAAGATCCGGGAGAACGGGAAGTTGGCCGAGATCGTAGGCGTCTACGACTACGAGACCGGCAGGAAAGTCACCGACTGAGAAACCAACGAGGAGACGAAAGACATGAAGACGACGGAGAATGTGTCAGTTTTGAAATGCTCCGACCACGCGCTCGGCTTTCCCCGCTACCTGGCGAGCGAGGTCGACCTGCAGGCCGCCTTCCGCGAAGCCGTGCACCGCCTGAGGGAGATCTTCACGAACAGGATCCTGGGGGCGGGTCAGGTGGAGCTCACTGAGTCTGACCAGAAGCTCCTGGGAGGCGAGTTGGTGATCCTCGTCCCGCCCGGCCACACTCTGAACCTCGTCGCCCAGCCACAGGTGGTGTTCAGGCCGGAGAAGCTCGTGCTCGACGACGAGTCGGCCGAAAACTTCCAGGTCGCCGACGTGAAGGTCGGGAAGAACAGTCAGTTCCTGAGCGCCGCCCCGATGCCGGGCAGCCTCTTCAAGGCGGCGACCACCCCCTGGATGAAGATGGACACCGCCCAGGTCTCGATGTACGTCACGGTCACGCTGACCAACACGTCGGGCGTCGCCCGCCCCGTGCCCAAGGTGACGATGCTCGGTAAGATCATCGACTGACCAACACTACCCGGAACTCGGCTCCCCACACCCAACGATGAAGAGGTAACGACATGTCGAAGCTGGTCAAATACGAGCTGCCGAGGGTCCGCTTCAAGGGAGGGGAGTCGAAGGTCGTGTACACCGACCCCGTGAGCCCGAGAGGGCAGGTCTGGCCGGTCGGCCTAGAGGTCGACCCCGACGTCGGCCCGAGCCTCATGGTCAGCGATCTCCGGGTGGGCAAGAACTCGCAGCTCGCGTCGTGCAAGTGTCTGCCGGCGAGCCTCTTCACCCTCTCCCCACCCGTCGCCCTACGCTGCGACAAGATCCCGCCGGGCCTGCATTTTTCCGTCCACCTGACCTGCGTGGGGCTCGACGGGGTCGAGTTCAGGGGGAGCCTCCTGGCGGCCGACCCTGCCACCCCGGTGCCGGGGGAGACGATGGTCGTCGGCTTCGGGTACACCGAGGTCGGGGCCGGGCAGACGGTCGAAGTGGTGACCCACCCCATGGTCAACTTCCGCGTCGAGAGGCTGCACGTGCCGCCACACCTGCTCGGGGTGTTCCGGGTCGACTCCCTCTTCCAGGGCAGGTACCTCGACGTCGTCCAGAAGTCGCGCGTAACCGACGTTAGGCAGCTCGACCGGGACAACCTCTCTCGGGGGGGAGCGGTCGACCTCTACCCCACCCCCGACGTCGGGCCCGGCTGCCCAGTCACGGCGAAGGTCACCAACACCTCGGGCACCACCCAGTACTTCGGCGGCGCCCTCTTGGGCGAGTCCGTCGAGAGGAGGGTCGCCAGGTGAGCGAGGTCTTCTTCTTTGGCTGCCACGGTCGCCCCGGCCACGAGCTGTGGGCCCCGGGGTGGCTTACGACGGTCCACCCCCTGTTCGGACTCGGGTGGGACTTAGACGGGGAGTACGCCCCCAGGCTCACGCGCGAGGGAGGGGTCACCTCCATGTCGGTCGCCAGCGACTCCTTGAAGAGATTCCAGATCCGACACGCGTCCCGCGAGTGCCCGCAGGGCCAGTACCTGCGACACGTCCGGGAGAGCCGGGGAGGCACCTGGACGATCGTCTCGTGGTGGGACCGTTGCCAGGGCGACGAGCGGGAATCGTGCAACAGCACCGTCTTGATGGAGGGGGGGCGCCCCGCCGGTGAGGTGCTGAGTGCCCTGCGCAAGAACTTCCCGGGCGTGCTCGAGAACCTCGCGAGGCGAGGGGTCGAGCTCTGCCCAGTCCCGGACCCCGTGCCGGTCGCAAAGTCCTAGGGTCACCGACTTGAGGGGCGAGAAAAACTCCCAACCCGTCTCGTGCGGCCCCGGCCCCCACTTAGCAACCTCACCAACGACTGGCAACTATTTCCCACGGGTGTTTTTATCGGCATGACAGCTGAGACAGTTCCGGCCATAGATTCGTAAGAATGAACAGCGGAGTCAGTTGCGAGGCCGAGGTCAGACCACGACCACCGTGAAGTCGGCGTCGACCGCCTCGGTCTCCACCTCCCACCTGAGCCGGCCGTCGCCGTCGACCCGGAGTCCGTCGAGTGAGACGCCTGCGTATATGTAGATGGTCCGGTGGTTGGGACTCAAGGCAGCGTGCAAGAAGGCGCAGTCCTCGGCCGACAGTGGCTTAGGCCACACCACGATCGTCGCGAACCTGTCGACGTCCAGGCCCCCCACCTCGTAGACGCCCCTGCCCACCCTGCGGGCCAGTATGACGGGGGGCGAGCAGGTCGCCACGCCACCGTCGCGGGTGATCTCGGCGTAGGCGAGGAAGCTCAAGGTTGCTCCTCGTCGTCGCCGGGAGGAGACTCCTTGGATCCGTCGCCCGCCACGTCCCGCACCACCTCAACCTCTAAGAGAGCTGGCAAGGCGACGTCTTGGACGACGGGGAAGGCCGGACGGGGAGGGGAGGCCACGGACTGAACCTCCCACTCCCTCAAGGCCTCCAGGTAGGCGGGCACCCCCTGGTCGCCGGCGGCCGTGGCGAGGCGGCGGGAGGGGATCACCTTGGTATCCCCCCACTCCCCAACATCAACATAGTCGCCAGGACCACCCTGGACCTCAACCTCTCCCGATCCTTCTCGAGCATGAGATCTCGCGCCCAGGTCAGGTCAGGCATGACGGTCGGCAGCCACCACGGAGCCTCGACCCAGACTTCGGTCGCGGGGGCCCTTGTCTCAGCAGCCTTGAGCAGCCTGGTCCTACGTCCCATCACGTCACCAAGATCTCCCCGACCACCCCCCGCCCTCCCCCCTTGCTGTTGATGTTTCGCCGAGCCGACACTCGCTCGACCCTCAGGCCCCTCGACTCGTAGAGCTCCACCGACTCCCCGGTGTCGGGACCTGACAGGAGGACGCTCCCGCCCCTCCCCTTGAGGTCGCGGGCGAGGTCGGCCAGGGCCTCGTGCTCCGCCTTGCCGAACTTGGACGCCGTGAAAGCCGTGAAGTTCGACGTCTCTGACACCGGCATGTACGGGGGGTCGAGGTAGGCGAAGTCTCCCTCCCCGAAGCTCGCCAGGGCGGCTCGGAAGTCCGCGCACAGCACGCGGGTCTTCGCGTAGCCCCTGGTCCCGGGCACGGACGATCTGAGGAGCGCCGAGCAGGCCTTGAGGTTGTCGGCGTCGCACTTCGGGGCTCGGGCGTACTTGCCCAACGGGACGTTGAACTCACCTTTAGAATTCACGCGGTACAAGCCGTTGAAGCAGGTCTTGTTGAGGTAGATCGTGCGGGCGGCCGCCCGGCAGGAGTCGTCCCCGCCCGACCCCGCCGCCCTCACCCTCGCGTACTGCTCGGCACTGTGGCAGGCGAAGAGGCTCTCCAAAACCCGGACGACCCCGGCGACGTCCCGCTGGACGGCCAGGTAGGCGGCGACGAGCTCCTGGTTGGCGTCGGAGAGCACGGCCAGGGGAGGCCGCAGGGCCCAGAAGAGGGCCCCGCCCCCGAGGAAGGGTTCGTAGTAGGTCCGAAACTTCGCCGGCACCCGCCTCCGCAGCTCGGGCAGGAGCTGGGTCTTGCCCCCGGCCCACTTGAGGAAGGGGCGGGGCTCCACGATCGACAGTTGGGATGGTTTCCTTACGTTTAGCACGTCGCTTGTCCTTTCAGCCACCACTGTGGCTACCCCTCGCTCGGCGTCGCCACTCACTGGTCACTTCCACTGACAGCTTGTCGTGCGACTCGTCGTGGGGCCAAGTCGGGGTTTCTTTCTGGAGGGGACACGACGGGGCGCGCTCGCAACCCTCGCAGTCGTGCATGCTCGTGGCCGTCCCCACCGGTTCTTCCAGACAGCTTCCCTGGTTGACCCAGTAGTTGCACCCGGCCCACTTGGGGGAGGGGCGGGGGGTGGCGGGGCCGTTGTCTTCCTCACCCACGGCGATCCTCCCCCCGGGCCGGCCCGGACTCCCCGGCCAGTTTCTCCAGCAGCCTGGCCAGGCCGTCCACCCTCGCCGCCACCACCCCGGCCAGCGTCACCAGCTCCCCGACGGACGATGCGAGCTGGGACGCCACGTCCAGGGCCCGGTCCACCCTGGCCAGCAGGGGCGACAGGGCGGCCTCGGCCACGGGCCCGACGATCCTCGGCACCTCCGTGGCCAGGACGTGCATCACGGCCCGCTCCCCAGGCGACCCCGCCCAGGAGGGCTCGCCGAGACCCTCGGGCGCCCCCGCAGATCCAGGCGCGGTACTCACCGTCTCCTCCCGCGGTCGCCCCGCCGGCGCAGCGTGAAGTACCCGACGAACCACTCGCTCCCTAGGAGCCTCACGTGAAGGCGTCCCACAATCAGGAAGGCGTAGTCGGTTTGGCAGATCTCGGCGAAGAGCCTCCTCGAGAAGCCATTCCCGTCGACGTCGTGGTCGATCGTCGTGGGAGCGGAGGAGTCTCCCGCCCAGACGACGAAGTTGCCCCAGCACGAGTCCTCCCTCAAGACGTTGCACCCCAGCACGCGCCTCGCCTTCTTTGAGACACCCTCCTCCAGCCGGAAGCGCATGCGGTGCCGGAGGAACCCCAGGTCGAGGACGGGTCCCGTGAGCATGCGGACCGTCCACTCAGCCTCGGACCCGTTCCGACCGAGGAGGTGCTGAGGGTTAAGGACAGTGCCTCTCTCGAACAACTTCCTCAGCTTCTTCTTCCTCGACATGGTCAGTCTCCCTCCGGTTGTCTGCCAGCGTCGGGGGGCTCCCGGTCCTGCCTGGCCGGCGGCAGCTCCCCGTCGCAGGTTCCCCAGGACACCCCGGGTGCCAGGACGGTGAGCAGCCGGCGGGCCCGCGTGACCGAGCCGGGCTCGTTCCACGCCCGACACAGGCCGCTCGGGTGGGGCAGGCTGACGAGTATCCTGCGGAGCTCGCCCTCCCCCACCTCCAGGACCGTGAAGAAATCCAACCCGAGATCTGCCCCGTACTTCTCCCTCGCGAGCCGCCTCGCGACCCCGCGCACCCGGGCGCCGAGCAGGACGACCACCCCGCCCGGCCCGCGCGAGTCGAGCAGGGCCCCCAGCCTCTCGAGGGCCTTCCTGGCAGACCACTTCCCGTCACACAGGTTGGCCTTGTCGAGCAGGCGGTGGTACTCCAGGTCGGTGAGGCCCAGCAGGCAGCGCAGGCGGTTGCCGCTGGAGTGCCGGGGCAGGTGGTACAGGGCGTAGCGGGGGTCGGCCCCGAAAGGGTTGAGCTCGCCCACGAGGAGGATCCTCGGGTTCGGCGCCGCGGGCGCCTCGGTCTCGACAGTCTCCACGTTCAACCTCCCTCGCGACCCGAGCGCTGCCCGGGGATCGCTGCCAAGATCATCCTGAGCACCTCGTCCGGTAGGCGGGACCACGCGACCTCCCGGCACCTGTGTATGAGGTCCCAGCGCTCCGCGCGCTCCGGAGTCACCGGGACGAGCCTGTACCCGTCCTCGCCGGGGGCCCACTCCACGTCCAGCCACACGTCGGCGACGCCGCTCGACTGCGCGCTGGAGAACACGACCTTCCGTACGTCGTTGCTGGCGGACAGGACGCCCACGTTGACGAGCAGCCCCGACCGGTCGACGACTCCCACGCAATCCCCCGATGCGGCGGCCCGCCTGAGCCACTCGACTCGCTCCCGCTGCTCGCTCGACAGGGTGTTCTCCATGGGAGTGATGTTAAATATTGACGCCTTGTTAGTCAAGGAAAAAGTTATTTCAACCCGCGCTCAACACCGTAGGCGTCAGACAGGGAGGCGGACAACGGGAGCGACCAGCCTGACCGACTGACGGCTCGCTTTCCCGGAAGTTTCACCGAGACCCTGACCATGGGGTTGGCGACGAGCCTGGAGTCCCTCGGCATCCCCACCCTGACGGCCGAGATCGTCACCACCGGAGTGTCGACGCCTTCCGTGTACATCAGGAGGCCCTCCAGGGTCTTGCCCACGGCGAAGTACCGGCCCGCCTCGCCGAGCAAGCTGGGCTGGGTCGACGTGTAGGGGGCGCGCGGCCGAGCCTCCGCGTCCGTCGCGGACGCGTCGTCTCCACTGCCGTCGACGTCGGGCGACCCCCCGTCGCGGGCATTCTCCGCCACCGAAACTCGACTGGTCGGAAGATCGCCCCCCAGCCACATCACGAAAATGTTGACTAGCAGGTATGTGAAAAGGCACGCGTAGGTGCCGACCAACAAACGCTTCAGGCACCTCAGGCTCTTAAGTCCCACGCTCAGTACCTCCTGACTTCCCAGACCAAGGCGTTGCGCCCGGGCAAGTCGCCCAGGCAGTGGTCGTACACCGAGACCTCGGCGACGTGGCCCGGGTAGGCGAGGACCAGCTCCGAGAAGTCCTCCCAAGACCGGTCCGTCATGGACTGGCGGAGGATCGCCGTGGCGCGCAGGCCGGTCGCGACCCTCCCACCCTCGCGGAGCGCGACCCTCATGGACTTCCTCACCCTGGAGTAGAAGAAGTGCCGGAAAGATCCGTCGGGCAGGGGGTCGTGGTGGTACTCGCCGACGACGACCAACTGGTCGTCGGGGGCCATCTCGCAGGCCACCACGTCCTCGTCGCGGACCCCGAGGGACAGCCACTTGCAGTACTCGGCGGCGACGTCGCCGGGCAGGAGGTCGTAGGTGCAGCGGTTGTCACCGGTGTCGCCCAGCACCCGCAGGGCGATCTTCCCGGAGTGCCCGCTCCGGCGCCACTGCGCGACGCTCCGCCAGCTTCGCAGGCGGTTGCCGTAGGCCCCCGAGGTCCACAGCTCGAAGTTGCGCCGCTTGCTGGTGACGGGTGAGCGCTCCCCCGCCACCTGGAGATCTCTCGGCGAGCGCGTCCCCAGCCGACTCACTCGACCACCCTCGGGACTCCGGTGCGCACGTGTACCGCACCAAGCTCCACGATCAGGCCTCCGGGGGTACGCACCAACACGGTGTGGTCGACGTGTTTAACAAAGCCTGCCAAGCCGCCGCACGAGTGGACGAGGGCCCTGGCGAGAGTTACCTCCGACACCCTGCCCTGCTGGAACAGGACTTGGGAGACTTCCTCGTAGTCCACACCATTCTCGTCGCTGCATAGTTCGAGCACGGCCTCCGGGACGTTCTTGAGGAGTCGCTCCTCGCCAGCCCCCTTCTTCCGAGACCACGCGACCACCCACGACCTGAGGTCGTCCCAGTCGACCACCTCTGAGAGGGCCCTGTACACTTCCTCCCACGTGAAGTTGTCGACCTCCACGAGGTTGTCCTCCACGTGTATGAGGTTTTCAGTGAGGTCGTCCAGGCACAACCGCCTGACCGACCTGAGGTCACGGTACACCACCCACGATACTTCATACCCCTCGAGCCTGACCCAGGCGACGTTCTCAGTTTTATCGAAGTTCAGATTCTTCGGGTCATACCCCGTCACCGCCGCTACCTCTCCGACCACGAACTTGAGACTCAGGCGGGGAACTTTCTTCTTCAGCCTCATGGGTAGTGATCCTTCCTCGACTCTTACAGCGTCACCTCGACGGTCCGAGCCGACACGGCTACGAGCTTCCCGCCGAACGCCGCCTTCCAGACGTCGGCGGCCTCAGACACCTCGACGACTCCCCGGTTGACCAGTGCCTCGAGGGCTCGCCGCACCGGTCCCCGGCCGGCTAGGCGCATGGCGACCAGGCACTCGACTCTCACCTCAGCGTTCTTCATGGGACGACCTCCACGTCTCAAGATAATTGTTGACGCCTTGTTAGTCAAGGGAAGATTTGTATCTTTTGCTATACCCGGTGTTACATAACTTTCCCGCGACGATCGCCAGTCCCCGGAAGTACGTCGCTACTTGACACGGTTGCCCTGGCCTCCACGCGGGATGGCTGGCTCGCTCGGCAGCGGGTCCAACGTCAGGACGTGGCGGGCGGGGTGCTTCGCGTCGCCCGCGGCGGGGAGCACCTCCCACCTCAGCACCCTGTGCTCGTGGCCCGAGGCGTCCCTGACGGTCGTCCCGTACCCCATGCGGTCGACCGACGCGGAGTGGGAGTGGCCGTCGGCGGGCGACGTCGCGAACCGCACGGCCTTCCCCGAGCACCCGCGCTGCCTCCTCACGACCTCAGCCCGCAGCTCCGGCACGGTCGCCGGGCGTCCCTCCCTGGGGGAGTCGGGGGACGTCCCGAGGGGGGCGACGCGGGGGTCAGAGGCGGGCTCCCCGCTCAGTACCCCGGAGCCCTCCTCCCCCTCGGGGTCAGGCTCGCCGGCACCCGGAGACTCCTCCCCTCCCCCCACGACACCCACGCGAAACGTCGGGGTGCCGTCGCGAAAGGGGGCGACCGCGTCCCCCACCTCGAGGGTGATCTCTCGACCATCGTGACCTATAACCGTGAACTCCCCGGACTCACCCGGGAGGGTGGCCACCGTGCAGCGCAGGTAGGTGGTTCGCGGAGGCTGTCCCTCGCGGACGAACACGACCCCGTCGATTTCAAGCCCCGCGACCTGCCTCGTCCCCGGCACCACCTCGCCCGGGGTCGGCGGGACCGGGTCGGGCCCCCGCTCGACGACTCCCTTGCCAGACTCCCACTGCTCGCGGGCCTTCCGCAGGGACAGCCCGGCGTTCGACAGGCCCTGGTAGACACTCGTCGCGGGCCTCCCCAGGCGCCGTGACAGTTCGCGGACGTCCAGGACGCCCTCGCCCAGGAGTTTCCGGAGCTGCTCGCGCAGCTCGAGGGTCGACCGACTCAACCCCCGCCCACGCTTGGCAGGGGGGTCCGGCGACTGGACCTGCGACTGGGATGGCTGGACGGGGTGAGAGGGCTGGGCAGGCCGGGTCGAGGGGTCGGCGAGCCCCGCCAGGATCGCCCTGGCAGACCTCAGGGCCTCGACCTCGGCGAGCAGCCTCGCGACCGCCGCGTCGATCGCGGAGATCGCGTCGGAGTGGTCACGCATGGCCACGTCCTCCCCCCGAGAAAGATTTTTGAAACCGCTCGTCCCTGCCACCCTCGACGAAAAACATCCTCGCCAGGTCAACTTCCAACCCCACTCTCAAGACCTGCACCGCACCAGTGTGGTTGCGAGCCTCCACCTCGACCACGTCTCCGCCCCCACCGTGGGGGAGCAGGATGTTGCCGAGCTCCACGCACTCGGGCACCAGGCACCCTGGAGCGCCAGACGAGAGGGAGTCACACGTCCCGTTGACGAAGAGCCTGAAATCGGCGAACGACAGCCGCGCGTCCTCGCTCAGGAACAGCCGGGTCAGCAAGGGTCTCACGATGCCCCCGTCTTCGTCGACCCCGAAGTTGCAGGTCACCAGCCTCGCCCTCCCCAGGCATCCCGGTCCCACCTCGACGCGGTCCATCCCCAGCCAGCTTTTCCGGCTCTTGGGGAAAAAACCCAGCGATCGTTTGTCGTTGACACTCGCTTCCATCGTTACTCCTTCAGAACAAGTCGAGCAGGGTCGCGATCGGTCCTAACCCCGGCCCCACTTCGCCGGCCAGTACCATGGCACCCAGGACGCGGACGGCTCGGCTGACCAGCCGAGCCTCCTCCTCGGGGGAGTGAGCCTCGTACAACTGACGGAGGGTCGTGGCCAGTTGGTGCCGGCGAGACGCCTTGAGCCACCTGGCGTACGCTCGTACATCCCTGTCGTACACAGACCTCTCCGGGGTGCCGGGGGTAGGCGGGTCGCCCGCCGGCAGGGGCGGGCACGGGCCTGGGTCGGGGACGTCGTCCCACGAGTTCCTGAGGAGGGTGTTGCAGGTCCCGTCACTCATAATTTTCACTCGCTGTCAAGGGAACCTCCCAGGAAAAGTTTCTTCTCGAGGGCGTCCAGCCTCGCGGCCGACTCCTCGCCCCCTTCGCGAAACAACTCGTGCACCCGGCGCCGCAGCTCAGCGATCCCGTCCCTGAGCTCGACGCACTTCCGCCACCTCTCCACCGTGTACGGTATCGAGTCGTCGTAGCGACCGCTGTGTGCCGAGGGAGCAGCGGGACCGTCCGAGTATTGCGCGACGGTGACCACGCCCACGTCGTCGACCCTCACGTCGACTTCCAGTTTCGGCTCGTCGTTTCTGTTTCGGGCGATCGACACTCTCGCAACCCTAAATTCAAACCCTACGGAGTTGTCCGTCTTACCAAAACCATCGAGCTCGAGTGAGTACTCGATCACGTCCTCGAAAGTCGTCGTGTCGCGGGCGAGGAGGAACTCGTCCACCAGTCGCTTGACCTCCCCCAAGGTCGGCGCCTTGAACGACTCGTACTCCACACCGTCCACCGTCACCTCCGCCACCCCGCCGGGAGTCTTCGGTACATGTATGACGAACTCGTCGGCTGCCACGTCGAGCCGGACATCGAGGTCGTACGTGGCCAGGATCGTCCCGACCCTGTACTTTCCGACCTTCTTCCCCGACAGCCTCACCTGCCCAGCCTCGACCTGAAAAGGGCGTCCCACTGGCTCGCCTCCCCGCCCCAGCCGAGCTCGCGCAGCGCCCACTCCCGACCCTCCGCCGACCTCTCGGCCAGGAAGTCACTGGACAACCCACACCCCCCGAAGCTCCTGGCTATCGACTCCACGTGACACATGAACTTTTCCCGGTACCCTTCCCGAGTGGTCGGAGGGTCGACCAAGTAGGCGTACCGTGCCGTCTCAGGCAGGGCCGCCAGTCCCGAGCACACGCACAGGGCACCCGCCGCCTGGGCCTCCATGGCGGTTATGCATGAGGTCTCGCAGAAGTCGGTCGGGTAGAGCCACGCCGAGGCGCCGAGCCACGCCCGCGCGAGCTCGGGTTGCCCCACCCTCCCGTGCAGGGTGACTCCCTGCCCAGCCATGTTGGCGAGGCGGGTCTTGAACACCTGGATCTGGGCGACCGCGACGTCGTCGCAGTTGCGGACCGCGATCTTCTCCCAGGTGTCGAACCCGTAGTAGACGTGTAGCTCGGCGTCGTCGCGGAGTTGGCGGACCGTCGGCCAGAAGTCGAGCAGCCGGTCGAGCCCCCGGTCGGCCGAGGACGAGTAGACGACCTTGAAACCCTCCTTGACAGGCTCCGCCCGGTAGAGGTCGAGGGGGATCCCGTTCCGCGTCTGCACGAACTTGTCCGCCGGCACGTGGGGGTAGAAGCGCCGGCAGAGGTCGAGCGCCCAGCGCGAGAGGCAGAAGACGGCGTCGTAGTCGTTCATGAGCCGATAGTGGTCCGGGCCCGCGTGAACGTCGTGCATCCACAGGACCTTCAGCCGACAGTCGGGGAGGACGGAGGAGGCGGCGGTCAGGTAGCGGGAGGAGACGAAGACGTCGCACTCCAGCTTCCGTCCGTCTCTGATCACTCGCTGGCCGCCGGGACCGCTGACCGGCGAGTACGCCCCGTAGGAGCGGTGGTCGACGAACCTGACGGTCCCCGGGCCGTGCCGCCCCTCGGAAGGCCTCACCTGGCCGACCACCTCGACCTCGTGGCCGAGCATGGCGAGCTCGCGGGAGAGGTAGGTGGCGGCCGCCTCCGAGCCGCCGATGCCAGTCAGCAGGGAGTCCTCGCCCCAGGTCTCCCAGGCGGGACCCGTCCAGATCACGATCTTCATCTGCCCCTCCAGTTTTTTCGCTTCGACTTCACTTTCCACCCCCGAGTCCGAACTGGCGGTTGAGGTCCTTCACCTGCACGGCCAGGGCCACGGACTGGGGAGACTTCGCCGTCACGAAGTCCCTCACGAAGGGCTCCGCCTCGGGCCAGGCTTCGACCAGTTGCCTGCACGTCACGCAACTCTCCAGGGCCGCCTTCGCCTGGGCCCGCGCCTTCGAGGACTCCTCGCCGAGCTTCAGGGTGCGGGCATGCAAGTCGTTGTGCCGCAGGGTGAAAGGGTGGCTCGCCGGGAATGCCTTGGCGGCGGCACTGAAGTAGTGGTGCCGGAAGGCGACCGGGCGATCCTTGACGTCGATCCTGACGGACTGTCCACCCATGTTCACGCAGATCTGGGAGTTGGTCTCGAGGAACCCCTCGGGGAGCCGCCCCATCTTGCGCTGGACGTCAGGTGGGTAGACGTCGTCGTACACGGCGGTCGCCAGGGCAGCCCGCTCCCTGTCGATCTCCTCCCTGGCTGCCTGGAAGGCATGCTGCGTGAGCCTGTCCAGGATCACTCTCCTCATCCTATCGTTCAACCGCACGTTCTTCACGGTACCTCCTTCTCGCACCCTACTAGGGAGCACGTTAACTTGGCTGGCCGACCCGACGAATTCACCGACTCAACCACCAGGACGTCTCCCGGCTTTAGGATGAACGGCACGTCCGTCCCACCGGAGTTCGTCGAGACAGGGACGACCTGCGCCAGCTTGAAAGTCTTAAAGAAGATGGATGGACACTCGCCGTTAACCTTCACTCGGGCGAAGTTGAAGGGTCTCCGGACGTCGTCCTCGAAGCGAAACTCGTCCAGTCGTACTCTCCGGGCCAAGACGAACACGACCCTGGCGTACTCGCCCGGGCCGACGACGTCGGAGAAACACACCTGCCCAAAGGTTCTGTCAGACACTCCCCCACCTACCTCGCAGCGGCGTAAAACGCAGCCGTCACCTCGACGCTCGCCACGGATCCGTCCCTCTTCTGGTACTTCCAGGAGCGGGTGGCCTCGTCGAACTTGAACTTCTCCTCGACGGTCGCGTCCAGGTCGGGCTGCCAGAGGGCGATCTTGGGAGCCTCGGAGCTGAGCTTTCCCCAGGCCAGGCAGACGTACTTCCAGGCCGCCCGGACCTCCTCGCTCGAGTCGGCGAGCAGTCCCCGGGAGACACACCGCAAGATCTTGAAGGACGCGACGGGGCTCGCGGCCCTCGCGACGTCGTAAGCTGAGTGGAGGTTCTTGACCTGGCCGACGAAGAGCTCCAGGCAGGTGCGATCCGCCCTGGTGTCGGCGAGGGCGAGCTCGAGCACCCTCTCGGTCAAGTCGAACTGTTCGGACCTCGGCATGAACTTCCACGACATTACGGCTTCGGACAAACTCGCCGAGCTCTTGGCCGTCGCCTCCAGCACGGATGCCACCATCGACCTCACCAGGAAAACCTGCCGCAACCCGAGCGCCGAGCGCACGGCCGCCCGGGCGCAGGCCTCGACGACGGGGTGGTGTGCGGCCCACGCAGCCTCCGCCTGCCCGACGGCTGACGGCTCCTGACCAGCGCTGTCTTCGACGCTCCTCTTAGATTTCTTCACGTGGGATCCTCCTTTGAGTGACTGTGGCGACAAATATCTCACGTGGCAGACCAGGCGTCAACTAATAAAAACAACCAGCTCCCCACCACTACTCCCCCGCCTTCCCCGCGAGGTAGCAAGCCCCGCACACCGTCCGGTACGTGTACGAGACTGTCCTCCCGCAAATCGAGCACGCGAGCAACTCCCCTTCCCCCGCCCTGTAGATCTGGGAGACGAACATGATCCTCCGCGACTCGTCGTCAACTCCTGAGAACTCGCCCCCGAGCTCGACGACTTCTTCCCCGACGGACACCTGGGACCTCCTACGAAGGAGACTCGCCCGAGGATTCCGCCCACGCGACGCGGGGGCAGAGCTTCAGGTAGTCGCGGGCCACCTCGGCGAGCCTGAGCCTCAACACGTCCGGGCTGGGTCCTCCTTCCGTCGCGTACCTACTCGTCGCCACCACGACGTGCGTGGCTCCCTCGACCAGGACGACCTGGGCCACGAGGATCGTCTCCGGGGGGAGATCCCCCACCAGCTTCACGAAGTGGCACTTCACCAAATCCTTCAGGTCTCCGCCGTCCACCTCAGACCCTCACGCAGTGGGTGAACGGCAGCTCGGCCCCGACCCTCCACACGGCCACGTGCGAGTGGGGGCTCGACTCGTCGTGGTCCCGGGTCCAGCCACCCGTGTTGACGAGGCGCCAGTCGTGCCCGTCCAGACCCTGGACGTTCTCCGCCCCGCCCCCGTGGTCGTGGCCGACGATGAAGTACGACGGCGCCGCGGCCGGGCCCAGTATGGCAGGCGTCGTGGGGTCGGCGGCGAGGGTGTCCAGGTACCACTTGGCCTGCCTGCCGAGACCCTCGCCCTGCAGCTCGACGCCCAAGATCTCGGAGTCCTGCCCGGCCTGGTCGGGGTAGTAGGGGCAGACCTGCCGGACGCCGAAACTCCTGAGGAACTGCCACTGCTCCGCGCGCGCGCGGCAGTTGTACCGCCACATGGCCGAGACGAAGGGCGTCGTCTTCCGGCAGATCTCCGCCAGGGTGTCGTCGCCGTCGGGCGAGACCTTGGCAGAGCCCTGCCCGACGACCAGCTTCAGGGCCAGGTAGTCGACGTCCTCCTCCCAGCCGAGCACCATCCGGTCGAGCAGGTGCCCGTGGTGGAAGACGACGAAGGGCCACTGCCGGCCGAGCACGTAGTTGGGGTAGGCCGAGGTGATCTTCGCCAACTTGCAAGCCTCGGGACCGAGGACGTCGACGAGGAACGGCTCCGCCCCCGGCAGTACGTGCCCCTGGTTGGCCAGGCAGACGTCCTCCGCCTGGTCGTTGGTGAAGGTTGGGACGCCGCAGGCCTGCGCCACCCTCTGCCACAGGCAGAAGTCGTGGTTGCCCCAGACGAGCACGAGCTCGTCGACCGTGAGCCTGGCGAGGAGGGCGTTGAGGAACGACCGCGAGGCCTCGGCCACCGCGACCGGGAAGCCCGCGGCGTCGTGCTCGCCGACGCGGTCTGGGACGCAGGCCTCGAGGCAGTCGCCGTTCAGGATGAGCCTGCGGGCCGAGCCGCCGGCGATCCTGGCGACCTCCGCCGCCACCCGGGCGTGGCGGGAGGTGTCGGTCAGGAAAGATCTGTCGTAGCCCAGGTGCAGGTCGGAGATACAGACGAAGTGTGAAGCTCGCGGCGTCATGGGGGTGTCCTCCTATCGAGAAACTTCTCGCAGCTCATCCTTCCACAGTTCGCGCACTTCACCGTCGCGGAAGCGCACGCCGACCATCGGGTCGTCCGGGAAGTACTGGCCCGACCCGCAGCTGTACTCCAGGTACTTGACCACCCCGAACTTCCCCACCAGCGCCCTGATCCCGGAGGCGTCACCCTGCTCGTCGCACGAGCAGGTCACGCGCACGAGCTGGCCGGGCTGGTACGGGGCCCCGGCCACGTTGTGGTAGACGGGCTTGGACCCTAGGTCGAGTACTCGACTCTCCATACCTAGCGACTCCCCCGACCCTTCTTGGTCCCTCGCCTCGCGCGATGTGAGACTCTCGTAGGCCTCGGAGGGGCGAAGCCGGGGTTCCCGCAGCCGGGACACTCCCTCCCCTCGGGGGTGTGGGCGCAGGCGGAGCAACCCGCCACGTGGATCCCCAGGTCGGCCAGGGTCGGCTGGACCAGCGCTATGGGAACCAGGTTGGGGGGCCTCCCCTCCACCTCGGCGAGCCTCCTCTCCACCTCGCGGGATTCCATCCGGGAGACCCACTCGCACAGGCTCGCGGCTCCCTCAGGGTCGGCGAGGATCAGACAGGACAGGCCCTCGAACAGTCGATGCATGTACTCTGGGTTCACGGGATCTCCTCCAAGGGTAGTACAATGTCAGCGAACTCCGACCGGTCAGCCGTCCGGAGACCCCCCAGCCTGGCCAGATCTCTCGCCACGCTCGGGCAGGCGACCATCCCGGAAAACGTGTCCTCGACGAGTCCTCGCGACGTGACTTCCCACCGACGCTCACCAGTGACAGCATCGGTGAGACGCAGGCACAGGATGGGCTCCCACCTCCCACAGGAGTCGCGACTGTCGAGCAGCGTGAGCCGGGCAAAGTCTCGGCCCTCCCCCGTGTGGGGGCAGTAGGCGCCCAGCACGTCCTTCCGCCACTGGAACACAACCTCGTTCAGGAGCATCCCGGAGATCTCCCTCCCGAGGTCGTCAAGGACGGACTGGACGAAGATCTCGAAGAGTCGCCGCTGGTTGCGTAGCGACAACAAGCCGAGTTGGAAAGAATCCCTGTAACTATGCATCATCATCCTCCCTGCTGATCGTCTGGTTTCAGGAACCTCTGCTCCAGCCACTTCGCCACGGCGTCGACGACGGAGGTGACCCTCCCGATCTCGGGGGCGCCGGCCGCGACTCCGGCCGGCTCGAACTGCATGTTGCGCATCTTCGCGACGAACCAGCTCAGGGGCACCCCCGACTGCAGCCCCACCGAGATCGCCGTGGACAGGGCGTCGAGCAGCCCCGAGATGGTGCTGCCCACGCGGTCGGCCTTGAGGAAGACCTCGCCGACCTCCCCGGTGTCCGGGTAGAGACCCGCCTGGACGTAGATCCTGACGACCTCCGTCTTCCTGGGGACGACGACGGGCTCCCCCAAGATCGCGTCCGCGGCCGCCTTGTCGGGGGCTCGCAGGGCCCGGGAGGCGCGGTCCTGGAGCAGGTCTATGAGGGACTTGCGATCCTCGCGGGAGCAGACGATCTTGAGTTTCCTCGTGACCGAGGGTCGCTCGTCGGGCAGGTGGCGGCGCTCGGTCACGGAGAACCTCCAAGAAAAAACTTGGCCAGCTCCTCGAACGCTTTCTTGAGCGCGAGACACGGACTCTCCCCCGTGGAACTGACCTCCAGCTTTCCAGCACCCGTGGTGACAGACAGCCACACGATCGTCGAGCCGTCTTCTGATGAAACTACGCGAACCGTCCGGTCAGTCCCCGGTATGGCACCCTCAAAGAACTCGACTAAACCCTTTGGCATAGTCACGATCACGACTAGCTCTCCCCACAAGAAAAAACGTCCGAGATCTCGACGTCTCCCCCGGGGGGGCCCGTGACCAGCCCGAGGGTGCGCAGGGTGGACAGTCCGTTGGAGAAACCGCTGCTCGTCGGGCTGTACCCAGAGAGTTCGGCCAGGAGAGCCCGCGACACCCTGCCTTCCTCAAACACGACCCCCAACAGCGAGGACTCGCACTTGCCGAGGCGACTCCTCCAATACCCGACCAGAGCTGGCCCCTTCGGCAACTCCTCGACGTCTCCCGCCACCCGCAGCCCGAAGGGAGTGATCCTCAGGGATCCCCGCCCACCCTCGACCATGCCGGCGACTCGGAGCTTACTGACCGAGTTGGAGAATCCGCTCGACTTCCGAGAGTAACCCGACAAGACAGCGAGCTGCGAGTAGGTGGACACATGCCTCTGGGCCAGGACCCGGAGGAGCGCCCGGGTGCACCTCGACAGCTTCTCTAGGGACGCCTCGCCGGGTCCGCCTGCCCTGCCAGGGGACTCCGGGCGATCCCCCGGGGAAACAGGTGGAGTGACAGTCCCCTCCCGCGACGAAACTGTCCCGGAGATCTCCCCCAGCAACCGGAGAGAAGCCACCAAACCGTTTGCCCCGGCGACCAGCTCCCTCAAGTCATCCCTGAAACCGAGGGTTCGGGAAAACAACTCCTGGATCTTCACGACGATTCCCCTGGGCACCTCCGGCACCCTCACCTCCCTGGCAGGAGCCTCAGCCGGTCGCCTCGCCAACTCAGCCCGCAGCCGAGCCACCTCCGCCCGGAGCCGGGAAGGGTCGCTCTTCTCAGCCTCCTCAACAACCCTACCCATGGCGAGCGCCAGCTCCCCCAGGTCGAGGGGGGCCGTGGCCACCTGGGACCTGGCGTGCACGGGCGTGGCCCCGGCGTCGTAGGTCGACTTCTTGTAGATCTCGTAGCGCCCGAAGATCCTGCGACTCGGGCTCCACACGACGGCCGTACCCCTCGCGAGGCTCGGCAACTCGTCCTGGACGTCCCCTCGCCCCCCGGCCCCCTTCTCCCGCACCCACTCTCCTATCGCCTTCCGCTCGAGCACCCCTAGAGTGCGGTACCCGAAGACAGTGTCGGCCAGGTTCAGGACGTCCTTGTTGACCTTCTGGGGCCTCTGGCTGATGAGGTGCATCCCGATGCCGTAGTTGCGCCCGACCTCGGCGATCTCCTCCACGGCTCCCAACATCCGAAACTGGTCGGGCATCACCCGCTGCGGGCAGAACCTCTGACTCTCCTCGAGGACCAGCTGCACGGGTCCCGGGTGCCGCTTCTTGGCCTTGAAGAACGCCTCGGCGAAATCCGTGAAGAACCGCACCCTCTCCTGCTTAGAGAAGGTGCTCAAGTCCAGCACGGCCGACGAATGACGCTCGGCCAGGACCTCGGCCACCACGGCCCCAGCCCCGGGGTCGAGGGCGACGTCTCCGTGGGGGCCCCCGAGCACAGGGATCATGAACCTGGAGGGCTCCCTGCCGTCGGGCTTGAGTCGCAGCGAGAACCAGATCCCGACGTAGTCGACGACCACGACCGGCACCCCAGCGTCGAGCAGCCCCTCGACCATCATGGCGGCGCCGTTCGACTTGCCCCCGCCCCGTGCCCCCAGGGACGCCACAACCTCGGTGGCGATTTCGGAGGCGTTGAACCTGAGACCCAGCCCCAGTTCGATCTCGGCCTGAGACTTATCAGGCTGCACTGACGTCTTCGCGGCGAACGACACCGTCACTCCTCCCAGACGTTCGGGCACTGCAGCTCTTTACGGTAGGACTCCCGGGCGTCGCGTACGATCGTCGCCCCCGCCAGGCGGCCGGCGTAGGACGCGACCGCCTCCTCCTTCGTCTTCCCGTTCCCTAAGGCCCCGCTGAGCATCCCGTCCGGCTCCTTGACCTCGACGTCGTCGCAGGTCGCGTAGTACCTGCGGCCCCCTAGCTCTCCCCCGCGCTCGCGCACCACCACCTCGATGTCGTTGGCCTCGCAGAACTCGTCGAAAGTCACGCTGGGGAACGTCTCGTCCTTGAACTTCATGGCCATCCTCACAGGTTAAGTTCAACCTGGATAGTTACACGAGTTGAACCAGGTGTCAACAATTAAAAAATTACTCCTCAGTTGGCTGAGAACGTGCCTGCCAGCGAGGGTGCCAGGGGCTTCTTGCAAGCTCCGCAAATAGCATTCTCGACCCCACGCCGAAGGCGGTTTGTCACCCCGCATGACGAGCAAGTGAGCAGGTGCTGCTCGTGGGTCACCCTCTCCCCACTGAGCGACAAGCTGTATTTGACCCGGGTCAACAAGGGAAAGCACTTCCTGTAGTCTTCGACGGCCTGGTCGATCCTCGCCACCAGGGCGTCGAACGCCTCTTCCTCCGCGCTACTCAACCCGCGCTTTGAAGTGGTGTTCGTCACAGTCGTCTCGACTACGATGGGGCGGGAGAGCCGGCGAGCCCAGTCAGCTAGGCTACCCAACAGTGAAGTGGCCTGGGCCCAGACCCACCCCAGGAGGTCCGGGACCCTGCTCACCTCGCGACCTGACCCCGCAGCTGGTCGCGCAGGAGCACGAGGTTCGTGTTGCCCGGGAACACCGCCAGAGCCTCCTCGCAGGCTGCCAGGGCCTTCCGCGTCTCCCCCAGCTTCTCCCACGCGGACGCCACCAGGATCTTGCTCATGTCCCCGTAGGCCGGCCCGCCGTCGAGCAGCTGCAGGACAGGCTGGCTGGCCACGCCCACCTCGTAGGCGTCGACCACGTCGCGCCACTTGTTCTCACGGAACCTCGTCCGGCACAGTCGCCACGCCGACTTGCTGCCGGGGTACTCGGCCAGCGAACGCTCGTACCACGCTGACGCCCCGGCGAAGTCTCGCCGCCCCTCCACGATCTCCCCGGCCACGGCGCAGGCCCAGGCCCTCTCCTCGGGCCACGCCGAGGTCTCGAGGTACCTCTCGACGAGCTCCAGGGAGAAGTCCGGCATGTCCCCCCTCGACTCCAGGGCCAGGTAGAGGAGGATCCTCGGGGGCACCCTCCACCCCCGGGATCGCGCGTGGTGGTAGAGGATCTTGAGACACCGACCCGGCACCCGGACGTCCCTGCCGGTGCTGTCCTTGCAGTCGCGGACGACGAGGTTGCCCTGAACGTGGGCCGTCTTCCTAGATCCCTGCAGGGTCTCGTGCACGGGACCCGTCCAACTTACGTGGGGGAGGTTGCGGGCCAGCCGCTCCCGGTAGCTCTCCGAGCGGGACGAGCCGTCGGATCCCGCGTCGTACACGTAGCGGGTGGCCGCCACCTCGACCCCCTGGGCCTCCAGGACCGCGGCGAGCCCCCACACGGACTCGGGGTCGGCGACGACGTCGTCGGCGTCGAGGAACAGGATCCACGGCTTGGTGCACCTGCGCCACCCCAGGTTGCGGGCGGCCGACCAGTCGGCGAGCAGCGGCCGGCCCGTGAACGGACCCGGGCACGTCTCCCCGGCGAGCGACTCGCCGACCTCGTAGGTCGAGGGCTCGTCGATGAGGTAGAACTGGGGGTGGGAGCCGGACGACACCTCGATGGTCTCGAGTCGGAGGGGCCTGCCACCCACCCGCCTCTCGCGGGCGTACGCCTCCAGGATCTCGACGGTCCGGTCGGTCGTGTCGTTCACGACGGCGACGACCTCGTCGACGTACCTGCCGACGTTTTCGAGCAGCCTCGGGACGCAGCTCTCGCCGTTCTTCACCAGGAGGTGCAGGGAGATCTCGGGGTGACCGGCCCCGAACTCCTCGGGGCGCTTGAGCGTGGCTGTCTTGTGGAAGGGGACGTCGTCCCCGGAAAGTAGGGCAACTTCGTCACTCATGGTTCTCTCCTCGCTCTTCCAAAATTTTGATTGTGCCGTACAAAGCAAACTGGAACACCTGTCGACTAGTCGAGGTGTTCCTGACGGCCACCTCTAAAGACTGGCCAGGTCCCAGGGACAAGTTGACTGGGAGAGTCCCTAAGACGGGGACCTCGACCGTCGGTAAGATCTCCTGACACTGGGTTGGTCCCTCCCCGCGGACAGTCACTCTCCGTAGTACGAAACTCCCGACCATCTCTTCCAGGAAGATGATACGGTCGATCCTAAAAAGGGGATCGTACCCGGGGTGACGACTCTCAGGCTGGAGGGATACAGGTCCCAACGACTGGACGACCTCCTCACCCGGCTCCACCGCCACCCTCGACGACCCACACACGAACTCCCGGTACCGGGCAACTTCCCGAGCCTCCTCGACTTCGGGACGAATATCGTGCTCCCCGTCGTGGTTACCCCCGTAGTGACGACACCCTGACGTCGTGCACAGGTGGGGCCACTCCCCCTCGGCCCAAGCCACCAGCCGGGCACTGAGCGCCTCCCTCTCGGCCCTCTCGTCGGTGAAAGCCCTTACGGAAGGATCGCCACCTTCCTCGCCCCCCGACGCCTCTCCGGCGAGAAACCTCAGGGCCTGAGTGGGTGCCAGGTGGAGACAGGTGCGCAGGACGTACCGACTCACCTCCTCGTATCCGTCGCAGTCGTAGTCGTCTGAACAGTCGGCGACGAGTCGCACGGGGTGTCCATACCACCGGTCAAGCTGCAGGCAGGCCACGACCCAGGCGCTGTAGGGGACGGAACCTCCCTTGACCCCGTAGCCCCTGCCCGGCTCGCACCGCGGCCCGAGCAGCTCACCCGGGTCGAAGAACTCCCTCCGGGAGTCGCACTTCCACCGGTAGTATGTCCCCACCTCAAACCCCCCTTCCGGAAGATCTGCCGGCGGCCGCTATCCCAGCCGCCCTCAAGACGGCCAAGATCCGACCGTGGACGACGTCGGCGCTGCCCTCGGCGTCGACCACGGCCCAGAGACCGCAATCGTCGTCGTATCCCCTCCTCCACACTCTCCACAATTCCAGGTATCCCTGTCGTATCCTCTCCTGCCGGGCCAGGTCAGCCTCCAGGCGGTCAGGGGACTCGCCGGACCGGCGCCGGGCCCTGCGGGGGTCGAGGTCGAGCAGGACGTTGACGTCGGCCCGAGGCAGGCAGCTGCAGGTCCTCCTGACCCAGTTCCCGTCGAAGCCGTCCTCCACACCGTACGCATAGGAAGACTGCCACCAGCGGCAGCAGACGACCGTCTGGCAAGCCTCCAGCGCCAACTTGACGTCGGCGGCCACCGCGTACTTGTCCACGAGCTGCAGACTCTGGAACACCAGGGGGTCGTGCTCGGATATACTCGGGAGACCCAGCGTATCATCCTGAACCGTCAACGCGACGTTGCCGCGTAGGTGCTCACGGATAGCCTCACCCGTCGGTGAGTGGTAAGCCGGGAGAGAGAATGAGGCCACGTCGAGGCCGCGACCCCTCAGGTGCTGGACCAGCAGGTCGTACTGAGCGGTCTTACCGATGAGATCTATCCCTTCAATCACGATGAACATGGTCGTCACCCCTTCCTGAAAACCCGAGCGAACCCCGGCTCGGGCTGCGAGTCGTCGCGCCCCTCGCCGCCACCGTCGCCGCCACCGTCGCCGCCCTCGTCCCCGCCGTCTTCGAAAACCGAGCCCCCGTCGAGGCCGACGTCGTCCCCTGTGCCGGCCGCCGTCCCAGGGACGTCTCCCGACTCCCCGCCCGACTCCCCATCCCCGGCAGGCATCGCACCCAGGCACTTGCGCGTCTCCCTCCTACGCTCCTCCTCCCCGAACCTGCGGACGAGCTCGGCAGCGGCGGACTCGTCGGCGGTCATGACCGACCTGTAGGCCGCCATCATGGATGTGTCGACCTCCCCACCCGCCCCGGCCACCGACTGCAGGTCGACGAACCTCCGCGCAGCCTCGCGCATGGAGACCGACGCCTCGAAGGGGAGCCGGTCGCCCGGCTCGCAGAGGCGGTAGAGCCGCAGGGGCCACTCGTGCTCCATGAAGGCGTAGAACCCGGCCATCTCCCCGGCGTGGGCCGACAAGGGCCAGGGTTTCCAGACCCCCGAGACTCTGTCGGAGTATCCCTGCGCGGGAGCTGCCGCCAGGGCGTATCCCCTCGCCAGGACGACGGCCTGGAGCCTCCCCCGGGGGGTGTACCCGACGTGGAGGGTCTCGCACAGTCCCGGCCAGGAACACAGCCCCACCCCCTCGAGCGCCCTGCAGGCCCCCACCCTAACGTCCGCCCCGTGTGGCAGTGGGTAAGACGGCAGGACGTGGCAGCCCCCGCCCTCCGAGGGGACCGTCAGGAACTCGTACGCCGCCGGCGCCTGCCGCGGCCCGGGCTCCGGCTCACCCTCTCCCGAGGGGTCGGGGACGAGCCGCCTGCGGGCGACGAGCACCGACACTGAGGAGATCCTCGCGACGTCGTCGCCGGGGAAGCCCGGCGGCACCTCGCCGGCGAGCCTCCGCCAGGCCACGCCGGCCGCCAGCGCGCAGTGCTCGCAGATCGTCCCGGGGGCGACGCCCTCCTGGTAGCAGACGGACTCCAACACGGAGCCCACCTCCCCGCAGAAGGAGCAAACTCCCCGGCAGATCTCGTAGCTCAAGCCCCTGATAGTATCCGCCACGACGTCACGTCCTTCCCGAGCCGAGACCTCAATCGTCCCAGACTTCAAAATCGTCGCCGCCAGACCTCCCCCGGCGCCCGCGGCCGGTCTTCGCGCCGCCACTCTTCCCCCGGTCCCCACCCCCGCGCGGCTTGTCCTCGGCCTCGTTGGCCCGCAGCGGCCGACCGTCCAAGACGTGGCCGTCGAGCTCCCGGATCGCGTCCTGGGCCGCCAGGGGAGTGTCGAACTCGACGAAGCCGAACCCCCGCGAGCGACCAGTCTCCCGGTCGGTGACCACCCTGGCCCCGTGGGGGGCGTACCCCATGCCGGTCAGCAGGGAGTGGAGGTCGTCTCCAGTCGTCTTCCAAGGCAGGTTTCCCACGAATACTTTGCAGCTCACGTTGCCTCCGTCATCTGTTTGTTGCGTCTCTGAGTCGTTCGGCACCTATGCCGACCGTCGACGTTTCACCGCATCGGCGAGAACCGGATTAACGTCGCATAAAACATCTTTCGTCATGGCAGCGTACCTGTCGAAGTCTTCCTCGAACGCCACTGCGACGAGCTCCCGCTCCCTCGTGGCAAGGCTCTCACCCCGCATGCCCTTGCAGCGCAGGCGAAAAACCTCTCTCCACTGCTCCTCAGTCAACTTCACGTCCCCACCTACTCGTCCTGGTCGTCAGGTTCCGGCCGCCTCAGGAACTTGAGGGGTCGCCGCTCCTCGAGGCTCGGCGGAGCCGGCAGGGGAGGCAGGGGTCTCGGCGATCCCGAACCCCCTCGCAAGATCTCCTTGAACCGGCGGGCCGCCTCGAGTCCGACGTCTCGCCGCCTGGCACACTTCTGGGAGTCCGGCCTAGCCACCCGACTCCCCCTCGAACTCCACCAGGTGGGTCTTGGGAACCAGGAACGGGCCGCGACCCTTCCGCCTGACCGCGGTCTTACCAGATGGCAGGACGCTCTCCACCACGAGGTCGTCGAGGTAGCCGGGATCTCGCCCCAGGTCGGCCTGGAAGGCAGCCTCGTACTCGGCCCGAAACTTCCGTCCCACGGCCACCCTCTGGCCCACCTGCCACGTCACTACCCTCGCCTTCTCCGGCGGGACGAACCCCGACTCCTCGAGGTCTGCCAGGAGTCCGTCCGCCTCGGCAGCCTTGGACGCCACTGCCCCCGCCAGCCTCTCAACGGCGACGACGCGCTCGTCGGAGGAGGCCCACGACGACACCCTCGACCTGAGCAGCGCTGCGTGCTGCGCCACCTTGTCCACGTTGCGCCGGAGTCGTCCTATCGGGCTGCTCTTGCGGTACGGGCGTTTTGATCTCTTGGCACCTGTCATGGTTCACACTTTTTCAAATACTATGACAACTCTAACAAGGAGTCAAGATCACATCAGAGGCTTCGCTCGCGGGCGTAGCGGTCGAAGTTCACGTACCACCGGGCCGACGAGACGCGTCTCTTCCTGGTCCGCACGGCGTTCCCACTGTTGCCCTCGACAGTCCAGACCGTGCCGTCGAGTACGGCCGCCACGTGGAAGACGTGGCCGTGGTCAGGTCCAGTGGGGATGATCCCCAGGTCGCCCGCCTGAACGAGGGGGGCCGTCCGGGCAAACGCTCCAGGATTCAAGGCGTCGACGACCGACCAGGGGAACTTCTCCTGGCAGGCCTCGACGATCGCGACGGAGCTGCCAAGCCTCCCGAAAGGAGAGCCGCCGGGAGCCTTGGCGAAGTTCCACGAGGTGAAGTACGCGCACCAGGGAGGTCCACTGGTTGTCGGGGGGCGACCCGAGAAACCAGTGTAGAGGTCGACCTTGGAGCCTCGGTTCGATCCGTTCGGCGACTCCCTGACACACAGCCGCAACTCCTCCCACGCCGACCTCAGGGCGGCCGCCGCGACGGGGTTGGAGGGTTCCTGGACCGGCATGTCGGGCAGTGCCCCGGTCGGCAGAGACTCGAGGGACAGCGGCTCGGACCCGCAGTCCTCCAGGGCCCACCAGGTCTTCGGCCCGACGACCCCGTCAGGGACGAGGGGCAGACGGTCGGGACCGACGTTGCAGGCCTGGAAGAGCTTGACGGCCCCCTCGGTCCCCGACCCGAAAATGTGGAGCGTCAGCTCAGGAGTACTCTCGCAGGGGAAGCCGTTCTTACCGAGTGCCTGGTGCAGGTCCACCACGTCCCCAACGGGTGACTGGCAAGTCACGGAAAGTGTGTGTCGGTACATAGTGCCCCTCCTCAGAAGAATCTGATGATCCGCGAGACCTCGCTCGACACCAACCCTGCCAACAAGGTGCCCTTAGGCAGCGTGCCCGACTTACCAGCGGCAGCCTTCTTGCCCGCCTTCCGAACCTCCTCGTAGAGGATCCTGGCTAAGATCTCGAGCGTGAGGTCGCGACCCGTGCGGTCGCAGGTCATGACGACGTCGTCCCCCCGCTTGACCACGGCCGCGATCTCGCTGACCGACGCGTACGCCCCCCGGTCGACGTCGTAGAACTTGCGGTTCGCGTACTTCTTGAAGTGCCTGACGGTGCTCATCTCCCCGGTCCCTTTCTCTGCTCGAGCTCTTCCTGGACGTCTGTGGCCAACACCCGGGCGGAGCGGATTATGTGCCTCGTGAGCTCCCCGTGCCCGCTGAGGGTGTTCACCTTGGCAGCGAAGGTGTGCAGGATCACGACGAGCTGGCCCATGAGGTCCATGACCTCGGCGTCCCCCGGGGGGATCCTGACCTCGGCCTCCACCCCACCCTGCCGCGTGACGTACCGACTCGCTACTGGCGCAGCCAGCGACACGTGGGGGGGAAGCCAAGGCGCCGCCGGAGGCGCGTACTGGGGCGACTGCAGGGCCACCAGCGAGGCTTGGGGGTAGCCGGGGTCTCGCACCTGCAGGTTTCGACAATCAAACGACTGACCCGGGTCTCCCCCGTGGCCACTCTCGCAAGTGAGACCGCTCGGGGTGGCGACCTGCCGACCCCCGCAGACGGTGCAGGTAGAGGGGACGCTCGGGGAAGGTGGTGAGGAGCATGCACACGACGAACACGAGGCCGACGCCCGCGGGACGAGCCTGCCGCACGCGACGCACTCGAGCTGCGACACGAACCCCGTCCGGCATGCTGGGCAGAAGTTGAGCCCCTCGTCGACGGGCACCTTGCACACGGAGCAGCGCAGGCTCACGACGGAGGCCTCCGAGAGGACAAGACGTATACGGCGAGGAAGACCGTGAAGACACTGCACGCCAAGGCAGGCTTCCCTCCCACGAGCAAAAACCCCGGCAGGGCAGCGACCAGGGCGACGACGGCCACGAGTTTCAAGGCGCCGCCTCCCCCCGCAACCGGACGGCTCCCCAGTCGACGTCGACGGCCGCCCGGACCTCGGGGCTGCTCTCGAAGGTGTCGAGGCACCGGACGTACTCGCCGCGGTCGATCTTGCCGAGGTGGTGCCGGCTCCGCAGGAAGATCAAGGCCGTCTGCAGGGAGTCCTGCAGGCAGTAGCGCCCCACCTCCGCCATCTTCCGGAAGCAGAAGTCGGGGTCCAGGGCCCTGTCCAGCGTCTCGCGGTAGACGTCGTGGACCGACGCCCCGCTCACCTCACCTGTCTTGCCCGGCAGGCCCACGAGCCTGGCCACGTCCCCGAGCTTCATGTTCCGGGCGGCCCCGTAGTCCCCGAGGAAGTCCATGAGGTCGAGGTGCCCCTCCGCGGAGTACCGGTAGCGGACGTCGCGGTCGGCGTAGTACCACTTGCACGGGATGCCGTGCTGCAGGGAGCGCAGGTTGATGACGGGCAGGTCGAAACCCCGGCCGTTCCAGGTCACGAGGCAGAGGCCCCCCGCCTCGGACAAAGCCTGGGTCGACTCCCCGAAGGTCCGGAGCAAGTCTCGCTCGGCGCCTGGGTGACCCGACAGCGACCACCGGCACTCACTCCCCATGGAGTCGAACCGGTAGCGGGGCGACTTCTCGGCGTCGAGCACGACGTCGACCCAAGATATGGCGACCACCCGGCAGGCGTGGGGCGGGGGGAAGGGATCTTCCCTGACCAGCACCACCTCGTCCAGCTCGAAGCGAGTCCGCACCGAGTTCGGGCTCAACTGACTCCCCACGTCCCACTTCCACGCCGGCTTGCCCGGGGTCCAGACCGACGTGTCGGGCACGGTCTCGATGTCGAGCACCCGGAACCTCACGAGTGGTCCTCGCCGTCAAAGTACCAGGTCATACCGTGCTCGCTCGCGTCCAGTAGGACCCTGAGACCCTCCACTAAAAACTTACCGGGTTGATCAGTTGAGACGAACCTGATCTTCCTGACCACCCGTCCCCAAACCCCGCGAACAACCACCCCAACCCCCACCGCCAGCCGCCGGTGATCGAGACGCTTGGCGACGGTCGGCGAGTGGAGGGGACAGTGCTGGTCCCGCACCACGGCGCGGACAGTGCCCCCGGCACGCACCACGACGTCGTCTTTGAGCAAATACTCGAAGACACCTCGCGCAACGTCAGCTAGGTTCCGAGCGCTGTTGCAACTGCAACAAGTCTCGCGAACCATCGCGACCGCTCGCTCGTACCGAGCCTTGATCCTCTGCAGGTCTGAGAGTTCATAAATCTCCATCGACTTGGCTCCAGATAAAATCATCCTACATGTCTAACCCGGTGTCAATATCTTTCTCCACCATTCAACGTTCATGGATGGCCACTAACACCTCGAGCCAGCCCATCCTCGACACCTCTCTGAACACGTACGACTCAAGAGACTCCCCCTCCCTCGCCCTGCGGGTGAGCAGCCACAAGTTCGAGTCCTTCCACCCGGCGTTTACCAACTTCTCTCCCGGGCGCAAAGTGACCGTGGACGACCCTCCGTAGCTCATACTCCTCGACTGAGAAGTGCAGCCAGACCCGGCGATGTTCACGACGATCGCGACCCAGAATGGCATAAAGAGCACTCCCAAAACGAAGAACACGACCTTCTTCGCGTTCACGAACGCTTCCCCCCGCCGAGAGCCTCGAGGATCTGACGAGTCAGCTTCTCACCGCGAGTCTCCCGGTGATGACCCGACTTGTAACGCCTCTTCGCGAACACGTCGACTCCCCCGAGGGCAGCAAGGACTGCTCCGACCCTCCCGGCGTAGCCGTGCTCTCGCGTCCCTCCGTTGTAGCGCCGCAGGCTACCCCTATGCGTCTCGTGAAGTATCTGGTCAGCCACCCGTATGTTCGTCGGCCCGTCGAGCAACTGCCGCAGAGTGTACCCGCGGGCCGGTCCGTTCTGGCACCGTCCCGCGGGCAAGTCGGCGGGACGCCCCGCCGACCGGGGCCCGTAACCCCGCGCGGTTGCGCTGCCGCCTGGGTAGAGCACGCAGCGGACGCCGCACAAGCCGACGTCGTAGACTCCTGGCCGGACGAAACTCACCACGTCCTCTCGCCAGTCACTCTCGTTGATGCAGATGGCAGCCGTCAGCTGGGGGTCACGAGTACCGTTGAAGGCCTCGGACAGCATCTCACACTTGTCCGCAGACCACGCCGCGCTCCTCCACCGGATCGCATGCTGGACCCTGTACACCTGGCCCCCACTCACCCGCGAGGTCTCGTCGGCCCTCGCCGGACCCCAGCACTGGACCGAACACGACGCTGCCAGGAAAGCGACGAACAACCACGAAGACTGCAGCCGGTCACTCACGGTTCCCGCCTCTCAAGAAAACCCTCCACCTTACCGACGACCCTCTCAACACAGTAGACCAACGTCCACGAAGCGAACAACATCACGGTAAAAACGCGGTCAATCATGACTCTCTCCTCTCTCCCGAGACTAGGATCCAGGCAGCCTGCCCGAACCCCTCCCGGTACGCAACCTCGTCGAAGTCGTCAAAGTCTCCACCGTCGTCAGCCGAAACCTCCCGGGCCCCGGAGCACACCAGCCGCTCCCTGACCCCGACACCGTCCGCGCGAGGCTCGACCCGGACCAGTCCCTCCACCCGGGGGACAGGCACTCCCGCCACGTCGCCCGCCGCCACGCCCGACCGGTCGACCGGCGTCGGAGATCGCCGGCCGCCCCCCCGCCTCCGAGCGGCGAGCGACACCGCGATCCCGTCGACCATCCCCTCAGCGAAGCGCAGGACGTACTTCCTGGCCAGCCGCCGCGCGAAACTCGGCGACGTTCTCCGGAACACTGCCAGCACTCGCCGGAGCTCGGCCCCGGCCAGGCGCCTCACCTCCTGCTCGAGGAACTTGAAGAGTGACGCGGCCTCCGTGACCCCAACCCGGATCCCCACCAGTCGCACCTTGCGCCGCTTGCCCACCCGCAGTCCCAGGGCCTCACACCCGTGGTGTCGGGCAGCGACCGTAGCCAGCTTGAACTTCCAGGGCGACGCGAATCCCGCGGAGCCGATCGAGACCTGGACCACCTCGTCCTCCCCCTCGACCGACGCGTCCTCCTCCCGCAGGCCGTGCCTGGCCATGTATTCGTCGGCCTTGGCCCGGGCGGACGAGGCCTCGTGGGGGTTGCCCGAGCGGGCGAGGGCCAGCAGCTTGCGGAGGCGGGTGAGGACCTTGGCGGTGGGCACTGGGTCTCCTCCCCTACTCGCCTACCTTGTCAGACTGGACGCCCACTCTCTCCTTCTCCCCGACGGAGCAACCCTCCCAGTGCCGGTAGGACCCGTCAAAGGGCTCAGGCAGTGGCCTCCCGCACTCGGGGCAGGGTCGCAGGGGAGCAAACAGATCCATGGCCTCCGGGGAGACAAATATGTTGAGTCGCACCGCCACTACTCCGGCCTGCCCTTCCGCCACTCGACCTCGGCCGCCACGGAGTCGAGCTCACGGGCCGCGTACTCTCCGAGGAACTCCCTGACGATCTTCCGGGCCTCCTTCAGGTTGACGACTCCCGACCCGAGCAGGTACCCGACGTCAAAGACGTCCTTGTCCCGGGCCGCCGCCATCTTGAGGGCCAGCAGGAACTCGGGGGTGACTACCTTGAGTGGCAACCCCTCGTCCCTGGCAGCGTCCACGGCGGCCGTGTACAGATCCTCGTACTCGTCGTCCCTCACGATCAGGTCGACCTCCCTGCCCCCCGGGGTCCGGGACACGATCCCCCCGAAAGGCAACCGCCTAACCACCGCGAGACCCACCAAATACTCGCCGTCTGCCGTAGCGACGTCGACGCCTATGGTCAATCGGTCAGAGCCGTAGACCATCATGGCCACCCCGCCGACCACGACCACTTCGACACCCTCCCGACGAGCGATCTCCGCGAGCTCAGAAAGGGTCTCGTCGATAACCTTGGGGTCGAGGTACTTCACCCTCCCGACCGAGATCGTCGTGCTGTTACCTGGAAGATTGAACGACATCTTCAAAACTCTCCTTTCTCATCCGCCCGCCTCGGTCTGAGACACCCCCACCCGCCGACGACCGACCACTCCATGGAATAGTCCGGCACGGGCGCCATGTGGGGATTACCCCCCTCGCCGACAACCTCGACCCAGTTGACAGGCACGCACCTCACGAGTTTCCGTTCTCGAAAAAAAGCAGTCCCTTCAAAACTCTCCCTACGTCCCACCCGGACCTTCACTAGGGCGCTGTGGGGACACTTAGACATCGACGCCGAACAGTAGACGCGTAAGACAACTGCCTCAACACCGCAACTGTCAACCCAGACCTGCCCCTCGTGGAGGTGGTCGGGGTCGAGAGGTGTGAACGCGAGGTCTGACGAGGTAGGCACGCGAGACTACCCCCTACCCAAACACGAGTTATAACCCGGCGCACGACTCCTCCCGACACGGTCCAACTCATCCGCACATGAAACAAGCGCCGCTGCCACCGTCCGAGCCTCATCGCCGGAGAGGGGACCGGCGGGGGACCTGAACTCGACGAACACCCCAGGGTGGACAACTTCCCCTCCCACTTTCTCACTCCACGTGGCGAAGACCAAAACGTCGCCTCCCTTGACTGGGACCTTGAATGTCATCGGTTCTACCT
>Ga0316620_10000072_pt1 | contig 41184 bp, 13 predicted proteins | sample OWC_Aug_M1_C1_D5_FD_207651 | JGI IMG/M metagenome (GOLD analysis project Ga0316620, IMG submission 207651) | Wetland soil microbial communities from Old Woman Creek delta, Ohio, United States - OWC_Aug_M1_C1_D5_B | ecosystem: Environmental > Terrestrial > Soil > Wetlands | place: USA: Ohio...
TCCTATCCACATGGACGAAGAGCGTCAGCCCTGCGACAGTCACAGACCTTCTCGCCCTCACCGTGATTGAGGAGAAGCTGGATGATGCGACTCATACCAAGGTGGTCGTCTACACGCCAGTCTTTGAGTCGACGAATCACAATCCAACGGGAATCTGCAGTTGGGTGCATTCTGAAGTAACTGCCGTATACGTTCCCAAAGTGCTCTGGGAAACGTCCGGTGGAGCGGCCGGCGGCCCAAGTATGCTAGGTGTGATCCTGACACTAGCTCTCCTTGGGGGCGCAGTTGCCTCAGCTGCCGCAGACAACAAGCGTCTTGCCGTGGTCTTCTCAATCTTTCTCGTACTCCTGTTCCTCGGTGAGTATTGCTCTCAGATCAGCTCACTCGCGGCAGATGCTGCAGCCCTCCTCGGGAGCATCGTGCGGTACTCCGCTAGTGGCGTAGAGAGCGCCTTCTACGGGGGCCTCTCCGAGTGGGGGACCGTATGGGAGTGTCCTGAGTACACTGGTGTGGACGTTGGTGACGAAACGCTCAACACGCGGAGAACAACCCTCGAAGAACAGATGTCCTTCGCTCCTGCAGACTTCTCTCCTAGGTTTCTCCTCGATGATCTCCACCTCGAAGATCTGGGTCCGAATGAAGCTGTGGATCTGCCTTCAATCAGAGCCCTCCTCAGGGAGTATCGGATCAACATCCGGGACGCCTTCCGAGTCGTTGTGGACCCATACCTCAACCCAGAGGGCCCATTGTCTGTGACTCCTGAGAGTATCCTAGTCCAACTCAAGAACATGGTCCTTGACAGAAACCGGAGGGATCCATCGCTGGACGACAGTGTGAGGACTGCTAAGGCACATCTTCTCGGCCCCGAGGGGGTCGAGCCTGATATGCTTGCCAAGGGACTGGCCGCCGTCCTACTTGACGTCAGCAAGACTCCCGGCTACGAGAAGCGCTCGCTATCGGAGGCCACCGTGAAGAAAGACATCGTGACCGGAAAGACCACCATCGTCCTTGAGTTCGAGGAAGACGGGCGGACTCATGCAGCGTCCGTCGTTTCTAGGGCTCACTACCTTGAAGTTCTCGAGGGAACCACTGCGGCCAAGTTCCAGAACAAGGACACGCAGGACAGCGCGATGGCATCTCTGTTGGGGATTCAGATTGCCGGGGCTCTGGGTGACAAGGCAATCGAATCGGCGGATGTTCTGGTCACAGATACAGGGTCGGACGGGGGAGCCAGCAATGGGATGGTCAGTGTCTTTGGGGGTGACGCGCTTGCGGGCGTAGTTCTCATGGAGGCAGCAAGGAGCTTCAGGCGCCAGTCTGTCGGTAACTACGACGGCGTGCTCCAGCTATCGGAAGAGGCCGAAGGGGATCACGGCAGGGGGACACTTGAGGTCGACACAATCATTGCACTTGACACCTTGGATAGCAAGACCAGAAACCGACTCCTCGACCTCCTGAAGGCCAACAAGGGAAGAGGGGTCAAGGGATTCGCACAGCTTGAGCTGGACCGAGCCGAGAGAATAGAGGAACTGATCAGAGCGGGAGTGGAGCTGGCAGTCGAGAGGAATCTGGGTCGGGGCATCAAAAGGATGGGACTTGTGGACCCTACGAATCCGGCTCGGACAGCTGTTTCCGTCATAGCATGGTTCATGATTAATCGCAAGGGGGTGGAAGCCATACTTGGTCGGAGTGTGATTCCCGCTGAGTTGAAGGCCCTGCAGGGCACCCTCGTGGGGGCGTTGAAGGCAAGGCTGATTGCCATGTTTGACAACTATGGCGGCAGCAGCCTGAAGTTCGACCTGTACTTGGATGACTCCGTTAAGGACAAGAACGGCAAGCCGTCACCGACGATTGTGATGACCCCGTATAGGCTGAATAGTGAGGGAAGATGGGTGCAGGCAATCAGCAACTCCTACTCCATGCAGGCTCCGAAGGGGTGTCCGAGATTCCTGATACATGGCGAAGTCGACATGAAGAGTGCAGGCGAAGCCCCCTATGAGATGACACTCTCTGGCACGAGCGTCTACGACGTCGACCGCCTGGATCGGGCCGAGAGGGAAACTGAGTTGGGCAAAGCGTTCCTAGACTGCAAGTCCATCGGCGAAAAATGGTCTTTCAGATACCGACCCGCTGTGGAGACCGGTCCGATAACAGCAACGGTGTTCAATACTATCACCGGGCTGACCATGTCAGAAACGAACGTCGATGCCCTGGGAGAAACGGTGCAGACCCAGACAAGACAGCAGTATGACGACCTTGTGAGTTCTGTCTACAAACAAGTGAGAGAAGTGATGGGGGAGATGGGTTATCACGTCGTTGTTGACGGTAGTGTCGAGGTCATAGTCAAGAGAGGCCTCGATGAGCCCTCCTCCACGGGTGAGGGCTCAGGTGTTGGCTTCGTGAAATGCACGCCCGAAACCGTAGCCTACTTCGACTCGTCAGGCGGCGAGTTCACATTGGCTGCGCTCGAAGAATCGGAGGCACGACAAGACATCACCTACAAGATAGACAGGGCAATCGAAGGCATTGAGAAACTAGAAACCGAGGCGAATCATCCGGAGGAATGGAAGAAGGCCTACGGAGAATACCAAGGAAAGCTGGGTAGACTGCGCGAAGCAGTTGCAGAGCTGGATGGCCTCGACGACGCATCTCCGAAGCGAAGATTCGAGGCAATCAAGGAGTACGTGATTGCCTTCCGAGAGCTGTACTATCACAAGCTGGATACAGATGCCATGATCGGCAGTAACAGGAATTCGGTGACTGCGATCATGTGTTCCAGCAGCACCAAGATTGGCAAGGAAACCGGTCCACTGATTCGCCCCATGTTCGACGAACTCCGGCTCGGCGGCATTATGAAGGACTGTGTTCTTCCCGACGGTGTGCGTCCGGACCGCACATTCAGCATCCGGGCCTGGGCACAAGCGAAGAGCGATGCCCTTGGAAGGATTGGTCAGGTCATCGCATCCGAGTGCATGGGACTTGTGCGCCATCGGATAACGAGCAGCGTGCTGGGCAGCTCGCATCGCGAGGCCATACCCACTGATGCGCACGGTGCGTTCGTCACTGAGAATGATGGCGTCGTGACGGTAGAGCTGGCCGTATTCAACTTCAAGGCGTTCAAAGAAACAAGTACTCAAGGCGATGAGGTAGACATCTCTCAAGACGACTTCGACATGTTTCTGTCCACACACGACATCATCAATATAGAGGCAATCGCGAAGGGGAAGGGTGCCGCAGAAGCAAGTCTGCTCTCATATGAGGTCCTGTCAAAGCGTGAAGCAGTGCCTCCGGGAGTGGCTCTTGCATCACTAACGAACCTGCTGAAGATTGAGAGTGACAATAACCCCAATGCACGGAAGTGCAGGACTGTTCGCGACATACTCACGCTCCTGAGCAATCCTGCCGTTCTGAACGAGCTGAAAGCCTCTGGGCCACTGAAGACATCGGCTCAACAGGTGCTATTGTTGATACGGTCTCTGAGTAGTGAGAAACCAGACACATGGGGTACTGTGGCTGTAACCACCGCACAGAGCAACCAGGCAGAGGCTCTCTTGAAGGAACTCGACATAAGGGCTAGTATTGTGGAAACCGACCCGGGGCCGCGTATTGCTGATATCGCATTTGGCACACTCTGGGCACTGACAAACTGGTATAACAGCCCATTCGTCGACATGGGCCCGACAACATTCACAGCCATCCCGAACGCTGTCGAAGTGCTTCCCTTTGATGCTTTCGGCATTCAGAACATGATTCAGGAGTACACTGTTTCGTGGCTCGATGAGCTTATGGCTGACGGTACAATCAGCACGGAGTCCAAGCTGGCTGTACTTAACGGCTTGGGCTCGGCGATGATGCCGGAGGCGGAGCTGGCCGACGACTGGGCGTATCCTCCGTATCATATCGCAGAGTGGCGATACACCGGTGCAGACATTGATGCATGGTATCAGCTCGGCAGCAGCCAGCTCCTGATGTCGAGCATCGAGTTCGGCACATACCCGATTACGCAATACATTCTCATCGAAGAGAACATGGGAATTTCCCAGATTAGTCTCTTTCTGACCGACTTGGGCGACATTTGCAACGAAACGGTCGAGTTTGCAGTCGATGTGTGGGCAGGCGGCAAGAAGGCATCAGGGGAGACTGTCTTGAGGAAGGAGGGCCTCATCGAGATTCCGCTTGACAGGCAGCTGCGCCTCTCTGCGGGCGACACTATCGAGGTCACCATCCCGGTTCAGGACACTCGTGGCAAGGTTTCTCTATGTCCTGTCGAGTGCATAGGGTCTGCTCACAGGTCACGGAACAAGGGCCTGTTCCTCGAGCGTTCCGAGATTGAGAGTCATGTGATGTACGTGGGAGTCCTAGATGCCATGAAGTCGGGAATCATCGGATGGCAGAAGGTCGGCACGCGGTTCGAGTCCGCCATTGATGACGAAGTTGAGTTCCTTATTGGCGATGGAGAGAACTTCCTTGACACGCACTTCCGTGCGAATCCAAACGATAGACTTCCGAGGACTTGGATCTGCGCAACGGACTTCGACACCACGACGAATGTCACTACGGTGAAGTACTTCGAGTATGAGTTCAGACAGACCCAAATCTACACAGAGATACCTGACAAGACCGGGAAAGAAACCCCCGTGTGTATCTACGGGGCGAACAACGACTACACATTCTATCTTACCGTGGGGCTCCAACTTGCAGGATATGAGAACGTCTACCATATCTCAGAAGAGGACCTTATTGACATGGTCTACACCAAGAAGCCAGGAGTACTGGTTCTCCTCACTGACGCCGTACCGTATCAACTACTGACATACGACAACGACGGCCGGAGTTCGCTTGAGGCGTGGCTCAGGGACGGCAATCAGGTGTTGACATCCGGCGTCCTTCCACTCGAAAGAGTCGCGATCAACGGCGATGTGATTTCAGTCTATGACTATCTGTTCTACACTGAGCGCTCCGCGCGTGGCACCGAGCGGATAAGAGAAGTCTACGACGTTCAGGGCAGCGGCGGGCAGCCAGTGGCAGTCGACACATATCAGGGCGAAGGAACGAGCAACAATGCCTACGAGATGGTCCTCGGCGGTGGCTCCGTCACGGACCACATCGAGATGGATTTCTACAAGCCCGACTCCGACGGCAGCATTACAGTGATGTTCGCGCTATCGCTCGACGACGTGAACGGCACGGCAAAGCCCTACCAGTCCATTGACATAGAAGTGGACGGCCAGACGGTGCTTGAGCGTGTAGCGCTCGACCAGTTCAGGGGTGACAACGGCCTCGGTCACTCCATGGCCATATACGACGACTGGGACACGACGAGGATGTACGTCCAGTGTGTCGGCAACATAGACCAAGGCGGCACATGCGATGCCAACTACATTGTCTACCTGACTCTCCGCGACGAGAGCATAATGAGGGGTCCCCACACCATTGCCATACACGACAACGACCTGAACGCCTACCCGACAGGTCAGAAGATGCGTGTGCTCACCCTTGGCAACCTGATATCCTACGAGAACATGCGTAACTCCGATATCTTCAGGGAGATGCAGATGCAGTACAATGGCATGCCTAGCACAGGCGCCGGCGTGTTCGCGGTCACAGGCTACGATATGATGGTTTCTGCGGAACAGGTGGGCCAGACCTACTTCACGCTGCCGGGTGTGGCAGACTCGCGACCGGTCCACACCAAGTATGCAGTCGACCTGAACGCGGCCCCGATATACCGAAGGTACTCGACAATGTCGGGCACGAACTACGGTGAGGCCACTGTGAGGGTCGGTGCAGGCTTGCTCACCATGGTGGACATGATGCCGAGCGAAGACTATGAGCCGCTCGACGGCGTCAACAAGCTCACATGGATACTAACCGGGTCGCAGGCAGACTGGTACAGCCTGTCCACGGGAGGAGGCATTGCGACGAACAGCTTCAGCCCGTACCTGAGCGGGGTGGAGTTCGATGGCCTGCTTGCGGAAATCACGACACCTGATGACGAACGCGTCCACCGCGCGCTCACGCCAGATCAGGACCTGCAGCACGACGGCAGGTACGCGAACAGTCTCAGCGAGGACACCTTGAGCAGGGTCATAGAGGACGCTGACGACGCTTCCGACTGGTCGTACGACTACGACTCCAACATGGACCCGGACGACTACTCGCTCACCTCGTCTGACGGGATCGCGACACTTGCAGCCACGTTCGACGACACGAGCAACGAGCAGGTGGACTATTGTCGATCCATCACGGGAGCGACTCTCTCGCTAACAGACATGGTGCAGATGAGATACAGGGTGGACGACCCAGACATCTACGGCAGCCTGAAGCTCTACATCGCTGGCACAGATAGGAGCTGCGCGATCTTCAACGACCTGCACAGCGAGGAGTGGTCGACCATATCGGCACCTGTGAGCAGCTTCTATGCTTCGGGTGGTTCGCTCGCCTATCTCAAGATATGCGCCACAGACTCTGAGAACTCCATAGCTGACGGCATCAGCAGGCACCTGTACATCGACGACATCAGGATAGTGCCGGGTCTCGTGGATGCGACTGTGGATTGGTCAACTGGCACCGGCGTACTAATCAGCTCCACGAACGACACCGTAACAGCCGAGTTCTCGCTTGAGATACCCAACGTGAACATGACTGACGCTGCGGGATACTTACTGATGAAGTACGATTCATACAACTGCACCGTGGGACTCGAGTCAGAGAACGGTGTGATTGCGGCGAGCTACTCGCTGTCAGGCACGGTGGTGGCGGACATACCCGCGGGCACACACACAGACCTGACACTCATCGGCAACACGACTGGCGCTGGCGCGTATGTCTTCGTCTACTGGATTGCCACATCTGATGTGCCGTACATGCTGTCGTACCTGCAGGCACATGTCGAGAACTTCTACACAGATGACCCCCTAGACATCTCCACGGACGATAGTATCAGCGTGACCGGCGGGACGCTCTGCATGTCCGTGACAAACGTGCAGGGCGAGAGCGACTCTCTATACCTGAACGTGACCTCTATGTACGACCACAGGCTCGTGTTAGAAACCATGTACAGGACGAGCGTGACGAGTTCCAGTTCGGACATCAATGTGACGCTCTACACAGGAGAAACGATGACAGGGCAGTCGCAGTCCTTCCTCCTGCCCTACAGCAACCCCGCCAACCAGTACAGGACCGAGACCGTGCGTGTGACACTGGAAACGGTCAAGTCAGTGAACATCACTATAGAGTCCACGGGCTCAAGCACGTTCACCCTGGACATCGACTGGTTCGAGATTGCAGTCGACTCCGACATAGTCTACACGTTCGACGACGATGACATACTCCTGCCGTACACGGTCCACGACGGCGAGGACGTCATACACACTGACGTTTCAGAGCACACCAGGCAGTCGTTCACATTGACGGACGTCGCCTCTCGCGACTACCCATACCTTGTCATGGACATCAGGTGCGTGAACCTGACAAGCGTCACTGTCTATGCCAACACATCCTCATCGTACGACGACTTCAGCATCGACACCACCAGGGACTACGCGGTCCTCAACCTGACGACTATCACCGGTGTGGTGGCGTCTGTGACAATCGATGTGTACTCCACTCAGACGGGTGGCGGTACACTGTACATGGGCATGCTGGCTTTCTCGCCGGTACCCACCCCGCTCGATCAGAGAGTGGACGCGCTCATACACTACAGCACGTCTGCCGGCTCGACGACCATCGAGATTGGTGACAGGCTCCCTGCTTGGACGAGCGGGATTATGATGCTCCAGACGCAGACCGAGAGGCTGTCGAGGACTGCCACAGAGATAGTCGAGTGGAACGATTACATGCTTGTCCTAAGGCAGAACGTCGTCGGCACCCAGATCAACGTCACGACCCTGATATCGAGTGACGGCATGATCGACGTCTACAGCGACACTAACGCCAAGCTGCTACTTGCGCTGAGAAACGGGGCAACGACGTACTCGGACTCGTATGGCGTGGTGGCGAACTCCACAGACGAGTTCAGTAGGTACCCGACCTTCGCGGCACTGTACGCGTACGAAGAGGGCTTCGGACTATCTAGGATGGATGACGAGGGGGTGACCGCTTCTCTCGCCTGCTCCCACTTCACAGTCGAGTGCAGCGAGAACGACAGTGTCATTCTGCTCCCGGTCCTCCAGCCGAGGTTCGAGCTCGTGTCGGGCATAGAGGTCGACCCGAATTTCGTGGTCGAGTTCATAGACATGGACGCCACGGGCCTGCTCACAGGCTGGTCAGGTGAGGTCGAGACACAGGACACTGCCTTCCATGACGGTTCGTTCAACGAGGTCTATGCGATCTACGACGCCTTCGGTGCGCCGACTCACTGGACTATCGACAACGAGAACAACGGCGTGACGTGGCACAGCACGGCTCTGGCGCTCGACAAGACAGAGCTGACATATGCAGACGGGATGCTGAACGTCACGGTCAACGCCAACCAGAGCACGGTCGCGGAAACCGTGGTACTAGAGTACAACTACGTCAGCTTCACGGCTAGGCAGTACCCGTTCCTCAGGCTCTCGGTCTGGGGCGAGGGGGAGCTGAAGGTCACGGTCTACCTGCGCTTCTCAGCAGGCCGGGAGGACGTGCTCACCATCACGCCCACTGGCGACAGCGTGGACTCTGTCAACATACACGCTGCACTTGACTCTGTGGGCAAGGAGGACAGCGAGATTGTGGCTGTCGAGCTATGGATTGAGGAGACCACCAGCAGTGCGGTGGACAACAAGACGCTGTTCCTGTGCGAGTTCGCCATATACAGGATTGACGCTTGGGAGTTCGTCTACGACCCAGACACGATGACGACAGCCTCCGTGGCATCGAGTAACGGCATGGCGCTCACGCTCCGCGCGGAACCCGGCAAGAGCATCGTGCTCAAGCGCGTCATAGCCTACGTCAACGCAACACAGTACAGGATATTTCAGTGGAGGATGCATGTCGGCTATGCTTCCCAAGTGAACATCAGCTCAGCGATAAGTACGTGCAGCTCGTTCTCCGTGGACGACAATACTAACTGGGCGGTCATAACCGACGACATCGAGAGCCTTGGTGACGGCCAGATGACAATTGAGGTCATGCTTGAGTCAGGTACGGAGGAGCTTGGAGAGGCCGAGATCGACTGGATTAGGATAGTCGCGCCGTTCAACTCTGAGCACATATGGGAGAGCTTCAGCGACGGCAGCTGGTCACCGACAGGCAGCTCGGCTGTCGCACCGACCACGGGGCCGCCCGAGGCACCACTCCTCATCATGGCGCCGGACGAGATGCCCGCGGAACAAGAGAACGTCACCTACTCAGAGTGTGGCAAGACTATAACGAACAGTGACGGCAGCTTCACATACACGACGAGCGTTGGCACCCGTAACATCTGGAACGGCACGGCCCACGTCCCATACATTTACAGCAGTGCAGAGGGGTGGGTCAGGATTGGTAGACTCGTAGTATACCACGGTGCAGGCGGGGCACTGACTGTCGAGGGCGACTCAGGCATTAGGATTGGCAGCCTGAAGTGGTACGTCCAAGCCTACTACGGCGGCAAGTGGAACAACGTTTCGCTGCCGAACTACGAGTTCGTCGGCTTCGTGAAGAACCCCGAGAATGTTTCAGCTGTACAAAGGTTCTGGGGCACGAGCGGCGAGATGAACGTCACATGGACGTACACTAACAGGGAGGCACTCAAGGTCCGCGTGGACCTGACGAGCTGGGCCTCGCAGGACGTTTCGCTCAGGGCGATATGGGCAGCCCTTCAGGTCTCCGGGCTCAGTGAGTCCGGGTATGCGCTCATACGCAACGAGTTCGACACTGTTGTGGGCATAAGGATTGAGGGCGCCGTGTTCACATGGCATGATGTCTTCCAGACCACCCCCGAGATAGCAGTCGACACAGTTGTCGACAGGGAGAATAGGCGTGCGGCCGTCGTGTTCGGGAACGTGAACAACGTGGTTTCACCGTCTGAAACGTGGACGATAGACCCGACTTACGAGACCGGTAGCGACGCATACGACGACGAGTGGGACTATAGCAGTGGTCGCAACCCGACATGGCAGCACCAGACAGGCCAGACCTCGAACAGAATCTACTACAACCCATACAGCATGTCATCGTCAGGCCTCGTTACTCCAGCAGACACGAACAGCTATGAGGACTTTGCCCAGTGGGCTGTGGCGATGAGCATACCGCAGTACGCAAGCATAACCACGGCCACGGCCTATGTATACGTCAGTTCTCGTTCGGGCACGCTAAGCACGAGGATATACCGTATAGACGAAGCCAACGTTGGCTCCCTCGAGGGCGACACATCGCAACCGGACATTGACTCGTCGCCGTACGGTAGCCTGTCAATAAGCTCCACGGGCTGGAAGAGCACAGAAGTGGGAACGCTCGTCCAAGAGCAGGTAAACCTCGGCAGCTGGGCGTCCGGTAACCGCATGGGCTTCAAATACGCCTCTGTGACCGACTCCACAGCCTACGCGTTCATATACGACTACCAGTACAGCTCAAGCTATGACGCATACCTCACAGTCACATACACGATGGCACCCAGTGTGACAGTCGCGGCACACTGTCACAACTTGGACGACACTGACAACCTGTATGCGCAGTACAGAGAGTACGTATTTCATACGCAGGTCGCAGACCCAAGCGGGTACTCTGACATAGACTATGTCGAACTCAGATGCAGGACGGGTGCAGGTGCGAACGTCTGGGTTGCAAAGTGGACCGTTTCAGGCGACTCATTCACTGAAACAGAGGGAACGAGCTACATAGCTGTGGATAACGGCGATTCATATGCGACTTCGTCAGGCTCGTCGAGCGGCGGAGTAGGCTACTACGACGTCTATTACTACATCACGATGGAGTGGGCACACCCTGACGCAACAGATTATGACTTCTATGTCTACGTCCACGACGGCGCATACTCCGGTTCAAACAATGCAGATGTCAACTACGACTACGAAACGCGGCTAGACATCACAGACTTCGCAGTGGCAGATACCTCGGGCACTGCCGACCGTGGCCCGCTCGATGGCTCGATCACTGCAACGGGTACTGTCTATTATTACGGGTGTGGCGGTGACAACTACCCTGACACAACACAGGTGGACGTCTGGGTTTCGTCGTCGGAGTACGGCACGACCGTCGGACCGTGGTCTGATGCCGACATATCGAGCGGCGCCTTCTCTTTGACTGTGTACGCCGACGATGCTGTCGGTCAAGACACATACACAGTCAAGGTGGTTCTGAACGGTGCAGGCTCGGATGGTACAGACCAGCTCTACGCGCCGCGCACTGACAGCTACATAGCGGACCGCGTTCAGGTACAGTCGTACAACGGCGACATGAGAATCAATGTAGGTGTTTCCAACTCAATCACCGTGACGCTCTGGTACGACTATGACAACACCGTAGTTTCCACTGGCACGTGGAGCGCTCTCGGTTACGGCATGACGTACTCAGGGTCGAACGGCATATGGAACATTCCGGCGCACAGCGAACCCACAGTGACATGCATAGAGTACCACATATATGACACGGGAACCTCGAAGGATGACACGCACGGCATAAACACGATAGACAACACTGTCGAGGGGGACATGATCTGGGACATGGTAAAGGTCTATGCATACATCGTGGTTTCTCCGACGAGCGACAGGATAAACTGCGGTGACACAGCGACTATAGACGTCCAGCTCATCTACGAGTACGACAATCAGTACGTCGTGGACGGGACTGTGACGGCCAATGGAAAGAGCTCGACATACCAGACAGACGGCAAGTGGAGGTTCACGGACACCCGGTCCACGGCACAGCTCGTCACTTACAACAACGTGCAGGCCTCGGGCAACGCATACGGCATCACCGTAGAGAACAACGCGGTCACACGTGACCTCGTCTGGGATCGTGCGGTGATCCAGATAGGATTCCAGGCCTCTGACAACAGGATAGGCATCGATGAATCATGCCTCGTCTACGTCCAGTTCAAGCTCGAGTACGACAACCATCTCTTCGGCAGTGGCGACACTGTCACACTCGCGACGTATGGTGCGATGACATGGCACTCGGACGACGGCCGTTTCGAGTACACGTGTAGCGAGAGTTCGGTGAAGGCCCTGACCTTCGACATAACCGCTGTAAGCGAAACCACGTGGGGAATCACAGCGTTCCCAGACCCGACAGACGTGCAGGTCATCTGGGACGCGATACTTGTTTCCTACGCGATAGACGAGATGAGGGAGGACATCAACTCAGCGGTCGCAGTCACAGTCAAGCTATGCTATGCGTACGATGGCACTGCCGTGACGAGTGGCACTGCCTACTGGTCACCGTCAGGCTCCTCAAGCATCTCCTCTGGCCAGACAACCATCGACCCCAGTCAGTCGAGCCCGACACAGGTCACATACTACCTCACCAGCGTGTCGGGCGACAACTACGGAATCACGAAGGTGTCCCGTGGCCTCGACTTCGACAGCACCGACGACAGAGTTGACACGGCGGGCGCCTTCAACTACGACACCATCACGCTCGCGGCTTGGGTCTACCGGGACGATGTCACATCTACTGCTGCCGACTGTATTGCAGGGAACATAGAAGCGAACGCCGGCTACGGCCTGTACTACAGTGCCTCTGGCGACAAGAAGTGGTCGTTCAAGGCCTACATCGATGGTGCCTTCCGTGAGATCGCCTCTGACTCTGTGGCCAGCACGGGCTGGCACCTGATAGTCGGCACTATCGGGCCCGGACTCCTAGATGTGCCGGTCATGCTTCTGTACGTTGACGGGGTGCAGCAGACGGCGAAGTACTACCCAGACATTGCCACCATAGCTGACAGCTCTGAGTGTCTCGCGGTCGGCGCAGAACCAGAGACATCTGACAGTTTCAGGTACTTCTGGGACGGCAAGATAGGCATGGTGAGGCTCTACAGTGCCGCCCTAAGGGGCGTACAGGTCTACGGCCTGTACCAGGGCTGGTTCAACGGCTCCAACGTGGCACTCGACCTCCAGACGACCAAGATAGACATCGCGGACGGCAAGTGGTACGACAGTGCGTCTTCGCCCCACGACGGTACCATATCGGGGGCGCTTTGCACGCAGGACTCCTTCGTCAGCGTCACCGCCAAGCCGATTTGGGACCGGATATGTATAACCATAGTGGACCCATCAGATCCGGTCGCAGGGGACCCTGCATACTTCGAAGTCGACATGGAGTACGACTACGACAACGCACTTCATGCGAGCTACTGTGACCTGTGGATAAAGAGGGACACCAACAACACCTGGACGGACATATACATCCCGGCCTTCATAGACACCGAGTGTATCAACGGCACCACACACAGCTACACGGTGTACAGTATAATCAACGACCCGTGGTACGACCTGACCGTGTTCGTTTCTAACACGGTCTACGTGATGTGGTGGTGTACCCTTCCTAGCTTCAACGACTGGCTGGGCAAGGACGAGAGTGTCATCTACGACACGAACTCATGGGTCGACGACACTAACAGGCTGAAACTATGGGCAGATGTCACCAACGAGAATGGCGGTGTGTGGATAGTCCAGTGCAGGTACAAGTGGACAGGCATGACCGAGTGGAGCCAATGGTGGTCCATGATGAAGGAAACAGGAACGAGCGTCTACTATCACTGGATCTCCATGGACCTGTATTTCGAGCTGGATGCTGAATACAGTGACTACATAGATATGGAATACAAGGCGTACACGGGCGGCCTACCGACCACTCCGGTGTATGAATACGACTCCGACTTCCGGGTACGGGACGATGACTTGCCTCCGACTTTCAGCGAGTACAGCGACGACAATAACATCTCAGCAGGTGACTACACAGACTATGATTTGCGCGCCAAGGTGACCGACACATATGTATCCTCCGTCCAGTTCTGCTACAAGTTCGATCCTGATGGCAGCTATTCCAGCTGGTACGCAGGCACACAGGACGGGAGCTACTACTACTATGACATACCGTACGACACGTGGAAGCTCCATGCAGGAACAATCGTATACTGGAAGATACGTGCGTACGATGACGACAGTGAGAGGGGTACAGCTGACACTGGGCCGAGAACGAGTCCCGAACAGACTGGTGGCTGGATATACGATGACGACATAGAAGGGCCGCACGTCATGGACATCGATTCCTCAGCCGCCACTGACAGCTGTGGACTGCTACCGGGCGGCGGCTGGTATCTCTACGTCACGGTCGAAGAGAAGACCACATCCGGCATAGACACGAGTGGACTGTCATACATAAGGGTCAACAACAAGAAGACGTACTACTTCCTATCCGTCTATGACAGCACAGTGATCAACGCCACGTACACGGAGTATGTGCTCAGGACAAAGCTCGATGCATACGGGGCACGACCACAGAGCTACAGACTGAACCTCGCTGACAATGACGGTGACGTTCCCGGAGACGCAAAGGCCACAGTCATATATGGTCAGTTCACCCCCGCAGACGACGACTGCACTCTGCCGGGACTCTATGTGACGTACACACCCAACGAGTCGGTCATGTACAACGAGACAATACTCGTGGACATACACGTCAACGACACATCGGGCGTGGTGACGGGCTTGGCGTTCATGTACTCTGTCAACTACGGTGGCTGGATCACGGCAGACCTAGGTGAACCGTACGCATCGAACGAGACAGGCGACTACTACAACTTCACGATACCCGAGTCAGAGATTAGATACGGCGACGGCTCCTTAGTGTTACAGATGCTAATAGCGGTGTCGGACAACGACGCCGATCTAGTGTACGATATGCCGTATGTTGACCGCCTGACAGCAGTATTCAACCCGCACCACATCCTGATAGTCGAGGACGTGCTGGCGCCCAACATAGAGAGTGTGTCTGGTCCTCAGATGACCGTACACTACGACGACGATAACCGGGTATGGGTCACCGGCTACGAGGAGGAGGACGCCTCCCACATCGCGTACGGGTATCTGAACTACAGCATCAACACCGGTGCGTGGAACGTGGTCGAGATGTCGCTCGTCAACGAGACGCTCAGCATCTCAGGCGGGTACATGAACGCCACTCTGATGGGCATACTGCCGCTCGTATACGGAACGACCATCAGCTACAAGGTGGTCTGCGTCGACAAGGCGGGCAACAAGGCAGGTTGGGGCACCATATACACAGTAACCGCAGTATACGACAATGTTGCTCCTGTGTTCCTGTACTCACGCGTAGTAGGCGCCGAGCCCGGGCTCAATGGTACGCTCGTCGCTCGTTTCTACGAGCCAATGAACGCCGCAGGCGTCGACGAGGTCAACTTGACCGCGGACTTCGGCCAGGGCTACACGACATACGAGATGACATACAACCCTGAAACAGACACATGGGTGTTCCATATGCCCGAGATTCCGTCGTTGACACAGATTCATTACTATTTCAAGGCATGGGACAAGAGTTCTCCGAGCAACTACAACCAAACTGACACCATGACTTACGCGGTGCAGGCCTTCACGGCATCCGTATCCTATGCCGACCAAGGCAAGCTGGTCTTCATGGAGAACGCCTGCACTGTTGGTCACTACCGCGTGCTGTTCAGGGTGGAAACCGCGGGCTACTACGGCCTCGTACCGATATGGGGCCCGGCGGTCGCCAACCTGACGATGTGGTTGGATGGACAGTTCCTCCCGAACGGTGCACAGGTGCACCTGCACACAAATGTCCATGTCCTACTTGTCAAGGTGGAGGCAGGTGACGCCGGTGCGGCGTGGGGTGTCAAGCTAGTCACGATGAGATCGGAGAGGCCCCTGACTGACGGACTACTGCGCTTCAATGCTCTAGCGCCCGCACCGTCGCCGGAGGAGGCAGGAGTAGCTGTCATCTGGGCTGGTGGTATCATGAACATGAAGGACTACTTCACGCACTATGTACACCACGATGTTGCCGTGATAGATGGTGACTTCGAGCTAGACGGTACTGCATGGTGGCACGCATGGGACCATGTCGACGCGCTGATTGTGGCCGGTGGCTATGATTCAAGCAAGGGTGTGAAACTCTACAACGGTACAGGTGACAGAGATGGCTACATAGCCTACGACTACCCGACAGGGATGTACACGAGCGGGATATCGTTCATGTCCAACGCCTCATATGGTGTGTGGACAGACATACTCGTCGCTTTCAAGTTCACTGATGGCGAGTGGTACAACCAGACCGTGCGGGCGAACAGCACAGGCGACTGGGAGAGAACGATAGTCAGCGTCCCGCACAAGGAGGTCGAGGTGGTCTGCCTAGAACATGAGGACAGTTCAAGCAACGGTGCGCTCGTAATAGACAAAGTAGCTCTCATGGTCAACAAGTACTGCGAGAACACTTGGAGCGTCATGACGTATGGCGATGTGTCTCCACACAGCGTCTTGGGTGTCGACAGCGGCTACGTCAGCCTCGACTATGCCCTATACAGCGAGTTCGTTTCGGAGGTAGAGACGGACGCCAACCTGACGGTCACGTTCGGGACCGAACTGACGGGCGTGAGCGTCACCCTGTACTACGACAACATAGAGCTCGCGTTCCTGAACGCCACTGACACAGTACCGATCAGGGTCGCAAGGGGAATCAACAGGATTGCCGCATACGTGATGGCAACGGATGCGACGTACGACACTCTGAGCGTCACTGTGGCATCAAACGGCTCGCCCCTCAATGTGACTGTCTACGGACAAGGGGCTGGACTGCTCACAGTCACTGCCAAGGGAGCCGCGATGTACATACCGTTCGTAGACGGCTGCTGGAACGTGACCTCCGAGCAGAACATTGCATCGCTAGAGATAGATGACAGCGAGGGCTACGTATTGGAGGTAGACATCGCCCCGTCATCTGACGACTCGTCGTTAGTCATTGTACGGAACGGGACACTCGTTGACATCAGGATGAACCCTGTGCTCGAGGCGGCCTTCGAGTCCAACTCGACAGGCATGTCCGTGATGTTCAGGGCAGAGCTCAGGTCGGGTATGACCGGCGAAACTGTGTGGGTGTCGACCGACTGGTACGACATCACCAAAGGCTACATGGTAGTCGACCTGACGGACCTTGCGGCGGGCATACACCTCACCACATCCACGGAGTACGCCAGCATCGTGGAGTTCGAGGTGTGTATCAAAGATAGTACTGATGACTCCGTCGCACCTGACGCTCAACATATCACAGTGGCAGCGTTCATGACGTCCAAGACAGGCGACATAGTGAAGCTGACGAGATATCTCGCCGATACCATGACGCTGTTTGACGACTTCGAGACTTCGTCGGATGAGTACATCTTCACAGACGACGCCTTCCACGGCTACGGATCCGCGGTCCTTGGTGGTACAGTGATAGAGGTGCCCATCGGTACAGTGACTGGGACCACCGTCATGAGATTTGCAGCAACATCCGTGCTCGACGTGACCGTCGAAGCATACTTCGGAGTGAAAGGCTACAACATCACAGTGACCGAGAACGACTACACGAGCATCAGCCGTGACATGCGCGGCTGGAATGTCTACGAGCTGGGCCTCTCAGACATGGTCTACAGTCTGATGGAGGACACCGGTCTGACATCTGCACCATACATAACGCGTGTGATATTGGACTCGCAGTCACAGCAGCTCTTAGACTGTATAGAGGTCAATATCATGGATCACATGGCGGTGACCGTCCCGTACTGGGGCGTGACACTGTCTTGGGACGACAGCATGCTTGGCTTTGCAACTGATTCGCTGGGCGATGTGAGGGCAGTCAGGGCACCTGTGTACTCTGTTGACTACAACGGTGTCACATACAGTACCAACCATACGGACTGGTACAACATCGTATCCACGCAGGGTTCCGATGCCGGCGGGGTCGCAGTGGTGACCCAGACCGCATATAGCAGGATACTCACTTTAACAGACGTATACAGCATATACGCGAGTGGTCACGTCAACATGACTAGAAGAGTGCACAAGCTGTACAACAGCTGCCTCTACTCGGGTGAGGAGTATATGGCATTTGCATTCGACATCGAAGATGCGAGAGGTGATATGGTCGCCGATGCCACCTCCGAAACGCTGTACAGCCTAGAGGGGCTGCTCGTGCTCAGCACGGATGAGGGACACACCGCACCCGACATTGACGACGCAGAAGAGAACCTCGACTCCCCGTACTTCTGTAGGGACATGTCGGAAACGCTCAGTATAGACGCCTACAGCGGTAGGTACTACTCTGATGGAGACGTCCTGAGAATCAACCCAGAGGAGAACTCTGACACCATGTGGGTCAGATACACAGGACTGTCTGTGGCCGACCCGTACGACGACTACCTAGTACTCGACATTCACACGCTGAGTGGTGCCGACGGCTACGTGAAGGTCACGGGCTCGTCCACGTACTACTACTACTTCACCCAAGAAGGTGTGCAGTCGGTCGCCCCTAACGTCGGCACGGTGACATCAGTTGAGGTCGGTGCCGTCAATGCCACGACCAACTCGATGATGGGCATCGACTGGATAGGTGTCCGCAACAAGGCCGTGGTGTCAGAGAACACGCATGCCGCGGACTACCTCCCAACAAGAAGCTATCCAGACCTCATAGAACCGTTCGATACGACGGATAACTGGGATTACAACGACTATGAGTATAACAACGACTACTACAGGGCGTCACTCGACAGCGGCAGGCTCGTCATGGAGTGCTTTGCCTGGTACCCTGACTCTGACGACGCCCTCATTGTTTCGCAGAATGTCACTATAGACACCAGCAAGTACCAGATACTCACCATGTTATACACAGTTACCGTACGGTACAGTACAGTATACGGTCGTCTGAAGATCTACTACTCGAGTGGTACAGGCGCTCAAACACTCAACAGCACGACGCTGTTCGACGGAAGTACCACTGCCCCGTACTCGAACACGCTCAGTCTGAATCTGTCTGCCATTACGAACAACGGATGGGTAACTAGGATTGAACTGATAATCGACCCGACCTATGTATACGGATACTATGAGAAGGCAACAATGTACGTAGACTCACTCATCATAACGGACGACATGGACAGAAGCAGGGTGATAGCACGCGGGCCTGACACGAGCGAGAGTTTCTCATGCATGTCCGACTGGACCGTGTCAGGGAGTGGCTATGTGTCGGTATATGGCTATGAGTCAGGCAGGTTCTTCGTCAGCTCGGGCACGGTCAGCTTCGCGAGGTCTGTACCACTGCTGACTGTGGACGGCTCCTACCTCGAGTTAGAGGAGACATACATGACCGGCGTGTCTGACTTCAAGATGAGACTCGGGCTGCACAACGGTAGTATGCCCACGGTCTACACAGGCACGCCGTCGGGTTACGTCAGAGTGTCACTCGAGAACTTCACGCACCTCGATGTGGACAACGTCACACTGAGTTTGACCTATGGCAACGGCGTTTCCCACTTCATCCAGCTTGAGTATCTCAGGATAGGGCCGTACGTTGGTGTCCACATCCCATGCGAAACGCTCGGCGGCTGGACCGTCACAGGTGCATCGGCCACCGTGGAGGACAGTTCCATTCTGTTCGTCACACCATCAGGAGTGTGGAGTGCACAGTACGCGCTACCAGGCCTCGTGGACACTGATGAATACAGCACGCTTGTCATAGACTACACGCTCGAGTCTGACGCTGCAAGCATACCAAAGATATACCTGCGCGGCAATGACACATCGTCTGTTTCCCCGTACCCGTTCACTGACGGCATGATTGACGACGGCGAGAGGCACATTCTCTATCTGGACCTAGACACAGCCCTGCCGGGTGGGTTCGATACCATCAAGTTTGACCAGACGTCGGGTGGATACAACCTCACAATATACGATGTCAGCGTCCTCGTCAGAGAGGACTCCGTGACCAAGATCGGTACATCCAGCTACGTCAACGCGCTGCTGGACGACTGCTTCACGACCGTGAACGCATGGGCTCTCTCGGCAGGCGGCAGCGCTGGGCTAGAGGAGGACGTGGACGTACTCGCGTCCATCTCATCGTCCCTCCTTGTGACGTACAGAACGGTCGACTCGGACAACGCTGCGGTCACAGCCTATGTGACCGTAGAGAGCACCAAGCACGAGTTCGACCTACCGGTTTCACACGAGTGGAGGACCGCTGCCATAAACCTCGACTCGCTCAGGGGCTCACTACTTGACGAGAAGATTACAGAGGTGGGCATCACTATAGATTGGACCACTGCCAGCGGCGAGTTCCTCTGGATGGAGGTTTCCGAGCTGTCGCTAATCCCGACAGTCTGCGGCGGCTATGGTGTTACAGAGTCATTCACGGGCACAGGACTGCTCTTCGTGCAGTCAGGAGGCGTCATGCTCGCAGACTACACCGAAATGACCACGGAGGGCGACGATGTCCAGGTCGTGGCTGCCGGTGACCTCGTATACGCACAGTTACAGTCTACAACAGGCATCACAAAGTGGGACCTGCCGGACACACCAGGTGAGGGCAAGGGTCTCATGATACGCTGGAGATACGACGCGACCTCTGCCCCGGCCGCAGGCTCGTTCAACCTTACCATCGAGCACGACGGCGTGAACGCGACGGCTATCGACCTCCTCGGAGGGACTGGCGCTATGGGCCTGAGTACGTGGTATGTCAAGAGCATATCCCTCGATGCATACGACACGGTGACCGCTGTCTACATCGAGTGTGGCAGCCATATGATGCACGTAGACTATGTTGCGATATCGGATGGCGGCATGCAGACCACGGGGGCACTACAGCCCGACAGTGTCACAGGTACTCTTGCGGTAACTGGATATGGCTACACGGTGTCTGGTACAACATCCGCATCGATGACCTTCAGCAAGGTCGACACCCCTAGCACTGCGGGAACCACCATCAGTGGCAGGCTGTATGTCAACGGAACGGCTACATTGAATGTCAAGCTCTACGGACTGTCCGGTAACACGGTAGTGACGCCAGTCACGGAACAGATCTCCGTGAATCCGGGTTGGAACACGGTCCGACTCAACGTGAGCGAAGCCGCCCCGACGATGGGCATTGTGACCGACCTCGAGCTCAATGCCACAGGAACGGACGTGGTGATAGGCGTGGATTATCTGTCCATAGCGAGCAGAACAGTGCCCGAGCTTGAGTCAGGTGCAGACTATGTGGAGCTGGTTTCAGAGGACATAGGCATGGGATTGTATGGTCTGAAGTCGTTCAGCGTTTCCGACCACGCTGTTCTCGTGGACGAGACTGCTGTGAGCATGTTCATCGGTAGCACCGGCTTCGATTCAGCTGGTCCTGCCATCGACGAGGTGGCCTACCTGCTCGACGGAGTGCCGTTCGCACTCTATTACTACCCTGTATCAGGACTCATCGTGTACACCGATGGCCACGACCTCAACCTGAGGATAGTCACTCCCGACGCCACAATAAAGATGGGCGAGAACACCACTGAGGCCGTGCTGGAGCACATCGAGCTCACGAGCGTTTCGCGTCACAGACTAGAGGTGCTCATGCGGGGAAGGGTCGGTGACCTGTCAGTCAATAGGACCTACGTGGTCGCCAGCTCTGGCATGATCAATATAACTACGGTGTACGAAGGCGGTGTGGAAATGGAGAGCATCACTGTGTGGCAGGAGAGTCATGACAGTGGATTGCTTGAGGTGCTGAACTCACTCGAGAACATCAACGAGGTGTTTCAACACTCTGGTAACATCTACAACGCGTCTGCCCTGACAGAGGGCTACGGTTCTGTCAGAGTGGCGAGCTCGAGCAGCCTGACACTCGCGGACGGACTCTCACTTGAAGAGTACTGGACAGCGCACCTGTCAGTGATGTCTGACTCGGACAGCGGCAGGTTCCGTATCGGTCTGAGGCTCGCCAACGACAGCTATGTGTACGCCATATCGAACGACGGTGATGAGTACTTCGAGGTCGGCGAGGACGTCGGAAAGGATGAGGACACGGAGCTCTTCGTTTCTCCGAACGACCTGATGTCTGAGCTAGGAAACGTGAGTGTTGTGGGCCTCGGACTAAATGTAACCACAGGCAACGTGTATGTGGATGACGTGGGCCTGACATGCTCATACGGCCTCGTCCAGTCACAAGGCCTCTGGGTAGCGATGAGGGAGAGTGACGACGCCTACGAGTACATCTCCTTCGAAACATCCGTGACGGACACGGAGGGAGTAGGAATCGCCAAGTTCGACACCATGAGAGGTGTCATGGTCTACGGCACAGACGTGTCCCTCGCAGGCTGGGTCATAGCTACCGGGGACGGGGTCGATGTCGAGAGTGACACGACCGTATCAAGTTCGCTCTATGTGGGTCATGTGGACAACCCGACAGGCATGTTGGGCATCGCAGCGGCCCCGACAACATCGCTCGACGTTGTCGAGCAGTCATCACTCATGTACGTGGTCGACCTTGTGGACAACGTCTACGGCAACACGTCTGTGACGTTCTACTACGCGAACGGCACATTGTCCAACTACCATGTGACGGTGTCCTCGCTCTTCGGCACCTCCACCAACGACAGGGTCTACCTGAACCTAACGGACGGCACGACACACACTGTAGACATAGACGTCCATAGCCTGCTCACGAACCTGAACATAACTGGGGAGGAGATGCCTGTCAGGTACAGGGTATCAGGCTATAACGTCAGCACTGTATACGAAACCTCGTCCGAGCCCGTCACAGGGCTTCTCGCGTACGAAACGGTGGATATGACGAACATCGCCAAGCTCGCGGACAACGTGACGGGCATCGACGAGAGCGGCTACATCACCAACTGGATAGCGAGCCCTAGGGATGTCATGGACAGGTCGCTGTACTTCTCGACGGTCGCTAATGATGAAACCTCGATAAACCATGTCATAGACGTCAGTGACCCAGACAACCACACAGTCACACTGTACATGTGGCTCGACTTCGGCACCAGCAGCGGTGTGACGCCGCTGGTCTACATGCTCGAAGACCACACAGGCTCGGAGAGCAGGGCACTGTACATCACGGCGGAGAGGGCGTCCAATGGTGAGTACTGCTTCGCCATCAAGAAGCAGAACGTCACGGTTTCCGGTGGAGAGAAGGGCTCCGCGGTTGGTGGAACGACCGTGACGCTCGCCGAGTGGGACACCACAGCCAATGCAGGACTGCCCGACCTTGACTCTCACCGGGTCTGGAACAGACTCGTCATATCAGTCGCGCAGGGCAAGGTCGTACATGACGAGGTGAGCCAAGACGGGTCCTATGTCAATGGCACGAGTGTGACCTGCGAGTCATCGACCGAGATGAAGTACCTCAGCAAGATATACCTGATGTGCGACAACACGGCCGGTGCAGACAAGTTCAGGGTATACATGGACGACCTGTACGTGCTCGCCAACAACGGCACCAAGTCCCTCCTACACGAGGACTTCAGTCATGCAGACCTGACAGAGATGCTGACGCTGACAGACTGGGACAAGAATCGCCAGGGGATAGAGAACGACCTGTCCCTTGAGGCCAACAGGAACATCGGCTTCAGCAGGTCAGTGCTCAACATCGACCCGCTGGTACTGACCAACTACGAGTCAGCAGAGGCACAGCTTGAGTTCATGAACGGCTGGTACACGGTCCTGTCGTACAACAAGACGGCACATCCGGGGTACCTGAGTGGATACGACGAGCTCACAGCAAGCTACCTGTCGCAGAAATACTATCAGCACTACTTCACAGTGCTCAACATACCTGAAACAGGCAACTACAACATGACCGTTTCCCAGATCGCGTCTTCGTCGGTGCTACTGATGGTGGGTGGTATGAATGTCACGCTGATGTCAGGCACCGCTACACTCTACCTCCATCAGGGCCTCGTGCCCCTCTACATGAGGGTATACGCAGATGCCATGGACACCAACGCTTTCAGGGTGCAAATCGACCCGGAGGACACGCCGGCAGATGAGATACAGGCTCTCGTCCCGCAGCACGGCAGGTTCACGGCCGTATACTACGATGCCAACCACACAGACAGGCTGAGGGAGCTCGACTCTCCCAGCTACTACGTCGACCCTGCGGCGATAGCCGACAAGGCAGCCGCCCTCATGGCCACGCATGCCATTGGCGGCCTGAAGGTGACATTGGACGCGGAGGACCTTCTGAGATACATGCTCAGGGACATCAACACGGGTACCTATCACGACGGTCACGTATACACGCCAATGTTTGCCACAGCAGGCTCAGTCCTGATGAGCTCAGACACAGTCCCGGACACAATATTCAAGGGCGAGTACGAGGGCAGTGTCGTCGAGCAGTTTCTGGAGATGAACGGCTACATGGTCATGGACGGTAACGTCCCATTCTTCATGAGCACACATGCCGACGGCTCGGCGTCCATATGGGAGCTGGGACCGGAGTGGGTCCTCGACCTGCCCATGGAGAGCTGGTACTATGCCGATGGATCGACTTCGACATACGGAGCGAAGGACATACCCGAAGAGGACCTGTTCACTCAAACATCATCATCACTCGAGTGCTGGTCTGACGCACGTATATACGAATACGTCATGCCTACGGACGCGGCAATGCAGAACTACTACGATGACCTGAGGGTTTCCATAAACATGGCGGAGTCCCTGCATACTGGTACCAGTATGCCGTCAGGCATGACTCTCGAACACTTCCAGCCGGGACTGCTCGGCAGCGGACAGTACATGCCTGTCGCCGAAACAGACGATGAGGACAACCTGAGGATACTCCCGCCCGGCTCGACAAGGTTGCGTCTAACGCTCAGTCTTGATACAGTGACCAGCTATAGCTATCCCCTCAGCTACCTGTCCGCATCCGAGGAGTACTCTACCAGCGTAATGCTGAGCAGTGTCTTCATCGATGGCTACTATGTCTGGAACAGCACAGGCAGGATCGCCGACATAGAGGACAACCAGAACGGTTTGAACCTCAATGTCAAGAGGTGGACAGGCATGGTGACCCCGCTTCAGGACTTCACGATTGTGATAGACCTCAGCGAGAAGAACGTCGTCTACGAGTCGTTCATAGACTTCCTGCAGTTCTGTCTGACCGCTGAGGTGAGTACAACCAACGTGGTCGGACTACCCATAGAAACGTTCGGCTTCATCAGGCTGGTCGACATATCCGTTGAGAAGGTGTTCAGGCTGAGGACGGTTGCAGGCGTCGTCCCAGAGTATGCGATGGCACTGCCGGTCCTCGACACAGGGAGTCTACAGGACATGAGGCTCACACGTTCAGTGATACCCGGCAAGGAGGGGACTGTGAAGGACTGGATGTACTGGAGGGGAGAGTTCGTGGACCAAGTCATGGCGAACATAACCAACTACCAGGGCGCAGAGGTGGCCGTGGCCGACCTGCGGTCAGATGGCAGTGCGTCCAGCTCGCTCGACCTGTACCCATACACAATAGATAACGCCACTATCACGCAGGTCGACTTCCTTGACGACACGAGGCGGGTCAACCCGTACTCTTACAGAATGCACTTTGAGCCGGTACAGAGGAGCGAGGCACTCATCACGACGATGGACTACTACTGGCAGGTGACTGGCCCTGACGGCAGGGAGCCGTGTCAGCTCACAGATGTCTACAAGTTGTGGATGCCGGAACTGAGCATCACCACGAAGAGGACCCCGCTTGACATGGTAAGCACAGAGGTGGGCAAGATGCTCTTCGGTGACCTGTCTGACTACGAACCCATGTGGTCCATATCTCTCAATGCCCTGAACGACAACGACAGGAGGTACCTTGAGTACGGCCTGTTCAGCTCAACGGCGCCAGTGAGATATGCCAACCCGATATCCTTCCAGGCGGACTCTGACGGTGGCGGCATACTGACGTATGGCCTGTCGCAGATAATCACGCGTGACCATGTGCTGTACAACGCGTCCATAGCAGAGGCATACATGGAGTTCATAGCGAGGACCAACCAGATGAACATGTGGGGTCACACGAGTGTGAAGAACGCTGTCGAGTATGCGACAATGGACTACACGGTCGAGGACAGGCTAGAGCTCATGAACTCAGAGGGCTGGCTCGATGAGCTTGTTCTCGGGCCAGAGGCGAGGAAGACGGCAATGATTGCCTCCTTCCTCACCGGAGATCAGATGTCCACTGATTGGGAGGGCAATCAGGACGAGATGGTGTCTAGGCTTGAGTTCTGTGATGCCGCGTCCAAGTATGACATGGACACAGTCCTCGGCGACTACAACCCGGCCCGGATGGCGAACGGTGTACTGGACACTTTCATATCCAAGATGAAGTTCGACGCCAACGGTGCAGACTGGTTCTGGAAGTATGATTCGGAGAAGAAGTACCCAACAGACCCGGTCACTGGATACCCGGTCACACAATCCCTGTTCCTGATGAACGAGTCACTGAAGCTCAGGCCTACGCTCGCGGAGATGTCAAGCTGGGACGATGACAACCCAAGGCTAGACTTCCTGGTATTTGGTACGGACGGCTCTGTGCAGAGGCACCAGCTCATGCGCGGGAAGAGCTTCACGATCGCCCTCAACTGGACTGCCCTCGACAGGGACAAGGTCTACGTCAGGGCCATGATAGAGGGCTCGGGCGTCATGGACGGAGTCCAGCTCTGGTACAACGCGACCATACAGAACGGCAATGATGTCGTCATAGAACTCATGGACCTACTCAGGTACGAGGACCAGAACGGCGTGCCGATATGGATGTCGGATGCGGCGGAGGACGCCTTCTCCACTCCTATGGTCACCCTGTTCGTCTACGACAAGGATCCCGACACAATCACGGACATTGCAGAGAACGCCAGGAACCTGCTCTATGCCAACGTGTTCTACATAAGGGCGGAGATTGACAACGACTACATCAACCGGTATGTGAACCTACAGCAGCAGCAGGGCTACGACTCGTTCTGGACCAGACAGGGCATGATCGTGATGGGTGCTGTGATGATAGCTGCCGCACCGTTCACGGGTGGGGCCAGCGCCATATGGGGACTTGATATCCTGATGGCAGGCGCTACTGGTACGGGGCTGTTCGACACCATCATAAAGGGTGCCGCACGCCTCGTAAACGAAGGCACAAACAGGCTCGGTGGAGGGGGCATCTTCTCTGAGGATAATATCGACAACTTCTCGTTCATGCACTTCACGTCATCGAGGACTGTGGACCTGATACTGCAGGAGGTGGTCGCCTGCGGCATAAGTCAGGGCGTGACCAGTATCGGAGGCAGGCTGCGGGACTTCGCGGTCGAGAACGGTGTGAAAGCCGTCCTGTCACCTCGTGGACTCTTCCAAGCACTGACTAAGTCTGCAAAATCAGCCGCCACGCGCGTGGGCGATGATCTGGTGCTTGGTGCGGGCGCCGCAGTGTCAGCGGGATCAAGCAAGCTCAGTTCCTGGTTCACGAAGGCACTCGACCTGTTCAGGCACAATGGTGCCGCTCGGACCGGGTTGACCGTGGTCGGCAGCTGTGCACTAGAGGCGATATCTGAACTTGGATTCGACGCGCTCGACTCCGTGAACAAGGGTGACAGGCCTGCCTTTGGCAACAAGGCCTTGTTCTTCGGTGTGTTCATAGGAATGACCGCGTTCAGCGCAGCCATACAAGCAAAGCACAAGTCTATGCTGAACGGCCTACCCGTAGACCTAGACAATCCGTGGGGCAGAATGTTCGGGCCAGGACTGGCTGCAGACGCCATACACGCAAGCATTCTGTTACGGTACGCCTCCCAGTGCGGCAGGCTCATGCAGAGTTCGATGTGGTTTACGGTGGCACCGACACTGATGTCATACGCAGGCTCGGGAATACTGGGCGGGTCCCTCTGAGAGCGGTTCGGGAGGCACATCACATATCTTCCCCATCTCGGACTCGGACGCAAAACGCGAGCGGACTTCTGACGCCGCTGATTCAGTCCTTGTCGTGCGGACGGGCACTCGAAAACCCATTGACGTTTCCGCAGTCGGGCTCTTCAGACTGTGGTCGCAGTTCACTCGCATTGAGAAGATCATCCGAATTCATCCGGGTGACGTGATATCGGGCATAAGCGAGTTGGTCCCATTCATCTGCTGGTGCTATTCCATGCGGCGAAATCTCAGTTCTTGGATGTTCGTGCCTCCGAAGTCCGTTCTCTCCCGTTGGGCCACGAAGAATTTCCGTCAGCACCTCGTCACACGTCGCAACGGGTTCTGTCGCCGGCAGACCGTTTCTTGTTCCCCGCTGTAGGGGTTTCTGCGACGATTGCACGTAGAATCGTAGACAAAAGCGGGTCTGGCACTTGGCCGCAAGCAAGTGCTTGCGTTCGCGGCCCGGGTTTCCGGCAGAGCCACTGGAGCACGCTCACGATACACCCGTACTGCCAAAACCCCAGCTGCCTCTCTCGGTCCCTGACAAGTCCTTCGACTCGACGAGATTGACATCGGGCACAGGCCTTATCGCCAGCTGGCTGATTCTCATACCCTTGTCAATGTGGAAGGGTTCACTACCGAGGTTGATTATGATCGTCTTGACCTCTCCCCTGTATCCACTGTCAATCGTCCCCGGCGTGTTGAGAACAGTGACTCCATGCTCCACAGCCAAGCCGCTTCGCGGTCTCACCTGTCCCTCATAGCCTTCAGGTATCTCGACTGCAATACCTGTGGGTACAGCCGAATGCTCACCCGGTGCCAGATCGACATCTGCGGCCGAATAGAGGTCGAACGCTACATCGCCTACTCTGGCCCTTGTTGGCATCTTCGCGTCAGCGCTGAGCAGCTTCACCTTGACAGTCACTGCAGTCGTCTTTCCCATGACTTCGTCCTCGGGCCAGAATGCTCGGTGATACGCAAGATATAGCTGGGAGTGTGTTTCGTTGCCTACCTAGATACGTTTATATATGTTTGACACATGGTACTATGTGTCGTACAGCACAATGTGTCGCACGACGAGGTGTTCCAACACAATGAATCGTGTTCACCCAAACATGAGCGAAATGGCAGGTGATCCATGATGAGTATCGAGTCGAAGAAGGCCACTGAGGAGTTCGAGCGCTGGTCTACCGAGGTCAAGCGAGGAGCGGCCTCGCTGGCAATCCTCGCAGTACTCGAGGGTCAGACTGCCTATGGCTATGACATAGTCAAGCAGCTGAGTGATAGAGTGTCATTTCTACAGCTTGAGCAGGGGACGGTCTACCCTCTTCTGCGACGGCTTGAACAGAGGGAGCTCTTGACCAGCACTTGGAACTATGATGATCCAACAAAGCCCAAGAAGTACTACGTCCTGACTAGTGAAGGTCGCAAGGCCTTGGACATGATGATGAGGACCTGGGGCACATTGTCAAACGAGATGAAACAACTGATTGAAGGAGTTGAACCATAGTGGTCGACAAGCCAATTGATTTGATAGAGAAATACCTCGAGCGTGTGAAGGTATACCTGCCATTAGGGAGCGAGGACACGCTCACAGAGATACGCACCCATCTGATTCAGATGGCAGAGGAACTTGGAAACGGTCAGGTGACCCACGGATCAGCGATGTTGGCCATCGAGCGGTTCGGCGATCCGAAAGATGCGGCAAACGCATACTCCGGAACCGGGCGCAAGATTGGACCTGTCCGGGCAGAATACGCTACCCCTCTGCTCCGAATCGCGCTGTTGTTGGTGGTGCTGAGTACAGTCTTCATTGTCGGAGCGTCGATTCTCAGTTTCGTTCTTCCTGACATTCTCGGGTTCGTGAACTTTCCGTTCAGCATTCCGGTCATGATCGTGATGTCCCTGATCTACGCCTTCCTGATTCTTGGTGGGCTGTCATACCTTGACAAGGACAAGGCCCCGACTGAGAAGACCGTAGTTGAGAGCATTCTCGGTGTCGGGAGCGGCGCTTTCAAGCCGAAGCCACTCTCAGACGCGGCAGGCGACTTCCTCTTCGGGATGGTCGGCGCGGTGGTCTTGATGTCGCCTCAAGTACAGATGCTGTTCACTCCAGAAGCGCTGTTGTTCATCTACCCAGCTGTGATTCTGATGCTCGCTGACGCGATCAAGGGTGTTCTGTTTCTCCTAGCGGGCGAGAACAATGTGAACCTTCTCGTGGAAGCCACAGTGGGAGTGTTCTGGATCGTTCTCTCCATGTTCTTGATCAACATCACGTTCCCGTTGACGGGAGTCTGGAACAACACCAATGGTATATGGGAAATCATCCCAATCTCCGAGCTGTCCACACTGGTACCGGAGTTTGATTTCACCATGACCTTTGATCTCATATGGATCGGTGTCGTATTCCTGATAGTCATCACGAACCTGTGGGAAGTCCTCGTGGCTTCAATGAAGATCCCGATGTACCTGAGCGCTGGCAAGGGCTGGTGGTGGAAGGGCGAGCATGGCAAGAAGAAGTGGCGGAAGTACCGCTCAGCCAAGACCAGCAGTGAAAGGCATCCGAACAGCGCTGGTCCGTCTGCACCGAACTACTAGTATGACTACTGGGAGCACTTAGTGCTCCCTCTCTCTTCTTTTTCAGAATCCTACTTGCGCTTGCCGGCAAGCAGAAACTCGATCTGATACAGTCCGTCCGCGACTGCCTGACCCACATCTGTGAGCGCCAGATAGTAACTACCTGCATCCCCACGCAGTCGATAGACAAGTTCTGACTCTAGTAAGGCATCTCTGAGTCGGTCGAACTCGATCTCGGGCTCGCTCACGATTGTCCGGATGGATTCAATCAGGTCTCTCTCAAACTTGTCACCCAATCTGAGCCTGAACATCACTGTCTTCATAGGCAGACTCACCAAGAACTCAAGTTCCATTGTCCGTCGGTCGAACTCAGTCACACTTGGATATGAATGACTCGTCGTTTGTCTGTTGCCTCACCGGGTCGGCACAAGTCAGAATGAGGAGTCTGTCCACTGAGCCTGTCAACATGGTGCCTCGGGAGTGACTTGAACACTCGGCAACGCGGTCTTCAGCCGCGCGATCTCCCAGTCTGATCTACCGAGGCGCATCTGAAAAAAGCCGCACCTGTGGGCGACTCTGAGCAACTTCCCTTGGACGTTCTGATATAAACGTAGTGGGCCGACCTATGATGTCTTGTCAACGGCCTGTCCAGTCTGATTGAAAAGTGGAAGAACACCTAGCCAGTTTCTCTAGGCGCCAAATCATCTGATCTTGTGGTTCATGTAACTTGCTAGTACGGCCGTGACTATCGCGGCTATGTTCACAGCAAGTGGATACAGGTAGACCGGATCCATGAATGCCAAGAAGGCCAACCATTGGGGCTGGTTTGTCACACGCGCGACACCAAAAGGCACGAAGTAGAGCATGAGGAAGATGCATGTCATTAGCGCAACACCTGCAAAGGCAGGTAGGTCCTCCCTCGATCTGACGAAGGTCGAAATCTTCGCAATCCAGTCAGCCTGAGCTCTCTGATGCCTTCTGACCTTCTTCTTCGAGATGATGAATGACCAGCGATACATTGCCTCGGCCATGTAGACGTAAGATCCAGCGAGAACTGCCATAGCCCCCAAGGCGACGATCAGCTGCAGCTCGGCGCTGAGCACCTCAACATAGGTCTGGGCATGCCAGAGTACGGGAATCTGGACGAACCCGGCAATCCCAAGAAAGATGATTATGAGACCTGGCTTGCTGCCGCGTCTCCACCAAACTGCTAGGCTCATCTTGTTCTACCTGACCTCGAAGTGTCTTGGCTCAGGCACTTCGTACCTGCTTTAAGGTTTTGGGAGCACTGCGGCTCATCTTGATTGCTTCCAGTCTGAACCAATGCCCATGGTCCTCCCTTCGCGTCATGCGGAAGCCTGTCTTCTCCAATAGCATAGTTGTCGTGTCAATGTTCTGATTCTGCCCACCCCATACCCCGTATCCGGTCTGGGAAACATCTCCGTCTGGAAGATCATACCGCATCATGATTTGGAACGCCTCTTCCTCACATACAACTCGACTAGCAAGCAATGAAACGCGACCACCTCGTTGTAGAACCCCATGCACCCCGGCCATTACACGAGACTTCGTATCCAATGTGCGCATGTATTCCAGCGAGAACCAGAACGTCGCAGTCTCGAACACAGAGCTTCTGAAGGGTAGTGCCTGTCCATCGGCGAGAATCCACTGTGAGTCGGTCTCGTGAATCCGCGCCTCTCTTATTTCGTCCATTCTGATATCGACGGCGCATACCCTAGCACCAGCTATCCTAGATACAAGCCCCTCCCCACCCCCTCCGATATCAATCACCAGTCCTGAGCCGGGGATGGGTTCCAGTCGTATTTCCTGCAGTGGAGTCTCATAGGTAGACCGATGTCCGGACACTTACCTATGGTCTGTGAATCAGTCTGATAACCTTGGCGAGCCGGAAGTTCGCTCGGTCCGACCGAGCGCATGAGTCTTGTGTCGCCAGCTGTGCACGCCGAGAGTGAGAATAGTCGGGAGATGATACCATGGCCAAGAGGAAACGGACTAGGGTGTCAAGTGGTAAAGCGAGAAAACGGACCTATGAGAAAGATACCCCATGCTACGAACGCCGCCACAGTATCGTCCTCGGCGATACGGCGGTCTACTAGGATGCCCGTTGAAGCCTCAGATGTTACCGACTAGATTGCCGCACCACAGTTCTGGCACTTTCGGATCCCGAACTCGTTTCGTTGTCCGCAATGGGGACAGATCACCAGAACAACCTCACGCACAATCTCCCGTGTCTGGATGGGCTGTTGCGGCTGATATTGAAACGCCTGCACGGCTTGCACAGGTTGCACAGCGATAGGTGGAGGCGCGAAACCCTTTGCATTGCTGAATATCAACTCCTGATTGCGGTGTATCTCGATATTCTTGAGACTCGACAGACCCCACTTCACAGTCGCACGATAGTTCGCGACTTGTCCATCCTCATTTGTGGTGAACTTCAGTTCCACACCGAAATTGCCCGACTTCTCCACCACTGGATTTCCGTCGTAGAGCAGTCGGAATTTCGATCCCCACTTTGGCTGCTCGATCATCAGCTGGTGATTTCTGTAGTAAGCAGTTGCTAGGAGGTCCATGCGATAGTTACCCAGTAAACATCATGCTTCTGTCAATAATAACATTGCTTCAACGTATGGTGAGTCCAGAATACCATGAGAAAGAGAGGTGGTGGACCGGCCGTGATTTGAATTCCCGCTACATGCCACAAGGTGCATGTAGTCACGGGACCTCCTCCATGCCAAGGAGGCATTCTACCGAGCTAAACTACCGGCCCACTTCTTGTTTCCTAGCGGTACTAGGACCGCTATCCCTTGATACTGGCGCATCACCTACGCCAGCATTTTAAAAGACTTGTGGATTACCTGCAGGACTATCTGGGCTCAGCCGCGCACTCTGTGGCCGTTCAGCTTCTTGTGACCCCAGTTGTACATCCTCAGTCGGCTGGAAACGCCGTACCCGCAAGCGGCACATCTCTTGAGCCGAACATGGTAGGACCTTCTGCCGCATCGTCTACACCTGATGTGGTGTGGGTTGTTCTTCTTTCCCTTTGACGGGGTTCCCTTTCCCATAGCATCTACTCCTTGACGGGTGTTGACGGCGGAGGCGAAACCAGCACCACATTGTCACCCCGCACGATAACAGTGTCAACCTGCTCGATTGACTCGGTCTCGGTTTCAACCACCCAGCTAATCTCTTCGGCGTCTTCCAAGATGAGGTTCAGGTGTTGGTCGTACCCTCTCAGGCGACCTTTCAGCTTCCTGTGGCCCTTGAGCTCCACGAGCACCTGAGAGCCAATTGATTTCTGCAACAGCTCCATGGGTCTGCCTGTACTCAGAGAGATCACCAGCATAGAACACTCATCACAGGCCTAGACCCGTGACGTTCCCGCTTCTCTTCGAGGAGGACTTAAAAAGATGACGATGAAACATCGGTTCTAGTGGCAGTTTGGGCACAATCTAATCGGAGTCTTGAAAAGACACAGGTGCATATCACCGCGCGACATGCCCAAGATTGCACGTATCAAGAAGCGTCATCTCCTCAAGGCCAAGGAGCAGAAGATTCTGTCCGAGCAGCTCGACCGAGATCTCGGCAATGGACGAACGAAGCTGAGTGAAGAGCGGCGTCTGGAGGAGGGCGTTCTTGAAGATGGCTCCAAGATTTACCTATCCGAAGGAATCATAGTGTTCTTTGAGCTCGAAGGTCGAATCTTCCCGGCGCTTCGCTCAGTGCTCGATGGACTCGTCCAGATTCCTCAGGTAGTTGTCGACATGGGGGCGGTCAAGTTCGTTGTGAACGGCGCGGATGTGATGCGTCCCGGAGTGACAAAGGTCGATGATGGAATCATCCAAGGGTCGATAGTGTCAATCGTAGATGAGAAACACGGCAAGCCTCTGGCAATCGGGGTGTCTACGATGAGTTCAGATGACATGCGAAATGCCGTATCAGGCAAAGTGGTCCTGTCCAAGCACCATGTGGGTGACGAGCTGTGGGAGTATGGCAAGTCATAGTCACTTTGTTGCTCCACTTCTGACATACTCGAGAGCAGCTCTGTAGACCATCTTTCCAGTCTTCATATCGAGCCCGCAGTTTCTCGCGAATCTATCTCGCGCCAGACCTGGTTTAGACGCGTCGATATCTCTACGAACAACGTCCCGTACAGTGCGATAACCATGGTCGAACAACACCCTCACCTCTGGTCGGGACATCTGTCTAACGAACGTGTTCTCTTCTTGCACACAAAGCTCAAACAAGTCGGATTGACTCAGGTCCGCCCTGACACCATAACTGAGCTGTCTCGCGAACGAACTGAACCTGACTGCAAGCGGCTTGTTGCCAGCCCTCTGCAGAAAGCGGGCTATACTAGCTGAAATCTCCGATGACCACTGGACTAGGCTGGCCAGATCCCCTTCGTCGATCTCTCCAGAGTAGCTGCGTCTATCAGTCGAATCGATCCTACGGATCAGCTCTGCCTCCGATTCCGCAATCGTCCGGATATCCTTCTCATCAGTCCATTCACTAAGAACGTGCCGCTTGACCTCCTTACGCTTTGCAGCAAGGTCTGAGTACCACTTCTCCACAGGTGGCAGTCCAGCGACCTGCAGTTCGATCTGACTGGGCAAGACCGTCCTTGGTCGGCTCGACTGAACCAGTCGGAATCCTAAGATGACATCAATCAGCTCCGCTGTGCTCTCGTCGGCAGTCATCTTGTCGAAACGTGTCCGTGCGGCCGAGAAGTCAAAAAGGTCAAGTCCAGACTCGATTGCAGCCTTCGTGTGCGCACTCATCCTATACTTCTTCGCAATAGGCTCGATATGCTGCTGGGCGACGAGCCACTCGAACAGCTTCGAGAACCCCGCTCGGGCTGAATCCACGTATTCCCCCTGAACGCTGCTTCCAAAGGTTTCCCGGGCGAAGCCAACGAATGCGGACTCAAGTTCGTCCCTTGTGAACCTGTTTCGTCGAATGCTCTCTCGCATCACGAGGCTGGCCATCAACGCTGGATCCATGATCTTGGGCCGCAGGGGTTCGACAGGACTCTCGAGGAGAGCTATCCTCAGGTCATGGACATTCGCGAACTGTCTTATCCGGGGCTCGTACACGATGTACACCGCGCCGCCGTTCTGCGCCAAGTGGTATTCTCCTATCCTGCCCGCGAACTGGAGATACCTGGCCCTTGTGAGAGCAATCCCCATGCCTGAATCCGGCGTCAGCAGTACGACCACGCAATCAAACGGGAAGCTCATCCCTGATGTTATGCCGGTGGTCGCTACGACACATCTGACAGCACAGTCCCTGATTCCTCTCTCGAGTCGTCCTCTCAGCTCTGCATCGAGACCTGCATGGTGAAAAGCCACACCATGTTCGAGGACTTGTCTAAGCCTTGTGGCAGCTGGCATCTCCTCTCCGGTACCGATCACCTGTCTGAGAGTCTCCTCCGTCATGGGTCGAGGATGACTGACTGCCAGACGTCTCGCGAGACTCTCTGCGCCACCTCTCGAACCAACGACGAACAGGATTGACTTCTCCCGGTAGTCACCAATGTGCTGGAGGACTGCATCGATCATGTTGCCCATTTCGCTACAGTATCTCTGTGTGCCATCACTGCTGACAATCTCGACTCCGCCGTCACTCTTTGTCACAATGAACTCGTCTGGTGCCAATCGAACACTTGGTCTGAACACCATGGCATCCAGCCAGTCTGCGACCTGCTCCGTTTCTCCGAACCTAGAGGAGAGTGCGATTATCTGGCTGCCGGGTTTCAGCAATGTGATCAGACAGTCCAGTCTTCCGCTTCTGTCCGACCCAAGATTCTCGGCGGTGACAACATCTACTTGTGAATCCAGCTCCGTGATCTCATCGACAACGACAAGGCCGATTCTATCCGTCCACTTGTTTCCTTCAAGTATTGAGCCGAGTACTGACTCGTAGATTCCGACGACAAGGTCTGCCTCACTGGCGTTCTGCTCCTTTCCATTGGATTGCGCGTCGAGCCGAACCACGGAGTAGCCCAGTCTTCTGAGCATCTCCGCATACTCATCGATGATCTGTCTGCTAAGGGAAGTGTATGGTGCTAGGTACAGACATTTCTTCCCCTTCTGAAGCCGCATCAGAGTGGCAATCATGGCCAAGAACGTCTTGCCTGAGCCGGGCGGCATCTGGATGAGCAGATTCGAATCGACCTGACCAACGTCGTTCAGGAACTTCTCCTGTGCAGGTAGCGGCCTGACGAAGTTCTTGTGCTTGAGCAATACTGCCGCTGTCCTTCGCACTTCCGTGTCGGCCATTTCCTCACTGCCCAAGCTCTCTACTGCCGCCAGAGCTATGCGTCCGTCATGAGTGATCCTGAAAGCTCTCTCCTTCTTGCCGCTTTCGCCTACGGCCTGAACATACCCCGCCGAAACCAGCTTCCTCATGCTGTCATAGAGGGTGCCGCCGGAGGACAGTCTCTGTCGCTGTCCCTCGTACTCGGCTTCATCCTGGCTCCTCTCTCCCTTCGTACTCGGTTTGGGTTTCTTCATGCCCTTGAGCGTCATTATTCTATCAACAAGTACGTCCCAACCGACTTCTCGAATGATTCCACCGGTAGCAGGGCTCAAGGCACGAAGAATATCGATGGCATACCGATTGGAGAGAGACTTCAGACTCTTCTGCAGGTCTACTCTAGGCTTCTCCTTCGTGCGCTTTCCCTTCGTTTCACGCGTACATCGTGGTCGCAGTATATGACTCTTTCACAACGCCGCGCATCTTGTGCTCAGTCTGTCACCGGACAAGCGACGATGGGCAGTGATTGGCCCTGTCACGATTGAGTAGACGATTACTGGATGTAATACGAGGGCTAATACTATGTCTTTTCTCTGGTATCACCCAGAGGAATACCAGTCTGAGGTGAATCTCTTGATATTCGGGCGTGGACGCAGAAAGGAAGCCGCAAAAGCTGAGGGCTCAATGATCGACCCCCATGCGCGATGTGAACTTGGTGTCTTCTCTCCTGCTCTTGATGCCACCGAACCCGAACCGGTGAAGCAATGCAGGCGCCTGTCAGAGCTGGATGCCATCTTCATCAGGTCAAAACGGCTCGATTCACTTGATGATGTGCCTTTCGTGGTCAATGAGATCAGAGAAGGCAACATAGTCTTGCTGGACATAACCCGGTTGAATAACGGGACCCCTCAGACATACTTGGAGTTGAAGCGTATCATTGAGCGAATAAGGGGCGAAACCCGCTGCTATGCAGCTGACATTGCTATCGTGAACGACAGCTGTGTTATAGTTTCACCCTCATTCGTCAAGCTCTAGCCGTGTCCATGTGGATTCGGTCTCTCGCTGGTTCTATCTCAGCTTGATGCTCTCAGTCAACATCAGGGCCCTTGTATCTATGTTGAGCGACTTGTGTATAGTGGAGGCCAAATTGAGGCAGTTGGTCGCTTCACCGTGACAGGTGAGAATCCGCTCAGGTGTTGGGCTGACTCTCTTAACGAAGTTCAGGATCTGTTTCCTGTCCGAGTGACCTGAGAACCCCTCGACTGTCTCTACTGTAAGGTTGACTGGGACGACTTTGACCTGTCCATCCTTGTCACGCATCTGTATCTCCTTCCAGCCCTTCTGCACGCGTGCACCCAGAGTTGTCTGTCCCTGATACGACACGAACACCACTGCATTCTTCTCTTCCGGAGCAAGCAGACGGAAGTAGTCAACGCTTGGACCACCGGCCAACATACCTGATGTTGCCATAATGATACAGGGCTCGCCACTGACAATGGCCTCCCGCTGTTCAGCACTGTCGACCTGCACGAAGATATCGCTCAGGAATGGATTGACGCCCTGATGGAATATCATCTCGCGAATCTTCTTGCTGAGCGCTTCGGGATGCGTTGTATGGATTGCGGTGGCGTCAGCAATCATCCCCTCAATGTACACAGGAACCCTTGGTATGCGTCCCTTGGACACAAGGTCCTCAAGTACCAGCATAATCTCCTGCGCACGGCCCACTGCGAGAACCGGAATCAGGACCTTTCCCGCACGCTCTATAACTCTCTTCACCACTGTAGCGAACTTCCTCTCGACTTCCTGCCGCGGAGGCATCTTGTCGGTCGGGTGGCCGTAGGTACTCTCGATTATGAGGGTCTCGAGTCGTGGGAACGTGAATGTTGCTGGTTCCAGAAGCCTTGTTCTCCCAAACTTGAAGTCGCCAGTATAGGCCAAGTTGTACTGGCCATCGCCGATATGGAGATGAACCATTGCCGAGCCAAGGATGTGTCCAGCATTGTGTAGGGTCAGCCGAACGTCCGGCGCTATGTCAGTCACCTCGCCATAGGCTAGGGGTATAGCGTGTAGGACCGCCTCCTTCACGTCCTTGTCCTTGTAAGGCCTGAGCTTCCCCTCTCTCTCTGCGACGTCGAGGTAGTCTAATTGCAGTAGTGTGGAAAGGTTCAGTGTGGGCGCAGTCATGTACACGGGCCCGCGGTATCCGTACTTGTATAGGAACGGGATCATACCTGAATGGTCAAGGTGAGCGTGGCTGAGGACCACGGCGTCTAGCTGGTCAATGTTGAGTTCGGGCATATCGAGGCGCGGAAAGGCCCTAGCCGGGGCACCGACGTTCACACCCAAGTCAATCAGAATATTGCTCTCAGAGGTCTGCAGGAACATGCACTGTCTCCCGACTTCCCGAAATCCGCCAAGTGCAGTCAGTCTGATCCAACCATTGTCTATCAGCGTGGCCCGGTGGATTCTTCTTCCTATCTCTCTAAAGGCTCTGTTACGAGATGCAGACTCCGACTGAATGATGCTTCGAATCTGCTTGATCAGTTTGCTCTCAAGAGGCGGAGTCCTCATGACACTCGGTCTCCAGAACGTCTGCCTTGTGATCTCTCTTAGAGTAGTCCCATTGCGTCCAATCACAAGCCCTGGTTTCTGAGCCTCGATGATCACTTCCCCTCTGGAGTCGTCGAAGTCAATCGTTGTGATCTCTGCTTCGGCTGGTACCAGTGACCGTACGGCCTTGTCTGTATCTTCGTGTGGCAGTCTGACCTCAGGTGAGGACCGCACCACTATGCGTTTCCTCATCTTCCTCGCCAACGCCTTGATCTTGTCGCCGTCATCCAGCAAGATCTTTGGTGCCTTCGAGTAGATTGCTATCTCTGGGCCCTCGTATTCCACCGCGCTTATGGCCGCAGAGCGAGGAAGTGACTTCATCACTTCCTCCCGTACATCGGTGTATTGAACCTCTTGTTCAGAGTCCATAAAGAATCACGTCTCGACTTGGGACTAGTACCGTTCGCCCTTCCTCTGTCTGCCACTAGTCGCATGCCCTAGGGGCTGCTAGAATCCTTTGGTAGCGGGCCTGAGTCTAAGCAGAGAATTGTGGCCTACTCACCCTTCCAGGTCTTCATAATCGTCGCTTTGTCGAGTTCTTGGTAGCCGTCCTTGTCAATGACACTGACAAGAATCGAGTTACCCGTGGCTGCATCCCGCTCAATTGCCGCGGCGATTGATCGGATCGCCAGTTCGACTGCCTTCTTCCTAGGCATATCGTCCTTGTATCCTACTTCAAGAACACCAAGTGCCACCGGAGAACCGGAACCTGTTGCTGTGAACTTGTCGGGCAGGACCGATCCTATGTAGTCCGTGTAGAAGACCTGTGGACCCTCGTCATCGAATCCTCCTACGAGGCATTGCAGCAAATAGGTGCCTCTCGCTTGGAACATTATGTTGCTGAAGAGGCGTGTAAGGGCCTTCACTCTCATCGGCTTGCCTCTCTGAATCTCGAACAGCTTAGCCTCGGCTCTCAGCAGGTCCATGATTGCCTGTGCATCAGCGACTGACCCGGCTATCGTAGCACCGATTCTGTCGGTGATCTTGTATATCTTCTGGGCGGTCTTGTTGGCAATCAGTAGACCCATGGTCGCCCTCTGGTCACTGGCCAGAACAACGCAGTCCTTTGCGACAAGACCCACTGTTGTGGTTCCAGTCTTCAACTCTGCGGGTGGTTGGGTTTGCTGTTCCAATTCGAGTGACTCCCTACTTGATGAAAGGATGCCTAGGAGAACTAGTGACGAGGAGAGCTCTTCTAGTCACATATTAAAAGGTTTCCGCAGTGGACAAGGGGCTCTAGTGGCCGTGATTGTGAGCGGCCTCTGTCTCACTTGCAGTCTTGTTCTCATCGGGACGGTCGAAGGTTACGACGAGCTTAACCTGCTTTGCATTCTCACATACTTTCAGCGTGTCCATTGCTATGCCTATCTCGGCGTACTGAACACCCTCGATGTACCTGCTCTCTTTCGGGAGCTCAATGGTAACGCTTGTGTCTGATACTGCAATCACGAATTTGTCCTCAGGAAGAACCGGTATGCGCCTTTTGACGACAGCCTTCAGCTTGTTCTCGATCCCGTCAACGATTCCACGTACAGTGACATCGAATACGAGCGTCTTGCCTGCAAAGGGCCTGTTGAAGTCCACACGAACATGTCTACCAATGACCTGACTGATGACTCCCTCGTCATTGCCCATCTTGACCTTCTCGCCCACTTTGGCCTTGACGCCAAACTTGGCCAGTCTGACTATCGGAATCGAGATTATCTTCTTTGGATCCTTGGCTCCAGTTCCTTTCTCTGGGGGAACCTCTATCGTCTTGCTCTCTCCAACATGCATGCCGACTAGCTGCTCTTCTATTGCCCCGAGCAACCAGTTCCATCCGACTGCCACAAGGTATGGTTCATACCTGCCATCTTCCTTGTAGATA
>Ga0316620_10000073_pt1 | contig 41148 bp, 67 predicted proteins | sample OWC_Aug_M1_C1_D5_FD_207651 | JGI IMG/M metagenome (GOLD analysis project Ga0316620, IMG submission 207651) | Wetland soil microbial communities from Old Woman Creek delta, Ohio, United States - OWC_Aug_M1_C1_D5_B | ecosystem: Environmental > Terrestrial > Soil > Wetlands | place: USA: Ohio...
ACCCTTGACGGAACAGTTCCGGGGCGAGCGGTTTGAGCACGAGGTCGGCCAGCTTTGACTCGGTGACATAGCGCATCAGGGTGCCCTGCTCGCCTGTCTGCCCAATCCAGCATGCTTTCCCATTGCGCCTAACATAAATGACGTGAGAAGACACCGTGCAGCAATATACCGTGCCAGCATATTGTTCAAGGTAACGGTTGTCTTCCGATATTTCAGCTTTCACTTTTTCTTTGCTGACGTACACCTCGTACGCTACTCTACGACTCACGCATTCGATGCCATTTATCATGTGGGACTCGCCTACGCGATCTCTGATGCCAACAATCGCCGCCCAGTTGACTTTAAGTGCCAGCTCCTGCAAATCATCAGCAAGTCGTTTGCTGACGGTCGTATAAGTAAGATTTGTCTCTCTGCGCGAACCGTCACCTGCACCGTAGCCCCGAAGGAACGACTCAATGACATTGACGGAGGCATCTTTCACCCATTGTGGGACAAACTTGTCGGCAGCCCGACCGAGTGGTCGCAATTGCGCTACAAGATCTACGCTGTTGATGTACAAATCTTTTCCGTACATCTTTGCACGATAGCCAGCCGCTTTGGCAATCTCAATGAACTCGGATTGCTTATGTGCGGGGCAGTTCCCAAACACGATTGAGCCTCGATGACAATTTCCATCGGCGATGTACGCGCCAACGAGTGCCGCAAATTCGGCAGAATGATGCAACTCGCCTTTCCATGCCCCACCTGCGCGCATAATCGTTCTGCGTTTGAAAAACGATTCTTCGGCAGGTTCAAAGAAGAACTCTTTTCGATAATGATCGTCTTGGACGTACATATTGTGGCCAGGGGTGACTAAAATATCACAGCGCTTGCCTTTCCACCCGACAAGATTTCCGTCAAAGTCCGCCGCAATCAGTTGACTCGGACGTTCGTACTGAATTTCCCCATCTTTCAATGTGCAAATCTCATCTTCCATCGTTACGTCTGGCCACAGCTTCCATCCACCTTTCGTCAACACTTCGGCGTCCGGGGTGAAGCACGCCGGGCCTTTGTCGTCGTTCATCAGTTTCTTGAACTCGAAGTTCTCCAAGAAATACTTGGAGAAACCGTTCGGCCCGAACCATCCGCTCACCGCCATCTCGATGCCCGGCTTAAACTCCTGCAAGATGAACGGTGCCTTCAGCTTGTTCAATTTCTTCCAGCGCTCCAGCATGCTGATCATGTCGCGCGGGCCTTTGCTGACGTATGTGAGCGCTTTGTCGGCGTCGCCGGACGGTTTCGACACGTAACGTTTCATGGTTTTTTCCACGAACGCGATGGCCTTGTCGTAGCTGGTAAACACCGGGGAGTCGATCGTCGGGATACCTGCAGCTTCGAAAACACGCTGGCCGGTGCCGCGATTGAGTTCCCAATCTGTCACAGCGGCGTGCGCGTTGAATATCGGGAATCCCGCCTTGCGGTATGCCTCCAACTCGCGCATGTGAATGACGTTATCGCTGGTAACGATCAAATCGGCCCACTTCATCGCAGCGCGCCAATCGGGAATCTTGTCAATCATGCCGTCGCCGACCGTGGATCGAGCGCCCTTTTTGTCGGAACCCATCCAAGTCTTAACCTGGTGGCCGTGTTCCATGCACCGCAAGGCGAAGTCGAGAAAACTCGATGGGTTGTCGATCAGAAGAATCTTCATGGTTGAACGGCTCCTTTGGGCGGCATTGTATCATCGTCGCGCTGACCTTGCCCGAGCACGGTCGCTGCAACAGAACGGATGCCGTGTGCGACGAGGTGATCGTTCAGAACCTTCTCGGCGGCCTTCGTACCACTACGCGAGTAGTCCGCGATGGCGCGGGCAAGCTCCGGGTCATAAACAGCACTCTTCATCAGGCGCTCAACCTCGTCATTACGCAGCTTGTCCCACCACCGGGCACCCATGCCGCTCATCTCTTGAACCTTGCCGGATCTACCTCGCGCAACGGCGATGGCGCTGGACACGGCCTGCTTGACTGTTGTGCCGTACCCAGCGAGCACATCGCCTTCCTTCTGGTACTGGACGTAGCCGGGCGGCTTGACGCTCTCCGCAATCTCGCGCGCCTGGGAAATTGTGCGCAAATTGGCAAACTGCCGTCCGCCAAGCACCTTCCTCAAGGTTTTTTCGTTCGTTTTCATGAACTGCGCGGAGTTCGGCGTGCCGAGGACGTGCTCCATGATGCCGCGAGCAAGGTCTTTGCGCGACTCGGCCCCCGCGTTCAGCAGCAGCGTGTCCATGTACTTCGGCGACTTGATTGCGTTGGCGATAATTTTCGCAGGATTCTCTTCGGCGGCCACGGACGCTAACGTGCTACGGGCCAAGTCGGACCGGCCATTCACTGCGCGCGCAGTGTTCTCCTTGAGCGACGCAGTGGCCCGCTCAACCGACTCGATCTTCTTGCGAATGTCAGGAACTGCAGAAAGCGGCTCTTTGTACTCGCGCAAGAACGCCTCCAGCGCGGTCTTCGATACCTTTCCGTCACGAACAACGCGCTTAGATAGCATGTCGAATATGCCATTTTCCAGCAGTTGCCTGCCACGCGGGTCGTTCCCGGCGACGGTCAGGAATTCAGAAACACCAGACGGATCGCCTTTCTTGAAGATCAGCGACTCCGTAATCTTCGCATTCTCTGTCGCAGGCCCGAAACGCCCGTCTTTCAGGATTTCGGCGCCAGCGCCCCGCTTGAACAGTGGTGCGTACTGGTCGCGGTAATAGGAGTTGGCGGTCATGAGCTTTTTGCCCAATTCACCGTGCGCGGGGGATGCCATCTCTTCAATTTTGGCCTTCAGAACGCCACGAACCGAGTTCACCACGGGCAGCTTCTGGGCAGCCTGCATGTCCCCAGCAGATGCGGCGCGGGCGAGCACGTCTGCCTCACGGTTCGCTTCCCTGTACAACGATTCAAATTCACCGTATGTCGCCACGGGCGGTTTCTGCGCTTGTGCCGCACCACGCAATGTGATTTTCCCGCCAGCCGGGGTGGTTTTCACAGTGGGCGGTTGCACTTTACCTTCGGCGGAATACTCGCGCAGGATCTTTCCAACAATGCCGGGGTCTTCCTGAAACTTCCTGAAGTTGCTGCCTGCGCTGGCTTTGGCCACATCGACAACATCACCAACGTTGACCTTCACGCCCAACTTATCGGCGGTGGCGGCAACCTCCTTGTACAGCGCGTCCTTCTTCTGGCGGGCCAGGTTCAGTCGATCTGTGACCAACTTCCGCTGCTGCGTTCCGATTTCTTCAATGTCGCCGCGAGGCAACGACGCTGCCAACTTACGCTCTTGACGATCCAGGTTCTTCAGCCCTTCATCAAAGCTACGCAGCTTGTCCGCATACACGTACTTTAGCTCATCCTGCGCACTCCATTCGGATGCTGGGAATCGCTTCTCCGAGTATTGACGGATTGCTTCTTGCAGACCACGCTCGCGCTGGCCGGCAGCTTCCAACATGGCCGGATCGGTCGATGCAAAGTGGTGCTCCATAGACTTCACGGCCGGCGAGCCTGTCACGCGGCCAAGCGTCAGGTTCTCACCGAAGCCTGGCACACGGGACGCGACATCCTTGGAACGCGCGATCGCCTGTTGGGCCGCCTCGGTTTCCAACTGAGGGCGAAGCCTGCCGGCAGCCACTTCTTTCGCCTGTTCCATCTGCTGTTCGGCGAAACGTTGCATCTGCGCATCGCGCGAGGCTTGCGTCAGTCCTGTGGGGATGCCCATCTTACTGATCCAATTGCCGCCCTTCACTGCGGCATCTATCGCTTTCTGTACAAGCAACGGCCCAGTCATGCTTCCGAGCGCTTCGCCTGCGGCCTTCTTGCGCTCGCTCGGTTCGCCGAACACGTCTAGGTTGGCCAGGTACCCACCCATGGTCATACCTTCTCCAGCGAGCGCCGTGCCGGCCAGTTCTTTTGCAAGGGCGACGCCGGGGCGCGCGGATCGCATCACCGTGCCTGCGCCGGGTATTACGTTCATTCCCGCCATTTCTGCAATGTTGCCGGCAACTTCAGCGGTAAATCGTGGCTGCCCAGACTCGTCGCGCGGAACAGGCATGTGAGGGTCATACGCCCCCGTGCTTTCAATTGCTCGGTTGTACTGCTCGGTTGCCGGGAACATGGATTGAGGCACGTTTCGGCCAAGCAGGCGCTCATACGGGCGCAACGGCATCGCCACAACGTCAGCCGCGAGCGGCCCCATCGCTGGGAGTGCCGCCACGCCCTGCTTAAATTTGTTCCAGAGGTATGCCCCAGACGGTTCCTCTTGAGGTGCGGCGGCGGCCGGAGGTGTTGCAGCTGGTGCTGCGGCTGGCAAGCCCAGTACCATGAACTTACCCTCGGCATTTTTCGCAGCTTTGTCAACCGGAACCCACGCCCCATTGTGGAGCGCTACAAATTTGCCCTCGGCGTTCTTGGCTACTTTCTCAACTGGCGTCCAATCGGCCATGTCTACTCCCCCATCACGGTGAACCCCGCAGGAAGCGGCGGCGTGCCACTGCTCGCAGGTGCGGTCGGCGCGGCGGGTGCATAAGCATCCGACTCATCTGCCACATCGGGGTCATAGCCGAACGTCTTGGCCTGCTTCTTGTAGCGGTCAACAATACTCTTCCGTGCGGGCGAGAATACCTTCGAGTCCATTTCAGACACAAGGTCAATGATCATCTTCCGGTCATCGGACGAATACTTGCCGGAGATGAACCGATTCAGTGCCCCAGCAAACCGTTGCTCGATGTTACCGAAATTCTTGTTGTCCGCGTAAATCTGATTCGTGGCACGCAGATGCGTGTACAGGTCGGACAGCGCTTGCTGCACCTGGGCTGTGCCGACCGCATTGCCGCTTTGGAGCAACGCACGAATCTTCGCAGTTTTCATCTGGGCGTCAGTTACCGGCGCGAGGTCTTTCGTCTCGCGCGCCTTGAAGGCATTCAGATGGCCGAGATTGCCCGCCCCGCTACCACCCGCGCCGCCAGCCGGCCCGACCACCTTGCGCACTTCGCCAGTCTGTGTGTTCTTCTGAACAGTCGCGCCATTCAGCGTGTATGGGTCAGACCAATCGCCTTTATCTGCCGTGCCACGAATTACCGACCGGATTTCGCCAGTCTTCGCATTGGCCTGCACAATGGCCCCATTCAGCTCATACGGTTGCGACCACTCGCCTTTGGCCGCTAAGTACGGCGCCATCTGCTCCATATACAGGCGATACGCATCGGGGTCGGACGGCGCGTTCGCTTGGATACCTTGCATGGTGATCTGCTGCGGACTGACTGGCTGCGCGGGCGCTGCAGCAGGTGCAGCCGGCGATTGCGGGCGCTGCGGCAACACGACCTGGCCAGGCATCGGAGCAGGTTGGCCGGGTTGCAGCGCACGGTACGGCTGGAGCTGTGGCGGTTGTGCCATCGGTACGGAGGGGGCGCCGGGGGCGGGCGCTTGTGGCTGGCCAGGCGTGCCGAACGCGGACTGCATGGTCTTCTGGAACGCCTCTGTAGCCGCCCGTTGAGCATTCGCTGCAGCGGCCTCTTTAACCTGCTGCTCGCGTGCCTGCTGCAGACGAAGCTGATTCGCCTGCATTGCCTGATAGTCAGACTGCCCTTGCAGCGCGCCACCCGCCGCCGCGCCGAAGTTACTTCCGAAGAAACCGCCCAGTGCCATCTCTGTCTCCCATCAAGGCATATAGCTTGGAGTGTACATCCCCATGTCTGCCGGACCCATCAACTGCGTGGTTGGGGTGTAGAACCCAGTCATATCCGCTCCGGGTTGGCTTCCACCAGTACCACCACTGAACCAACCGGAAGCATCCATCCCCGCCTGAATGCCGCGTGCTGCAAGGTTGCCAATATTGGCTGCATCTTGGCGTTGCAGCTGCTGCTGCCCGTAAGACTGGCCCGCCGCTTGGGCTTGCGCAGACTGACCCAAGCCCAAATAGTTCGCCATATTGTTGATCTGCTGCTGATACGGCGTCATTGTACCCTGCATTGCTGCCTGATTGGCGGCAAGCGCGCCAAATTGACCTTGCCCGATCCCTTGCGCGGTCTGATACGGCAGTGCGCCGGCCTGCTGTTGCATACCAACGCCGGTCTGACCGAACCCGAGTCCCGTGCCGGCCGCGCCAGTGTATGCGTTAATGCCCTGATTCAGCGCCTGCTGACCCTGTATCTGGCGCTGCAACTGCTGCTGTTGCCACGCAAGATCGAAATTTGTCAAATTCTGGCCAGCAACACCCGCACCGACCGGCGACGCACCCAGCCCGTACTGGGAGTTGATCGCATTCGACTGATCCATGACGCGCTGTTGCATCTGGCGATACAGCGCGTCTTGCGGGTCGGCCGCAGTCTGCCACACCTGCTGGCCAGCTTGCAGCGCTTGCGTTCCGGCATCCATCGCACCCCGCCCAGCAGCCGCCGCACGACTGGCCCAGTCGCCGGACATTCCGCCCGCTTGGCCGGCGGCTGTTTGTGCCGCTGCGGCGTACGGGTTGGAGTACATCGCTTGGAATGCTTGATTCGCGTAGCTCGGGTCCATCCCGTAGAACTGCTGCGCCGTCTTCAGGTAATCCTGTGTGCCGGACTGCAAGTTCTTCGCCATCTCGGCTTGGCCTGGCAATTGCACCGTTGGCGCAACACCGGGGGCGCTGCCGCCGCGAGACGGTGACAACAACGAGCCGACCAGGCTTCCGCCAACTCCCGACGCGATACCTCCTGCAATAGCTGCTCCGATTGGCATATCAAACTCCCCTTAATTCCGTCATCAACCTACGAACCGCGTCTTTATTCACGGTCAGTTCCTCAAAACTCGGCTGCATCGCAATCTTGCACAATTCGGCATGCCGCTCCTCGTCAAACTCTTTCTGCAACAGGTGCTCGTAAATCTCGCGCGGCCTGTTAAACAGCGCGCCCCACTCAACGTGCATGCCGGCGATGCCCCACAGCTTGTCTTCCGCGTCCTGATCCAGTGTCGGCATGCCGATCGCACGCAGCGACTCGTTTACTTCCACAACGTCCCGGTGCAGTATCACTTTCCGGGCCGGATGCGCGTTCAGCCACTCTGGGAACAGCATCAAACCTGTGCAACTCACGCCGAGACGTTTCTTACTTACAATCCCATCCAACTCATCGTAGTGCCGATCCCACAACGGGTCGTGCAGGCACAGCGTGTCGTCGGTTGTGAGCCAGTTACTTGCCCACGTTGTTCCGCTCCTGGGGAGCGCGATGACCATGAACTCGATCATGGGTAAAGTTTGGTCGCACGCAGCGACCTTGGGTTATTGAAACGCCGCGGGTCGAGCTTTACGGTTTTCAGCGTGTTGCCGTTATTCAGCATCAAGTATCTGCGCAAAATATCGTCGGCCTGCGCATCAAACTGCGTCGCACGCACATCGTCAGTGATCTGCATCATCTTGGCTGTCAGTTTCGTGATTAAATACGACTGGTCCTGAAACCACGGAACAGCAGTGCTAGTATCGGGGCTGGCGAGCTCAACCGTTGTGTCCATGTACCGGAGCGTCACGCTCAACGGAACCAGTGGTAACGGGTAGAACTGCAGAACATTGTTCGATTGATCTACAGTGAAAATTTCAGGATAGGCCGAATTGTTCGGGCCGGTGAATAGCTGGTCAAATTCGTCGGTAGCATACTCGACGAGGTAAAACACGGCACCTTCCACGTTGTAGAAGCACTCGCGGGCACGAAGGAATGCAACAGGCAGTTGGTACTGCTGCTGATTTGGCAGAACGTTCAGCGTAAGTGTACGCCGAACGTTGTCGAGATTCTGATTGAGCGCTAAGCCAAGTAGCGTTTCATTGAGCCGCTGCCCTGCCACTTGCGTCATGCCGGGGCATTTCGCAATCTGGCAGGCCGTTTGTACGATTTGAGCGGCAGTCAGCATGATGTCAAATGAGCTTTTTCAGAGATTCAATGCCCAGTTCGCGTTGGGCAATTTGGGTATCCAGGCGTTCTACAGTCTGCTTCAGAGTCTGGATCTGCTGACGCTCGGCAGTCTTCGCGGTGCCTTTTTCTTCGGCTTGGCGCAGTTGCTCGATCATCTGTGTGCGGGTATTTTGCGCATCTTTCAGCAGACGCTCCTCTTCAGCGAGAACGGTCTTTGCGCGTTGACGGGAGAAGATATTGATCCACTTGTCCAATTCCAGGTTGATCACTTCATCCGGTGCGCCGATCGGGAAATTCCCAGTGACATCAATGCTGATTCCGTCGGCGGTTTGTGCGCCAATGCGAAATGCGTAGCCGATGTCCTTCTTTTTCTCTTCGCTCATTGTCTACCTCTCATGGTGGTTATTAACGACGGCCCTGCAGACGATGCCCGGACGGGGAAACTTCGCCACGTACCACGCGCTCGTGCATCTTGGTGTTGAACATTACCTCGTTCAGCACAGGGAGCAAGTCTTCACGCACAGTGGCGATCTGGCCGTGGTGGAACTCTTGCTCATTGATGACTATTTTATCAGTAGACTGGCCGAGGTCAATCTGAACTTTGAACCACTTGAGCTTTTTCACTTCCGGTTCCTGCAATTTCTCCGGGGTAGCAACTCGCTCGGTCTTGCTCACATCCATAACTGGAGTGGGCGCACCTTCAATTCGGCCACCATGATCGGCGGTCGGGGCCATCTCAACACGATCCTCGACGTGAGGGTCGGCTTTGGTCGCAGGGCGGCCAGGCGGACGGTTTGTGCTCATCTCAATACTCCTTGTTCACGTTAAAAAAGGGGGAACCGCTCAACACAGCTCCCCCGCCTTACACCCTACCGATTAGTAGGTTACGCCAGCCACTGCGCCAGAGTCATACTGAGGTGCGAATGCGCTGCCGCACTCGATACGCATCAGGAATGCCTGGTTCAGAATGATCATGCCGTAGAAGATTTTCCACGAGATCAGACGCAGCTGGTTGTGACGGTCCGACTTGTCAGCTTCCTTCAGGTACTCGAACTTCGCGCCATCCAGCTCAACTGCGCCGTAGGCGTTCTCGCCGATCACGAAGGTTGGGTACACGGTAACGCCAGTAGCCGGAGCTGCTGGGGGAACCTGAGATGCGCCAACACCGGTGATCACAACGGTAGAGCCGCTTGCCAGCTGAGTGGCTTGACCGGCCATCGGGCCAGTGGTCGGGCCGGATGTAGTCAGGCCAAGGTTCACTACGCTGGAGCTGCCAACTGCCGAGATGTACACGTTGAACACGTAGCCAGCCAAGGTCGGCAGAGTCACCGAGATAGAGCCAGTGGAGCCAGAGGCCACGTTCAGCGCGCCGGACTGCTGGTAGATACGCTGCTCCATCGAGGTCAGTGCGGGAGAACCTGTCACCTGGATGATGTAGTTGCCTGTAGCCAGTGCGCCGCCAGTGGTTGCTGGGGTGCCAGTTACGGCCGCAACGCCGGTCCAGAACGGAACCATGTTCGACTTGGTGAAGCGTACACCACCCCACTCGCCAATCTCGTTGGTGTACATGCGATTGATGTCGCTGTACGACCATGCGGTAGACACAGTGGAGTTCTCGCGCATATCCTGACCACTTGCGGGGTGCAGGATCGCAACGTAGTGAGGGTTGGTTGTGCCCTTCTTGACGTTCGCCTTGTTCTCATACGACTCATTGGCGGGCTCGCCAAAACGAGGGGCGCCGGAAACCTCCAGCACGTTCACCGCACGATTGATCTCGTGAGGAGACAGTACATCGGTTGCCAGAACTGCAGCGCGGCTTGCGCGACCGTTGGCGTAGTTGATGTTGCTACCTGCCATCAGGCCGTTGGTGCCGGTGTAGGCATTGCGCTCCATGGTTTCGGCCAGTTGCATGGCGACCAGTTTAACGCCTTGCTTGAACACGTCATGCGCGATGGTGATCTCGGCAACGTCGGTGATCGTCACAGAGTCGCCCCATTGTTGCGCAACACCTTGGGACTGGCTGATCGTCATTGTCTCGCCGACGGACGGAACGCCTTCACTCAGCGGAGCAAACGGCAGGTTCAGACGGCTATAACGAGTGGCGGTGTAGGTTGTGCCCATGTTGGCGGGCAGCTTCAGCTTGTCAGCGAACTGATAAGCGGTCAGTTGGCGCTTGGCCAGAGGCAGCACTTTCTCCGCAATATAATTGCGAATGTCAGCGCTGAAGTTCGATGCGGTATTTGTAGCCATGATGTTGCTCCCATAAAATTGAAAAGTGTACAATCTCCGACGTAACTGGTCGGCCACAGTTCGGTCCTTACGGGAGCCATTCGACTCGATCCGTCACGGGGATCAGGCGGGGTGCTGCGGTGCTACAGGTGTTACAGAATGATGCCGTTCAAACGTTCTTCCAGGGACGGCTCATTCTTCGGTGCCGGTGCGGTGGACTTCACGGTTGGTGCCGATCCACGCGCGGCGGCTACACGCTTTGCTGCTTGTTGCGATGTTGCTGTTTTCTTGCCATGGTTGGCTACTGCGTCTTCGCCAACCAGGTATTTCAATACGCCTTCGCGCGTGGCGTTGCCGCCTTGCGCACGCACCTTGGCCAACTGGGCCTCGACGCGGGCTTCATACTGCGCGTACAGCGGGTTCGCTGCCGCTTTCATCATGTACGCTGCCTGATCCTTCGTATCGTTCGCAGAGAACAGTGCTTGGTTCACGGTGCTCTGCATGTCCCGACGCCACTTCTCTTCGGGGTCTACGTACTCAGGCTCGGGCGGCTGCTGGCGGCCTTGCGCGGCCAACTCAGCTTGTCTGCGGAAAAACTCCGCTTGCTCTTGCGCAGCTCGCAATGCGGCTTGCGCTTCTGCGCGCTCGTTTGCGAGCTTCTGGATGCGAGCCTCTGCGCGGGATTTCGGCGCGGCAGGTTCATCAATCGGCTCATCAGTCGGCTCATCCACCGGCTCATCAACCGGCTCATCAATCGGCTCATCCACCGGCTCGTCGGTTGGTTCAACTACTACAGGTACATCCAATGGTGCTGGTTCCAAATTCTCGTCAGGCATCGCTACTACTCCTATGATTGGTTACGCCAATCGCACGAATGACAGCTTACGGTTGTCAGTCGAACGTTACTTACTGCGTTTCTTTGCTGCAACTGCTTGAAGCTCTTTGATTTCCTTCTCGGCAGCGGCACGGGCTGCTGCGGCGCGCTTACCGTTCTTCATGATCTCTTCGGCCTCGCGCAATGCGCGCATGTCGCACTTTGCTTGCCATTCTTTGTCTTCTGCCGTCATACGCGGACGCATCGCTGGGGTGCCTCTCATGATGAACTCCTATTTAATGGTTGCTATATACCATGCGCAGCGTTGCGCGTCAACCTCTACCGCCCGCTGCCGCGTCGCCCATCTGGTCTGCCGGGATCGCTCCGGGCGGATTCTGCGCGCCTTCCCGGGGGCCGACAGGCATCGCCCCGGGGCGAGGTGTGCCGGCAACACCGGGCTGGCCGCCGCCACCGCCAGGCACACCGGGCTGACCCTTAGCAACTGGTGCGGCGGCCTGAGCCTTCGCCTGAGCTTGCGCAGCGTGCATCATCATGTGCTTACGGAAGTGCCCGGACAGATCGCCCGTCATCTTGGCGGCAGCCTGGTGCGACTGAAGGTGCTCAGTGTCGTCGTCCAGCGGTGACACTTGCATATCCATATTGTTCCCCATGATCTCGTTTTCGATCTCAGGGTCAATACTCATCTTGCCGCGGTTGTCGATAATGACGCGAGGCGCCATGTTCGGGCCGAGCACAACCTGCGCGCCGTAATCAATGATTGGGCTGATGTCGAGCGTGCGACCATTCAGTGCCTGTGGTGGCATGCCGCGCAGAACGTTCATGAAGCCGATCATCTGCTGCACGCGCTGTGCACCCATGGTCTGCTCAACGCCCTGCCACTTGAAGAAGTACCGTTGGCTGAACGCTTGCGGGGGAATGCGCTGGGCCTTCGCGGCCAGACCAACCTCACCCTCTACCTGGATCAGCAGGTCGTCGTCTCGGAACTGCTGATCCAACTCATAGAACCATTCCAGCAACGGGTCCATAATGCCGGACTCGAACCGACGCACAGGGTCGGCAATTGTCGCCATGGCAGACGATTCTTGCTGGGCGATCGCTTGGGCGTTCTTGCGACCCGCAGGCGCGCGGCCCATCATTGCGTCGTTTACGTCCATGCTCTCCATGATCTGCGCCTTGATGGCTGCAACCATGGCGAAAGCGTCCTTCCAGAGTGCAGGGAACTGCGCAAACTTGGTGTCATTTGGGTTTGTTTCCCAGATTGCCGCCGACGCCAGGATCATTGAGCCGACGTTCGGGTTCTTCACCGGGTCAGTCATCACAATAGGTAGCACGGAATACTTCGCCGAATCCATCCCCATATTGATTGCGTCGTTGCACTGGTAAGCCAACTGCTCCACAGGCGAGATTTTCGACTTTCCCCACACGGAGCCGGGGATGAGATCCACAGGCTCGGACAGAATTGGCGTCTTGCCCGACCAGTACGGGTTCTTCTCGACACCGAGTACACTCTTCGTGTCGCCGAAATAGATGATGCACGGCTCGCGCTCATCGCCGTCGAGTTTGAATTTTGTCCAAACGCGGTACACCAGATAGAACTTGTGCCCGCCGCTCGCCTTCACGCCGGCTTCCTTGGAGCGGTCCGCATCGGGATGCTTCTTGCCGTTCGTGCCCTTCGTCAGCTTCTCGGCTTCAGACTTGATGAACGTGCCCTCCGCAACATGCTTATCGAACGCGTCTTGCGTCAAGCGCAAGATGGTAATAACCATGTCGGCGTCATCAATATGCGCCACGGTTGGTGGGACAATAGCCAAGTCTTGCGCCGGGATGACTGACACGGTGGGGCCGGCCGTAACGATCGTTACGTCCTCAATGTCTTCGATTTCTTCTGTTGGATTTTCCGGGTCGGGCTTCTTGACCTTCCGCTTGGTCTTACGCTCGGACTTGCTCCAGCCAAGCTCGATCGACCATTGGCCTTCCACGTCGCCGCGGCGGAACAGTCCAGGGAGCAACGTCCGCAGGCTGTTCATACGGATGTAGTGCTCCATCAGAGCAACCGTTTCGTATGGGGTGTCGCCGGTTTCAGAGATTACTTCAATGCTGCGGCCGGTTGTCGGCATCAGCATGCTGACGTACCGCTTCACGCGGGATTCGATGGCATCATGGACGACGGGGACGAACACCTGACTGTCACCATCGTATTGCTGCTTGTCGTTCAACTTGCAGTTGTAGATGTCCCAGTAGTTGTCGATGTTTGAAGACTGATCGCGCTTATCCTCAAATGCAGAGAGTACGTCTGCGTGCAGCTTCTCGGCGCGCTCGCGGACACTCTTGAGGTTCGCGTAGTTCTTCTTGTCGTCGGCCATGTGTTAGTTACTCCGCCGCGTGGTCGGCAGGCTCGGCTGGCTCGGCAGGCTCGGCTGGCGCAACTGGCTCGGCTGGCTCAACTGGCGCAACTTGCTCGGCTGGCTCAACTGGCTCGGCTGGCTCAACTGGCTCGGCTGGCTCAACCCGTGCAGCTTCCCACGCCAGATACGCTTGGTAGTCGTTGCCCTTGTCGTTCTTGCTGATCACGGTGCCGTCAGAGTTGCGGCGAACGAAGTGGCCATCCACTTCACCTGTAACGTTATTCTTGAGCTTAGTGTACATCTGAATCTCCTGTCATTGATTCACCCTTCGCCAGCCCGACGACGCGCCATTCCAACACAAGGGCATCATGCTTCGCTGAATGGGCGTGTTCCAGTTTCTTCGCAATGTCGATAACCATCGCCTGCAGCGCCGCCCGGAGTGCCGGGCTTACGCTTGGCACCGGCAGTCGCCCGTCGGTGATCAGCAGATGGTTCGATGCGACCGTTTTCATCAATGGCCAACCACGATCCACGAGGTTGTGCCGGCATCATACTTGTACTTCAGCGTGCTGTTTGCCGCCAGGGTCGCCGGTGTGCCAACCACCGTTGCGCCGCTGGATGCGACGGTCAGGGCAGTGCCGATTGCACCAGCCGTGAAGATTGTCACTTCTTGAGCATCACGCGAGTTCGCGGCAGATGGCAAGTTGATCGTCATAGTGCCGGCACCAGCCTGTGTGCCGGTGAACAGGACATATGCGGTATCGTTGGGGATGGTGTACGGTGTAGTGGAGTTGTTGTTCACCACCAGCTTGGACAGCATGTTCACTTGAAGCGCAGTGTTTGCTTGCTCGGCAGACTTGAACAATCCGAACGATGCTGAACCGTCAGGTGTCGGGAATGCAGTGTGGCTGATTGCCAGCGCATCTGCAGCTTGTGCAGTCAACGCAAAACATAACAATACGGACGCTACAACAAAACCAAAAATGCGCTTCATGATGCTACCCCTTTCGTGTGGTTGGTTTCTTCCTACCGCCGCCAGCGCGGCGTTGTGATTCAAGTGCAGCGGCGACAGCTACATTATGAGGGTAGCCTTCGCGTTCCATCTTGGAGATGTTTTCTCCAACGGCCTTCTTCGACTTGCTCCTTTTCAGCGGCATAGCAGTCTCCGTTTCATTTTCGCATGATACCGATACGTCAAGGCTTGTCAAGTACCTACCGGCGACGCGACGGCCTGGCCGACAAGTACGTTGACCCGTCCCGCGCCTGGGCCGTCCTGGCCGGTACGGGCGCCCGATTAACCGCAGCATGGCGGATCATCATTACTCCGTAGCGAACCGCGTCCATCAAGTCTTCGCGCAGTTTCACAATCTGACCGTTCTTGCGGTGGTACGTCCGCTTCTCTTCAAAGAACGTTGTGCAGTTCTCGAACACTTTGAACCGGCCAGTTTCCATCCGGGTAGAAATGTCAAGCAGCCCGGCCTCTACAGAGTTGCCGCCCGTGCCTTCCTCTTTGCCCACATCCGGTGCGAACGTCGCCTTGTTGGCGAGCGCCTTCAAACCGGCCGAACGATACTGCCCAATCACATCCTTGCCGTTCAGCTCGGTCTTCAGCCCGTCATGTGGCCAAGCAACGGGCTGCCACCCGCCCCAAGCATTGATCGACTGAACGTGAACCGCGGGAACTTGGCGGTGTTCGTCACGATACTCACTCACCAGATAGATGCAGTCGTTGTCCCGGTCCCACGCCAGCCTGGCGGCCGCGAACGGGTGGTCCACGCCGAAGTCGATGCCGACAATCTGCGGCCAGTGTGCGGGGATCTGGAACGGTGTTACGCGAATGAGGTCGTCGGGTACGTTATACACAAGGCCTGCTCCTGCTAAAATTTGACCCTCGGTTCGCATCTTCAACTGATGCTTTGGAATGTTCGCGGCAAGAACGCGCGCTTCGTCGGTGTACTTGCCGTCTTTCATCAAGTGCGGCGCGTCGGCCCAGGTTGCGTTGATGAACGCTTGCCCCTCTGCGGGGTGGTTCGCAAACTGATCCGTCACCGCCGTCAATCCGAACTCTGGCGTCCAGGTCAGTATGCCGATCACCTTCTTCTTCGAGATGCCCGAGCGAACCAGCTGGCTCCATATTTCCTCGGGCGGCTCCTCGTCAGCGTGGAACACCTCGAAGCGCGTACCCATCATCTTCTGCCAGCCCTGCTCGTACGCGCGGAAGTAGCACGTTGACCAGCGGCCGGTCGGTTCGTGCCTAACCTTGACGCTATCGAAGGCGTTCGTCACGCCGGTCTTGCGGTTTATCTTCCCGATCAGGTCAATTGGGATGGTGCCGGTGCCGAGCGTCTTCGGGTCGGTCGGGTCGCCGAACAATTCTTTCTGCAGAACGTCGCGTGTCGATTCGTTCGTCAGGCCGCATGCGAGCAGCGACACTGGCTCGTGGAACCGATGGCCCTGCCACCAGTCCGGGTAGCGCCCGGTGAGGTGCATCGCATCTTCCATGCAGCCTGCCCGCGTCTTGCCGATACCGTTGGCTGCGCACAGCGCGCGGAATATGGCCAGCTTGCCGGGCGTCAAGTGCCCGATGGCATGGTGGAACCGCACCTGGTAAGGGTACGGATCGTAATACTCCAGCTTGTAAATCTGCTTCCGACGCTCCAACTGCTCAAGCATCGTCAGCAACTCATGCAGCGTCTCGTTGCTCATTCGGTTTCTCAGATGGGGGCGGTGCGCACGTCTCGCACAGGGGCGGATGGTGCAGGCGGGACAGCGCGATCACGGAAATCGTCACTTCCTTGTTGCATTTTCTGCAGTTGATCTGGACCAGTTCGCCGTGACCTGGATGAGAGCGCGTCTTACTCATCGCCATATGCGTTCTCCACCAAGTCAAGTTCGACCAATTTCAGAACGCCAAGTACAGACGGAATGCTAATCTTGCCGGCGAAGGAGTAAATCACTTCTTCCAGCTTCTGCTGCAGTTCGGCCTCGACAGGATACGCCGCTCGAAACTGAACGTGAACTACGTTGTCGTCATCGCTCATTGTCAAATACGTCCTGACTGTGCAGACCGCGCCGGCTTCGCACTCGGGCTTGACCAGACTTGCGCGCAATCTTCTTTCCATCATGGCGGCCGACAAACTCGCCGTCAGATGTTACGAAACCGCGCTTGCCTTTCCCGGTTCCGCCAGCTTTGCGGTCTTTCGCCGCAACATCGACATGATGCGCAGGCGGTTTCTTCGTGACGACCTTGCCCGAAGGCTTCTTGATCGCCGCAGCTTTGATGCGTCTCACTCAGCCCCCGAACGCTTCAGTGCCTTACGGGTTGACTCATCGAATTGCCTGCCAGAAAAATACTCTGTTGGCTTACGGCGCATACCGTTACCATTGCCGCCGACAGCGGCGGGCGGCTTTGGCTGAGTCTTGGCAAGTGCCGTCTGCTTCTTAGTGGAACGATCACGCTGCGCGTCGATCTGCGCTTTCGTCTGGAACTTGGCGCCACGGCTGGCCAATTCTTTCTGGATACGGGCGTTTTTCTCGGCTTGGGTTTCTTTCTTCGCGGCCATCATCTGCTCCTTTGCTCATAGTGGGTACACATCGTCAGGTACATCTGAAACCAAAGCATCGTCCGAAAACGCCGTTTTGTCAATATTTTCAATCACGATTGTCGGCATGCCGCCGATCCAGGTGTACGTGTAGGCGCGGCCGTTGAATTCCCCGAGATCAATGCTGCGTGTATTTACGAACAGCTCGTCCGTCGCTGGTGCAATCTCAGCGGCAATCTGGTTCTGGATCAGGCATGCGTCATCGGCTGGGCCACAGTCAATCATGATTCGCTCCGTGTTGGTTCACTATGACCCACACCCTACTACGAACTGACCGACCTGTCAAGTTCCAGCATCTCGGGCACAACGGTCGTCGTCGCAACCTGGCCGAACCGGGAATGGTACGTCACCGCCTCAATCTGTCGGTTCGCCACCCACCCGCCGCGGGCAGCATACGCATCGCGTGCGGCCAGGGTGGCGTGCTGCTTGACTTTCATGCCGGAGTATTCCTTCTCGTCAACGTGGTGGCAGTGGCCGGTGTGGCAATACCGCTTCGTCGTAGCTCCCCATTCCTTCGGGTACGACGCGGCGAACAGAAGCGGCAGCTGCTCCTTCTTGCTCAAATGGCCGTGGTGGAACGCCAGCATTGTCTCGCCGTGCTGGTGCATGACGTACGGCGTCTCGTTGTTGATCACCGTGACACGCGGCTCGTTCTCGTACAGGAGGCGGAACAGATGGCGCAGCCACACCGAGCTCGCCGGATCGTGATTACCTTCAGCCATGACAACAACGACTCTGCGGTGCTTCTCCAGCGCTCGGGTGACAATGTGCCGCAAGATCCCAACGGCCACGCCGACCACTTTCGAGTACCGACTGTCGGCATCCAACAGGTGCCCGTTCGTCGGCGTCACCGCAGCAAGCGAGTCGAAGTGCATGAAGTCGCCGAGGTTGAGCACAACGGCAGTTTCGGCCGGCGGGGCGGCGTCCACCAAGTAGTCGAACGCGCCGGTCAGCATCCGCTCGGTGATCCCCAAATCCCAATCGTCGCCTGTCTCGGCTGCCCACGAGTACATCCCGACGTGGCAGTCGGTGAATGTGTATAAATTGCACAATGCTTCGGAGGTGTGATTTGGCGGATTCGTCGGTTCGGCGCGTGGCATCGTGGCGGACAGTCGCGCGATCGCTGCGAGCATGGCGGCCTCAACCTTCGAGTCGTCCAGCTTCGTCTTAACCCACTGCAGCTTCTGCACGCCGTCCTTGTACAGCGTGGACGTACCGCGCAGCACCAGCGGTTGCGGCACAACTTGATCCAAACCATGAGCCGGGCTCCATCCCTGCTTCACTTCAAGCTGCTGCTCGATCGGCACGATGCCGCGTTGGGCGGCCCGGATCAAACGGTTCTTGAACGTCCCACGGTCCAAACCCAACGACCTCGCAGCGCCAATGACTGTCCCAACGCTTCGCAATGCTTCAACTGCTTCAAGTAACACTGAGTCCGGCAACGGGGGCGTGGGCATATCGTCAATTCACCTGTATGGGTTTGAAATCAGCGCACGCCGGTTCGCGCACGTTCACGCGCGGCCCCCTGGCGTACTCGTCTTCGTCATCGCTCGTGCCGACGTACCTCGGCTTGTCATGCCAGCAGCGCACATCGTCCTTGTTCGGGAATGCATGGCAGAACGCGCACTCTCCGCAACACGGATGCGGCATCCGAACGGGTTGTTGCTTCTTGGCCACCATATGACGAACTCCTATTATTGCAACGTACCATCGGAGCGTATCAGCTCAGTGGGCGCACGTCAAGCTGCAGCTGCGATACACGTCGCGGATGTGGCGCATGTAGTGTACGCCGCGTAGCTCCGCCGACTCAAACGCTGCAGCTTCGCCAAGCGGCACGTCAAAGTACGTGTAGACCACCCCGCCGCGCAACTGCACGTACAGCTCACGACTCGCCTCGTTGTACTCAATCGCCTCGACCGGGCATCGTCTTCCACTCACGCCAATTCCACCATCTGATTCGTTTTAACAATCGGACAGGTAGGCACACTCGCATGCGCCGCTCCTGTATCCACCACCTCGTACCGCGCCCCGATAGGCGGACGCCGCGCAAGTTACGTCTCGCATACCTCGGCTGCCTGGCACTCATCGCTCGCTCCGTTCAAACGTCACCCACCACACTGGATCGATCGCACACCAGCCACGCCCGTCCCACGCTTCCACCTGAACCTCGTGCGTTCGGAGGTGTCGCCGCGCACGCCGCGTACCGATCGCCGTTCCGTATTCCCACGGATCGCCCAACAGCCAGCGCAGCACGTCTTCGATCATTTCTAACACCTCGTTCGCTTGTTACATACTGGTCGGCGGCTGGGCAGTTGGTGCAAATTCTGCAATTACTGCAATTATAGCAGCACGAATCGTACGAAAAATGTGGATCGGTGCCGGCAACAATAGTTCCGTACCGTCCGGGGTCCCCGAGTATGGCGCCCGCCCCGCCACGATCCGCCCACCCTACCCGCTACACCCCCACCACCGCCCCGCACCCTGCGCATACCCCCCATTGGACGGGCGCCCCGCATGCAGTACACGTACCATCCCCCGCCACCGCCTCACCATCGCCACTCGATACGGGTGCCGCGCTCGGCTCAAGCGGTACATCCACGACGCCACGCAATTGCACCATATCGGCAAGGCGCGGCTCGCGTCTGATCAGCTCGCTGATCTTCGCCATTATTTCCGCTTCTGTCATCTTGTCGCGGTTGCTCACCTCGGTTATCTCGGTCGCTTGTAGCGTGCTGAGCGACTTGTTTAGCAATATCTCATATGACTTGATTTGTGTGGGCGTCAATTCAAGCAGGCCGTCGCCGTGCATCTGCAGGCGCCGCACAATGTGTGAGGCTTGGATCTTGGCGCGGACCTCTTCCTGGCGCTCGGGGCGCACGCGCTTATTACCTGGACCAGGCGGCACGTTCGCGGCGCGTTCATCCATACGCGCTTGCGCCATCTGATCCATCTTTTCGCGGGTCATGCCGACGGGCCGCCCCTTGTTCAGTTTGCGTTTATCCATAGTATTCAATGCGTTACGCTCGAATCGGTTTAGTTGTCGGGCACAATGGGACATCGAAGCGCGCCACGTTATGCCAAATGATTTGCCAAGTCATTGATTTGCAACGAACGATAAAATTCTAGGGGTATATTGTCAAGACATTTCGCACCAGCCGTCACACGTCACAAGTTGGTCACAGGTTGGTCACAGGTTGCGTCTGTATTTTATGCTGCAAATACAGTGTCTTGTCTTTACTTTATATATTTTATATAAATAAATATAGTATAAAGTACATATGGTATGGAGTATGGATAGGATATATACAGTATATTGCCGGGAGAATAGGTGTCGTTTGAGACATAACGCACTTATGCGGCAAGTTGATGATTATAAAGCATAATATGGCATGCCTCAACCGCGTCTCAACTTCAGCATGAGACATAGACAACACCCGGCGCGGGTGTTAAGTGTTGCATTTAACAAGTAGTCGAGTTGTTATGTCGGGTACTCGCGTTATAGCGCTTGACAATCGTTGCGGGTGTTATTAAAGTAACAACCATGCAGTGTTGTTAATTAACGAGAGGAGTGAGGCGATGTTCGGAGTTGCGAAAGTAAAAGACGGATACGCAGTAAGCGAAGACGGCTTATTAATCGAATGGTTCTATTTGAAAGACTACGCCACTATGATGGATTGCTACCAGGACGCACTGCTTCGCGTTATGCAGCTTCAAGGCGTTGCAGACTAAACCATAACACATAACGAGAGGAGCGATATACCATGAACGAATTCGAGCGCCGCTTTTGGACAATTCTCAAGGATCAATTTGCGCAGCGATTCGTCAACGATCCAAAGTATGCGGTTGTGGCCGAAAAGAACTTACCCGGCGACTATGCTTTCAAGTTTATGACCGCGCTGAAGAATGGTACGGCTGATAAAGATGGCGCCGCGGTTAAGAGTACGTGCAAGGCGCTGGGGATCAAATGTACGTACAAAGCAATTGCAGCATACCTGGCAACCGGCAGCAAATAACATAACAGAGGAGTAATGAACCATGTTGACCATTTACAGAAACGGCGAACCCTTCGAACTGGTAGATCTGAAGGAATTTAACGAGGCGGAATACTTCGCTCATTTGTGGGAGTGCTAGCATGTATATCAACAGCAACTTGACATCACGCGAGGCGCTAAATCTGTTCGGCACGCTGCCCGCTGATCATATTGAACGTTTGATTGATATTGAAGAGGCGCAAGAATCAGCGCGAGGCGTGGCACCATATATCGAAGAAGCAATAACATGCTTCCCCGGTGAAGACTTCATTGAGTCAGAAGGCGTGCTTGATGACTTGCGCAAGATCGCTAAAACGGTACGCGGCGACAATCGCGTGGCAATTCTGGCGGTCATCGAGAAGCTGGAAGGCGTGCAACTTGGAACGGCACGCCAAGCGGAATATGGCGTGAGCGAACTGCGCAACGCACTGCGCGAGATTGAATAACAGAGGAGACATAACACCATGACCAACCCCGCCACCATGTACCAACACCTAAGCGCCGGCCACACAACGAACGGCAACCCGCGCCGCGTATTTGTCCTGTATGCGGCCAATGGCGACATTGTGCAAGCCATAGACGAGGGATACTGCGGCACGCCTGCCGAATGTCGCGGACTGGTGCAGCTTCCTGGGTTTGACATCAAGCCCGCCGAATACCGCGCACTGTTGAGGAAGTAACGCCATGACTACATACATCCAGCGCCGCGCCGACGGTGAACTTGAAACGGTAGACGAGTTTGAGACGTACCGCGAAGCCCGCGCAATGGTTAAAGAGTACCAGCTGAGTGAGCCCGGCGCCGAATACTACGCATCGTCCAGACCGTGCAAAGCGTGGCGCGATGCAAGTAACAATTAACGCTTGACAACCGAAAACAACCTAACCTATTATAGCAGCACCACAACAGAGGAGCGACACACCATGACACAGCATAAGCGTTACGGTTTTTACATTCAATACGGATGCGGGGGAAGATACGAATGGCACTACGCTACCGGCGCAAACAAGAGCGACGCGGCGCAGAAAGTGGCGCGAGCTATCGGCGGAACACGATTTTCAGTCGGTTTGATTCGTTCTATTGAGTGCTGATCAACCTAACCACAACAGAGGAGCGACACACCATGACAACATCGAACGCAACCAATAACGCAACCAAACCGAACGCATTCCGCAAAATGGAAGAACATGCAGCATTCAAGCGCTGCGCGTCTTTCACAATCACCCATCCAAAGAAGCCCGACGGTTACGCAGTTATCAACGTGGCATATCCCGCCGATGGCGCCGGCCGCCTCCGTGTGTTCATCATTGACGCATTCGGGCCGGAAGGCCGCACCTGCTCCGAAAGCCACGCAGGCGGCTATGGATATGACAAGTTGACCGCTGCACTATCCGGCATGGTCATTGACGGGCATACCCTGGCGGACCATTCCGGCCAGGATGACACAAGCGCGCGACTGCTGAAAGCGTGGCACAAGGCCGGCGCCGACGAGCGCGCCGCTGTTGAGAAGCGCGCCGGCAAGCTGGGGTATTTCTTTACTAATTGGTCCGCTGGTGGCGGGTTTTGCCCAACAGGTAAGGACGGCTGGCAAAGCTGCTACAAGACGTCCGGTCTGGACTACCTGCGCGCACTGGGTTATCGCATCATTCGGGGGATCTGATCATGACCGAACGGGTACAGATAACAAAACGAGAGTTTTATTCAATGGGTGGTTTTCGTAACCCAAAGCTGCAACGAGTGTTTCATGGTTGCAGCTGGTCATACTGGAAAATATAACGTAGAGGAGACATAACACCATGACTGCATACACCACAACCCTGCAAGCCCTGCGCGCGCTGGGTTATCGCATTATCCAGGGGATCTGATCATGACACAACATACGCCAGGACCGTGGCGCGTAGAGGATGGCTCAACCGTCTACGGATCTCGCGCCGGAAAGACTGACAAGTTTGAAGTGTGCGATTGCAAGGGGTACGCGGGAGAACGTGAAGCAAACGCCCGCCTCATCGCTGCCGCGCCCGATTTACTTGAAGCGGTCAGATTGACCGTCGAACTATTAGACAGCGATGGGCGCAATTCAAATTCGACAGTTGTAAAGACATGCCGCGCCGCTATCGCCCGTGCAACAACATCAACCACAACAGAGGAGACATAACACCATGACTGCATACACCACAACCCTGCAAGCCCTGCGCGACAACCACGCATGCGAGAGAGGTTACAACCTGATCGCCAACCACGTTGGCCGCGACTTCGCCGGACCGATCGATCTGGAGACAATCCTTGACAACAACGGACTCGATGATGCCATCTGGGCATTGCGCGCTACGGAAGGCGGCCGAGAACTCGCCATAGCGTTCGCCATCTACTGCGCCGAACCGTACTACACCGATCCAGCCTGGCGTGAGTGGGCCACTAACTGGATGAACGGCACAGACCGCACACCGGCAAGCGCTGAACGTGCCGCCAATGCTGCCTATGCCGCCTATGCCGCCGCCGATGCCGCCTATGCCGCCGCCCGTGCCGCCTATGCCGCCGCCCGTGCCGCCTATGCCGCCGCCCGTGCCGCCTATGCCGCCTATGCCGCCGCCTATGCCGCCGCCTATGCCGCCGTCTATGCCGCCGCCTATGCCGCCTCTACCGCCCGTGCCGCCGAGCGAACCCGGCAGGTTGAGGTATTCTGTAAGCTGGTGCGTGGGGAGGCGATAGCATGAGCCGCTACTATATCCCGGTTGTTCTGGTGCTACAGTCCAGCGGCGAACGAACCGCCGACGCGGACGCTATACGCGCCCTGGATACCATGGCAACGCATGCGGGGATTGAAGGGTACATCTTGCCCGACGGTCTGAAGGTATCGCCCGCTTCCGCTGCGTGGCATGACCTAGAGCAAGTTGTTCGTAATGGAGGAATTGAGGAGATTACACCATGACACTTAACGACGTAGCGCAACGATATGGCCGCACAGTTGACGACGAGGGTCGCATCTGCAACAAGGGCGCAGCAAGTGGGGTAGTGGCTAAGATGGTACGTGGCCGCCTGCAGTGCCGCTCAGCTAATACTGGCATGCGGCTGTTTACTGGTGCGGGGGAAGAGGCGCTTGCTCGGTTTCTGGAGCGGTTCTGGTTGCTCGAACCTGTAACGGCACCCGACGCCCGCAACGAACTGAACAACCTGGAGGTGACACCATGAACCAATACCGCAACCCCTGCAATCCTGTTTGCTTGTTCTTCCGTGCCGTCGGTCAGCATGTGCGGCGTGCGAAGTGGCGACACATCCGCGCCATAAGCGCCGCCGTTTCGCAGTCGCGGCCGCTTGGCGTTTACTTCCACCCATCCAATAAGGCGTACTGATCATGAGCAAACCATATACCGTATTACTCGCACGACCCGCCACATCAGCCGATGATTGCGATACGTTCTTATGCTTTGTGCATGCCGACGATCCGCACGGTGCGCACATGGCAGCTGCAGTAGAAGCAATTGCTGCGGATGGCAGCACGTGGCACCCGGAGGAATATCGCCCGCTTGCCATATTCGAGGGTTTCCACCCCGACGTTTCAGCGTAAGCGGAATACTCGCAACATCATCAACCACAACAGAGGAGACATAACACCATGACTGCATACACCACAACCCTGCAAGCCCTGCGCGACAACCACGCATGCACGAGAGGTTACGACCTGATCGCCAACCACGTCGGCCACGACTTCGCCGGACCGATCGCCCTGGAGACGATCCTCGATAACAACGGATTCGACGATGCCATCTGGGCGCTCAGAGCTACGGAAGGCGGCCGAGAACTCGCGATAGCGTTCTCGATATACTGCGCCGAACCGCACTACACCGACCCGGCCTGGCGTGAGTGGGCGGCTAACTGGATGAACGGCACAGACCGCACACCGGCAAGCGCCGCCCGTGCCGCCTATGCCGCCCGTGCCGCCTATGCCGCCGCCTATGCCGCCGCCTATGCCGCCGATGCCGCCGCCTATGCCGCCGCCTATGCCGCCGCCCGTGCCGCCTATGCCGCCTATGCCGCCGCCGATGCCGCCCGTGCCGCCGATGCCGCCCGTGCCGCCTATGCCGCCGCCGATGCCGCCCGTGCCGCCTATGCCGCCGCCGATGCCGCCTATGCCGCCGCCCGTGCCGCCGATGCCGCCTATGCCGCCGCCTATGCCGCCCGTGCCGCCGAGCGAACCCGGCAGATTGAGGTATTCCGCAGGCTGGTACGTGGCGTTGCCGCAGCAGCCGACGTTTCAGCGTAAGAGGCCGGCATGCGCGTATATTCAGAGCAAGAGTATCAAGCACAGCAGCGCCGGGCGCAGGCCGTTCGCTGGGTTGCTGAGTTCCTAGCTGGCGTGGTATGCGGGCTGGTCATTTTAGGTCTAATTGTCTGGGGAGGTATGAAGTGAGTAAATCAAAACAAGCCGTCGCATGGCGCCGGGAAACGCCTGCGCCTGGCGAACCGAAGCGCACGCAACAACGAGCCGCCGACAAGTTTGGCATATCACAGCAAGCCGTCTACCGCGAGGAGCTGCGCCAGGCCACCAGTCAAGTGTGCCAATGCTGCGGCGGATCGGGCCGCGCAACATCATCAACCACAACAGAGGAGACATAACACCATGAACGCATACACCACAACCCTGCAAGCCCTGCGCGACAACCACGCATGCACGAGAGGTTACGACCTGATCGCCAACCACGTCGGCCGCGACTTCGCCGGACCGATCGCCCTGGAGACGATCCTCGATAACAACGGATTCGACGATGCCATCTGGGCGCTCAGAGCTACGGACGGCGGCCGAGAACTCGCGATAGCGTTCTCGATATACTGCGCCGAACCGCACTACACCGACCCGGCCTGGCGTGAGTGGGCGGCTAACTGGATGAACGGCACAGACCGCACACCGGCAAGCGCTGAACGTGCCGCCTATGCCGCCCGTGCCGCCTATGCCGCCTATGCCGCCGCCCGTGCCGCCTATGCCGCCTATGCCGCCTATGCCGCCGCCGATGCCGCCCGTGCCGCCTATGCCGCCGCCCGTGCCGCCGATGCCGCCTATGCCGCCGCCTATGCCGCCCGTGCCGCCGAGCGAACCCGGCAGATTGAGCTGTTCCGCAAGCTGGTACACGGTGAGGATTGACACGAACCGCAACATCTACGATAATAGGACAAAGGAGAGCGACAACATGAAACGCATATTACTGATCGCAGCATTACTCACACTGAGCGCATGTGGCACCGTTGATATGAAGCTGATCAACGCTTCGATCGACAAGTGCGCGCCGCATGGTGGTTTGAAGCACATCAATGAGAACAGCGAGTCGGCCATCTGTAACGATGGGACGTTTCTCGTTACCGGCAAGCCAATGCGGGTCACACTGCCCGGCGGAATGGAAATGTAATGAGCACAACACCGAGATGGGCTACCGCGTTAGCGGCCGTTGCATACTGCGCACTTGCCGCGCTATGGCTGTTGGCGAATACCGTATGAACCCGCACGGCACACGAACCCGCGAGGCCGTGGCGTGGCTGCTGGAACAGCCCGCGCAAGGCGAACCGAAGCGCACGCAGGCCCGCGCAGCCGAGTTGTTCGGGATCTCGCAGCCGACTATTGCCGGCGCCGTAGCCAGGACACGTCGCGCATGCCCGACGTGTGGGCAGAAGGTGCGCGAAGGTGTCGAGTTGGCACGGCCGGCCGTGCCGCACCCGTCTGAAGAATCGGAGACACGGCTGGCCGGAGCGATTGGTAAATACGCCTGGCACTTGGCCGACTGCGCCGCGTATGACACGGGTGGCGGGGAGTGCTCATGTGGGTTTGCCGATATTGAACGAATTGCGGCGCGTGTCGCTGCGTAGGTTTCACGCCGTCTTGCCCGTAGCATAAAACGAAGCGCTTATCCCTCCTCGGCGCAGGACTTTGCAAGACGGCTTTTTTATTCGGAGGATCAACACAGATGCGATTGAATACGTGTATAGTTCCGAGCCTTTCTATGCGCGTACCCGCTAACAATCGCATCTGTGTTGGTGAATGTGCAAGCCATCCTTGTGCGATGGATATTGACTGATGCACAAAGCAGGGCATGAGGCGTCGTGAGCCTATTGCAAACATGCCTTGAAAGTAATCACGAAAGCCGGAGATCAGCACCGGCCACCAACACCTCATTATCCCCACTGCGCCGCCATAGCGTCCGCAACGCCTGAATACGTCTCAGCGCGGATCTTCCATCGGTCAGCGCTCGGCGGTAGTTTGTTCTGCCCGCTGTCCGTCTGATTCGCCCATCGCTTGTACGCCTTCCAGTTCGCGTAAACGATGCGTGGCGGTACGTTCTGGGTCGGGGTGAGTGGCGGCACGCCATGTAACCACAAGCACGTCGCCTTACTGGCGTCATCGCCAAATTGGTGCGGCTGGATAATCTGATCAGGTTTGCGAACGAGTGTTGACAGGCGGCCGGTCGGGTTTTCCACAACGCGTCGCGGGATGTGCGCGGTTTCCGACCCGTCGATGAACATCCTGGCGAACGCAAGCGCTTCATTGACGTGTTCGATACGTGGTCGCCCATCTGCCTCGATCCGGCCACGCGCAACCCAGTGCCAACCGCTGCCGCATAGGTACGTGCAGTCGGGGAACGCAATGACCATATCCCAAGGCATCCAGAGAATGTCTCGCACGTCGCCTTGATAGTGCGGGCCGGGCGATTCGGTCGGCAGGAGGTCGCAGCTTACTGCATCGTGCCCGCGACGCATTTATGCGTCGCGCACTCGGCCACTGTACTCACACGCTACCAATACTCTCACGTCCGCACCTGCTGCCCGAACGCCGGCACATACCCCGCGCCGCCTTCCGCCTGTGCCTTCAGATACACTTGCGCGACCTGCGCCTGATCCTTCACCTCACGCGCAATATGCCCGCGCTTGATGAACAGAATCGGCCGGGCCTGCCCGATCGCCGTGGTTGACCGCCCCTTATACAGCGCCGGATGCCAGTCATACCCGAGCGAGCGTACCATGTCCAGGCGTTTCGCCCGCGTCATTGTTACGTCCATTCGTTTCTCCTTGAGCAAGGCGTCAAGCTCCATGGAGTTGATCCAGCCGCCGCAGAAGCCGTTGCGATGTTGCGCCACGGCTTCCATGACTTCTTGCTCCACGCGGCCCAGGCTGAGCGTAATGGCCTCTTCTGTGCTCGACGTGGTTGGCGCGCGCGACTTCAGGTGAGGCAGGCTGAACTCTTTGGGGATCTTGTACGTGTGCAGGAACTCGGACACGATGGCGAACCCGCCCTTGTGATACAGCCAGTCGTACAGATCGGCGAAATAATCAGAGGTCAGACCGTCGCGGGCCAAGTCGTCAACCTCTTGCTGCGCACAGAAGAATGACGCGAACCTGCGGTCTTCACGGGTCTTGCGGATGCCGTCTTTGTGGTTGCTATTCAGGATGAAATTGCAGCACACGCGCTTCATCGTCTGACTGCGCTGCATCGCCCGGATTGGCTGGTAGTCCAGCGTGATCATCGGCTTCAATATCTCCAGAATCTCCTCGCGTCCGCTGGGTAGGTAGATGTCTTCCACGCCGCAGAACGTGCTGCGCGCCAGCCAATCGTTGAAATTCTCCGTCAGACCGTCGGCGCGCGGCATGTGTGAGTAGCGGTCGCCGATCGCAGCCTTGACACACAGGGATAGCAGCGACTTGCCGTTCCCGTGCGTGCCCTGCAGGAAGATGCACCAGTTGAACTTATGGCCTTGGTACTGCACGAGCGCTGCCATGTACGCCAGCACAATCTCGCGGTCGCGCGGGACGGGCAGCAGCTTCTCCAGGTGGCGCAGCAGTGGTGACGCATCGCCCTTCTTGCGCGCCACTTTCGGCGGGATGTACGTATTGATGAACGAGAGGTTGTCTTCTTCGTAGATCGTGAATGGCGGGAGGTCGGGGCGGAAGGCCGTGCGGTCAACCTTGGGGTGGCGCAGCGCCTTGGACATGATGAACGCTTCCCACGCGTTCTCGGTGAACTTGTCGTTCGTGTTGTCCTTGGCGTAGCTCAAACCGCCGTATTTGGCTTTGAATCGCGCCTCGTCCAGCATTTCCCCGGTGTCAGTCAGGATCTTGTTGTCCTCAACCACATACGCGAACCCGGCCCACATGAGCGCCTGAGCGTCGGGCGACGCGAAGGTTGTCCCGTTCACACGGCGCGACGTGGCCGGTGCAGGTTTGGCAGGCGTGGCGGTCGGTGCGTCGAGGGGATCTGCCGGCGTCTCAGGCTGCGCGGGAGTCTCCGCACGTGACACCGGCAGGTCGGGCTGTTTGTCCTGGCACACGTTCGCCGTATTTGCCACGGCGCGCGGTATGGTGCGGCCGCGCAGATAGTCTTCGCGTTCCCACTTATCGCGCGCAAGGGCGGAACGACGCATCAAACGCTCAATTCGTGCGCAGTTCTTGCCAGTCCAGAAGCTCAGATGCATAGCGAGCGCTTGGTCAGCCGAGCTGGCGTCGTATGGCTGGCCGGGCGTCGTGCTGGGGTATGACCGGGCGAGCGCTTCGGCGTTGCCAGTCCAGAGATCGGCGAACGATGCGCGTCCGCCGAACGTGACGGCTACGGACTGCTTCGAGCGCAGCATGCGCTCAATCAGCGCGTCATCATCCTCCGTGCCGCGCCATTCCGGGCACGGCACGTCGGTCCAGTCGGCCGGCGTCGCGTCGGCAACTGTCGGGGCAAACCAGCGCGATACGGCAGCGCCCAGTGCATCGGTGCAGTCCGTTGCAACATTCCCCGTAGCGTTCGGATGCCCGAGCGCAATATACCGCCCTTCGTGATACAACTCGTAGCCGCTGCGCTTGCAACTGTGCGCCGGGATGTCACGGTACGACCCCCATATATGCAAACCTTTGCCGCTCTGGCTAACTTCAACGGCTGCGCCAGGAAACGCCGCAACCATATCGAGCGCGGCCTGCGACCATGTGCCGTCCGGCTGGAGGCAACTGTCAACGTCGGCAACGAAGAATGGATCGGCGACGGTTAGCACAAAGCCGACGCCATAGGTGGGGTTTGCCGCAGCCGTCGCGAACGCCGTTGCCGCGTCGGTCCAGTTGGCGGAAGCGTGCGGATCGCACGGCTGGCCGGTAGTGTATGAGCATGGGAGTTTGTCAGCGCGGCGCCACAAAATGAATTGGCGGTACGCGCCTAGCGCTTGCAGCGCTGTTGGGAGTGTTGCGGTCATGTTCAGACCCCCATTACGAAACGCAACGCCTCCTTGCGCAAATCGTCCGGTGCGCCGAGCGCGCGGGCGTCCTTTGCGATGATTCCTTGCGCCAGGATGCGCAAGTGACGAACACGCACCGCCTCGCCCATGATGCTGCGATGCAATTGTTTCATCGTGCCCCAGTAGAACGACACCAGCGCAGGCGAGCACCCGACGCGCTCTGCAACCCCGGCGCGCGTAATGTCACGGTAGCCGTGTTTGTCAGCTTCAACCATCGCTGCGTCAAGGATCTGTTGTTTTCGGATAACTGGGGTGCTCATTTGTGGTCCTTTACGGTTATGTGTCGCACATCACGATCCGCATAGCGGTCAGTCAGTTCGGCGGCACGTTTGTTCAAGTCGGCGTACATGTTCGGTGTCTTCGGCGGCCGGTCATCTTCAACCATGTCGCGCATCATTGCGTCGCGCAGTACGGTCAGCGATGCGATGGCCTTCGTAATATGCGACAAATTGCTGTCCGTGTCAATGTCTTCACCTTCCCACCACGCCATCAGATGCCGCATCGTGCCATCGTAGTACACCGATGCGCGCACGCCGACTTCTCTGTAGTTGTGCCTGCCGTACTTTAATGCGCCTTCCAGCATAGCCGTGCCGAGTTCGGCCAGGACGTTTGCGGGCACAGTTGACATGGGCGCTTTGCGCACGCCGCATGCGTCTTTTGGATTGGTTGGTTTGGCGTCAGTCAGCACGTTGGAGTGATGCAGTATTCTGCCCGATGCCTCAATTTCTGCGAGTTGACGTGCAATTACTTTATCCGCAGCTTCACTCTCTCCCACCCACATGACGCTAGGTGGCAAACCTGTTGAGTCAGGCACGTCATCGCCCCATTTGTATGGTTGCGGTTTTTTCAGCTCGCGCATCGCAACAAATTTGTTCGTGGCGTGAAAGCACAGAGGTTCAGCTTCGGCGATTGGACATGCGTCGTTTTTAAAACTATGTTCGCCATGTCGCTTGCCGCAATTTCCACAAATATCGTCCAAGTTCATTTCCCATTCTCCCGTATGTGTAGTTTGATCATCAGTTGATTGAAGTACCGACGCAGCGCGTATTGGCGAACCAGCGACACGCACGTATAAAGCAACCCCATGTAGAAATTATCCAGCAGCCCAATGTGAAAGCCGAACAGCGGAAGGATCACCAGATTCGCCGCGTAGTTGATTGCAAAACCGATCACGATATTCGCCCACGCTTCGAGCCAGCTGTGACGTTTGGATTGACCATGAGTCATAACACCGGCTCCCCTGGAATAATCTTACGTGCCGTACCATTGTTGCGGCGTGTCAAATGCCATCCTCGGCACAGTGCGCACGGGTATATCCATAGCGCGCCTGATTCTGGCGGATGCAATTCGAGAGATTCCATTGCGGCCGCGCGGGCGGCGAACTCGTCAGCATAGCGGCGTTTTGTTTCGCACGTGACGACGTTCTTTTTCTTCGGCGGTGCGGTCATGGTTGCGGCCGCATCACAATGACAGCGCTGGGGAAGGGTGCACTATTCTTCGCGTCACCAAATTTGAGTCGCCCGCGAACAAAACGAACCTCGTGTTGGATAGCGTACTCGTGCCACCAATTCGTATCGGTACGCGCTGGAACCAAACAAACCACGACTGCGCCTTCATTCGCAGATTCGTTTGCCTTCCGCATCCAGCGCCCAATTTCTCGACCGTATGGCGGGTTCATCCATACGTTCCCGCGCCACGGTTGCGCCAGCCCGTCATCCTGCTTGGTGTAGTAGGTTTCGCACTTGGCATTCTCGCTCGTAGCGCACACGTCCAGCGTAAAGTGAAATTCCGCATTGAGTTTGTCGAAAAACGCTTGAGGTGTTGCGTGTAGGTCGGTTGCACTTGAAAAGTGTACATTACTCATGCTCACGCGCCTCCGGGTCATTAACATCAAACTGCTTGCCGCACGAACAGTGCAGCGTATCGCCATGCTGGCGCAGCATATGCGCCGGTTTGCTGCCGTTCCAATTGCGCGGCACGCTACCGCCAGGCGTCGGATCGTTACGCAGCAGCTTGGCGCGGCGATTGATCGACCACGCAAGGTTCTCACACTGCATGGCGCGCTCGAACGTCCAGCCGAGTCGTTCCAAGCCGGACAACTCGAAGGCGCGGCGCAGGCGGGTGGCGTCAACAGCGGTCATCGCTTGAATCTCTCGGCGCGTTCGTAGTCTGTGCGGCAGTCGGCGTCGCAGAATACGCCGTGTTGCAGCAACTCGCCGCACCAGTGGCATTTGCCAATATGTGGCAGTTCGGGTTTCTTGTTCTGGTGCGCAACCTTGCGATCGAACTCCTCGCGCTCGGTTGCCATGTCGTAGATGTCGGTCATAGTGGCTCGCTCCTGAGTCCGTTTCGTTTCTCATGTGCATCAAGCAGAACAACTTCGTTTGACAGCAATACGAGCGCTTTGCGAATCGCCAGCGGCGTGCGATTCCGGCCCTCGCGCCATCGCTTCCAGTGCTCGCACAGTTCGGCCATTTCGTCGAGGCGATCGCTCACGTCATCGTGCACTATCATCGTACCCATATTCGCTTCACCCATTACAATTCCTCCTCCGAAGTAATAAACCGTGCGTCGCCGCCTGCCGCCTGGATGACTTCAAGCCAGTGCTTCTGGGCAACTTCGCGTTTCGTTCCTGCGTATTTCCAGCCGTGCCGTTTGCATTCCAACGACACGAACTGGCCGATTGTTGACCCGACGTGCGCAGGCGTCACGAGGACAGGCCGTATACCAATCAGATCGGCACTCTTCACTTTGTCGTTCAGCGCTTGCGAATCGTTGCACAAGCCCCAGCGAACGAACGATCCGTTGTCGAGCTTGCCTGCGCCAACGTTGTTGCGCCACAGCAGCGTTCCGTTGCGTGCGGCAGCGAGTCGCACGCGCGATTGAACGTCCGATTCAGATTCGCCGCCGTTGGCTGATGTGGGCGTCACGGTTGCCGTCAGCAGTCGGTGCAGCTCGGCCAGCGCGGCGGGCGGGATGTTGTGGCGGGCGGCCCAGGTTTGTAGGATGTTGTTCATTGCTCACCGCTCGCAAAGTCACAGCACTTGATCTTGGCAATCAACCTGTGGCCGCTTCGCGTCGCCAGCTCAACTTTTGGGCGTGCAACGATACCTTCGGCTTGGAAGTCGCCCCATGTCGAAGGTATTCCCGCCTTGGCGCGCGCCACTGCGTCATACAGCGTGCCTTCGCCAATGACCGGCACAATGTCCAGTCCGAGCTTCGTTGCTATGTCTTCGGCATCGGCGCGTCGCAGCATCGCAAACTCACCAACCCTCACGTCGAAAAGAACGAAGTCTTGATCTGGCCGGTAGTTTTCCCCACCCTTCTGGATCTTTGCACCGTAGCCTTCGCCGTACAGTACAACTTTGCCGCCAGGAAACATATCTGCCATCTTCTGCGCAAGCGGCAGGAATCGTTCATTAAGTCTAGCTACCAGTTGCGCCGGAATATGTGCATCTGCGGTTCGCCCGCCGAATGTCACAACGCCATCCTTGAAAATGACGCGGATGTTCGTGCCGTCCACCTTCTCAGTGAAAACCCATGTGTTGTTGGCCAGATACTCGAACTCGGGCAACGTCCAGTCACCTTCGATCAACGTTTTCCGTTTGCTGGCCATGTCGCGCTTGAAGATGCTTTGGATTTTGTGGTATTCGCTCATGCTGGTTCTCCAGTGTTCATTGCTTGTTAAAACCATACGCGGCTGCAATCAGCATGCACTCTTGCTCAGTTGGCTCGCGCGGCGGATCATTCTCGAATAGCAACCACATTGCATCAGTTCTTCCGCGTCGCTTGTACCAACTCACCCATAACGCCAGCGCGCCGTTCAAGCCCTCAATATGATTGACAGTTACTGTTGTGTAGTTTTGGTCTTCGCACTGCTGGTAATTGACGCCGCGCTGCGATTCGTCGCAAATTCGACGAATCAATCCAACTGTTGCGCAGTTCCAGTTGTTGCGGTCGAACGTGTCTGTTTCAAACGCGCACTTTGGATCGTCGCCTTCCCAAGTTTTTCCACGTCCTTCGCATGCGTTGCAAACCATCCCCATCTCCCACAGTTCGTTATATGCTCAGAACTCTACCCCAGACTGACCGTCTTGTCAACCGCAATACCTGCAGCGCGCAGCCGAGCTTCGACGCGCTCACGCAACGCATCGGCTTCGGAGCGGCCGAGCGCCTGCGCGCTCAGTACGTCCGTTCCAAATTCATGATACCACTCACGCTGTGCGCGCCCCAGGTCGGCACCGGCCGCAACGCGCCAGCCGCCGTACACCGCCATCACCTCACGTAGCGCACGTTGCGCGTCCTGGCGCTCGCGGTGGCGCTTCATTACTGCGCCGTGGATCGCTGGTGTTGCACCAAACGGAACAACCGGCGCACCGTCCACACGGGCGACTTCGCCCTGCATCTGCGCCAGCGCTTGCGGATCGAGTTCGGCCAGTTCGCCGTCCACCATCTCGGGGGCGCTACGTCCTGCCGGTTCAGTCGTATTCTTGCAGTATGGACAGGTGCGGCCAAGTACGCGCTCGTACATTTGCAAGCACGATGGGCATGTTGTGAGCGCGATCTGCGGCGCTTTACTGGATGTGCGTCGTTCGCGCCGGTCGAGTGACCATTCGCGTTCGCCAACACTGATGTACCATTCGCCGGTTGCCGGGCATTGCTTCGCCGTGCAGTGCCGTTGCGTGTTGCCAACGTGGTCGATCACAATCCCGCAGTCTTTGCCCGCTAGAATGCGCTTCACGCGGCCAATCTGCTGCGTGGCTAATCCATAGCTCTCAGTGGCGCGGGCCAATGAGATCACCGCAACATCCGGCAGGTCGAATCCTTCGCCGGCAATCTCGCACGACACGAGTTGTTGCACGTCGCCTGCGCGGAAGCGACGGAATATGGTGTTTCGCACATCGGCGGGGGTGTTTCCGGTCACAACTTCGGCAACAACGCCAGCATCACGAAACGCTTGCGCAATCTCGCCCGCACTGAGTACATCCACCGCGAATGTCATCCCGAGTTTGCCAGGCGCGAGGCGCAAGTAGTGCTGCACCACATCACCAACAATGTGCGACTTGTGCGTCGCGGCGGCCAGCAGCTTCGGACTGTAATCGCCGGACGCGCCGATGGTCACACCGGACAGATCGAGATCGCTTGGTGGGGCGTAGATTTTGTGCGGTGTGAGGAAGCCCATCAACTCGATCTCGCGGGCGGTCGGGCCTTCGATGAGAATGTCGAATACGCCGTCCGCGTGACGACCGAGGCCTTTGCCGTCGGCACGTAGCGGCGTTGCGGTCAGGCCGAGGCCGCGGGCGTTGTGGAACATCTCCAAGGCGCGGCCCCACTTGTTGCTGCGGAGGAGGTGATGACTTTCATCAGTTACAGCCAACCGCACCGATTGAATCCACGGATCGTGCGCTGGAAGCCCAACGAGAGTATCGACCGATGCGATTGCAACACGCGCGTTCGGGTCAACGTGATCGTACAACCCCTCGGATATGTGTCGCCTGGAACACTCGCGCCGAAGCGCCGGCTGCCCGATGACGCGATGGCGCACGCCGTTGCGGGCCAGCGCAAGCGACTCGCCCGAGATGAGTTCGGAACGGTGCGCAATGAACACGCTCGCTGCGCTCTCGTTGTGGATGACGTGCGCCGCGATGACCGACTTACCTGCACCGCACGCTGCAACGCCGAGCACGTCTCGCGCCCCTGCCGACCACGCTTCGTTGAAGTCGTGGATCATTTTCGCTTGGAAATCTCTGAGTTTGGTTATTGGCATGTTACGTGTTCTCGCTTTCCGCCAAGTACGCGCCGTACTCTATGAAGTTGTATGCGTATTCGCGTGCTTCTTCAGTTAGTCGTTCGTCGCGCTCGTCCAACGTCATTTTGCCCCATTCGGCGTCATCAATTTCAATTACGTCCTCATGTTGACAACCCACGAGTCCGATACTCACAAACAGTTTAATTTTCGGCATTTCGATGACTCCTCAGCACCTTCTCCAAGTAACAGTTGACATATTGGTCAATATACCGTAATCTGAGAATCGTTGCAACCAATCAGGAGAAATAAATTGAACCCAATCGAACAAGCGCGAGCTGAGATTGAGGCCGAGCGGTTCCGCAATGCAGTAGAAGTGGAGAAGCATCGGCTGCGCAACAAGCGGCCATGGTGGACCAAGTTGTTCCCGTTTACAATTAAAATCGAAAGGAGAAAGTGATGTTCGACATCAAGAAAGTGAAAGAAGAAGCCCGTCTGGAGATTTCCAAGGAAAAGGGCGAGAAAGCCAAGACGGCGCTGGTCAAGAAATTGCGCGACCTCGACGCTGCCGAGCGAGTTGTGGCCAACCTCAAGCGTGAAGTGCAGGATCTCGAAGCGAGCATTGAAGATGGTTCGTTCGCCTGAAGAATACGTGGTCAAGAGTCGGCCCTGCAAAGTGTTCTGGTTGGGGTTTGAATCCAACACGTTTGCATTGCAGCAAGCGGGTTGGGAACTCGCCACTGAGCAACACTTTGAGGAGATGCGCATTCGCTTATTGATGCGTCATCAAGACCTCAGACTGTACGCATTCAGTGAATTCAGCAGCTTTGACTTCTTCAGGTACGCGAAAGATGCGAGCTACGCGCTTCCAACATTTCGAGTAATTCATGCCGCGCCTCGAATTGAAGTGGTACGTGCGATGGACTCATTCGGCATGTTCAAACAAATTGATGCTCGACCGAGCGTCGGTCCATTTGAGCCGAAGAGTATTGAGGACTTTGGCATCTTCAACACACCACTGGCGCGTACTGAAGAGATCATCGTAGACCCTGGCGAAGTGTCTGACATCTTGCAGAAATTGCTGGAAATGCAATCACCTGAACAGAAGGCGATTCGGGAACGTAATCGGGCGCGAGAGCGTCGCGGTGAAGTGCCCGAAGCTGGGCCGACACAAAAGTTTCATGCACAAATCATCAGCTTGGATTCTGTCCGGGCTGCCGCATAGGAGAAATAAATGGCAATCAAAGTTGAAATTTCCGATGTAACAAACATGAGCTCGATCGAGCGCACGCTGCTGCGTTTCTTTTTGGGCGAAGCCGACAAGATCGCGGCGGCGAAGGCGCAGGCTGGCGCGGTGCATCTGCCGCCGATCGAACTGTCTGACGAACTGCGTGACGCTATTGCGCAGAACGCAACGCCCCCGGCGCCACCCGCATTTACGCCAGTTGTTGCCGACGCGACAACCGCAGTACCTGCGACCCCTGCTGCCCCACCGGCGCCATCGTTGGCAGAACAATTGGGCCGAGTCGCGGCTTCAGCGCCACCGCCTGAACCGCCCGCGCCAACCGCCTCAATCACGCACGATTCGCGCGGATTGCCGTGGGACGGACGCATTCACAGCGCGACTCGTTCCAAGCTGCAGAACGGCGAATGGCGCGGCAAGCGCGGCGTGGATGATGCCGAAATCGCCCGTGTGGAAGCCGAACTGCGCGCTGCGATGGCGAGCGTATCGCCAGCAACGCCAAAAGACCCAGAATGGCCGTGCGACAATAACCCGAATTGTACCGGGCGCCCCGGTTGCCCGACCTGCGACTCCGCAGCACCCGCAGCACCCGCAGCACCCGCAGCACCTGCAGCACCCGATCCAACAGACCAACCCCTGATGTTCCCAGAGTTCATGTTATGGTTGTCACCACTGCTGAAAGATCGCCGTGTGACCGAGATGCAAGTGCGGGAAGTGATCGGCAAATACGACGTTGCGCATCCCGGCATCTTCCTCACTGTGCCGGAAACGCAACGTCATCTGCCCGCAGTTAAGGCTGACATTGAAAAACTCATCGGAGGTGTGTAATGAACGTAATGAAATTTCACAAGATCGGCAATCCTACAAAAACGATGCGTGTTCGCATTTCGCAGAAGAAAGCGAACCTGGAGAGCCGGAGCGAGTCGTCGCGTCAACTCTGCCGCACCGAAGCGATCAAGTTCGCCGCAGGCAAGGGATACACTCGTTCGGGAGGTGCAGCATGACGACCCACGCCCCATTCGCTCCGTCCGGGCTGGCCACAATTGTCGCGTGCCCTGGCGCGTTCAAGATGCGCAAGCTCTATCCTGAGGATGAAGATTCGCCATCTGCCATGGAAGGCACGGCGGCGCACTGGGTCGCGTCGGAGATGCTGCTTGGTCGCACACACGCAGTTGGCGAACTCGCTCCGAATGGCGTTGCTGTGACCGAAGAGATGCAGGACGGTGCTGAAATGTACGCCGATGCGCTCGCTCCATATCTGGATGGCGGTAAAATCGAAACGCAAGTCTCGTGCGCAGGTATTCATCCAAATTGCTACGGAACGCCTGACTTCTCTCGGCTCAAGCCCAACACGCTGGTCATTGCGGATTACAAGTTCGGCCATCGTCATGTTGAGGTGTTCGAGAACTGGCAGGAAATCGCATATGCAAACGGCGAGATGTTCTACTGGCACGGCGAGGGTGAGCTTGAGGTGATCTTCCTGATCATCCAGCCGCGCAGTTACCACCGTGACGGCCCGGTTCGTGAGTGGCGCACAACGGCGTCCGAACTCGAAGTGTACTGGGACAAGCTCCGCGCTGCGTGCGTCGCCGCCGAGCAACCTGACGCACCGTGTGTCCCGTCGATCCATTGCCAGGACTGTTCTGCAAACCATGCGTGCGAGGCGCTGCAGCGCGCAGGATACGCCGCGCTGGACATCGCCGGCCAGTCTGCACCACTGGAACTCACACCAGAGGCTACCGGGCTGGAACTGCGCATTATCGAGTGGGGCATTGAGCGGTTGAAGGCCCGCCAATCCGGCTTGGCCGAACAGGCGCAGGCAATGCTGCGTTCCGGTACAGCCGTGCCAGGCTACGCGCTCGAAGCAGGCGCTGGGTGTGAGCGTTGGGCTAAACCTGTTGAAGAGGTCGTCGCGCTCGGGCGCATGATGGAGATCGACATCAGCAAGCCTGGCGCACTCACGCCGAAACAGGCAATCAAAGCGGGCCTGCCTGCAGAGATCGTTCGGGCGTACTCCGAAACGCCAGTGGGTGAAGTGAAACTCGTTCGGTCGAACGAGAAGCAGTTGCGTAAAGTGTTTTCAATTAACGTTAGTAAGGAGAAATAGACATGGCACATTCCAATGACGCAGTATCGCGTATTGCACTGTTGGCTGCACAGGCGGCAAATATTCACGATGAATTCGAGAAGGCGCTCCAACCAGTGATGCGCGCCGAACTCCCAGTACCACCCGTGCCGCGCAACGACATTGAGGATGATCCGCAGCCAAAGCAAGCTCCATTGCCCACCCTGTTCGCCGATCTGCACGATCAGATGGACATTCTCGAACGGCAACTCAACCATATCGCTACGCTCATGAGTCGCGTCGAGCTGTAGCAGTTGACAATCCCGTCAAAGTACCGTAGCATCGAAACCCCAATCAACCAAGGAGAAACAAATGCCTGATATTCTTTTCCCGCCAAGCCGTATGATCGGCGGCAGCCTCGACAAACTCAACCCGCGCACCGAAACGAACGGCCAGCCGAAGATTGGCAAAGACGGCAAGCCTGAAATGCATTGTAGCGTCGGTATCGCCATTCCGAAAGGTCAAGAGAAGCACTGGTCTGAAACCGTATGGGGCGCAACGATTTTTGAAGCCGGCAAAACCGCGCATCAGAACCTCGTTCAGTCGCCATCGTTCAGCTGGAAGATCACTGACGGCGACTCGAACATCCCGAACAAAAAGGGCAAGCGTCCATGCGACCAGCCTGGCCAACCCGGCCACTGGGTACTGTGGTTCAATCAAGGCTGGTTGCCGAAACGTTGCAACGCAGACGGCTCCGTCGAATTGCCCGAAGGTAGTATCCTTCCTGGCGACTACGTGCAGATGTTCGGTTCCGTTGCGGGCAACAAGCCGGTTCCGAACGGTACGCCCGGCGTATATCTGAACCCGATCGCAGTTGCACTGATTGGCGAAGGCGACCGCATTGCGTCTGACGTGGACACAACCTCTGTTGGCTTCGGCGCGGCGCAACTTCCGGCTGGCGCACGCCCTGTTCAGCCTGCTGTTCCGGGGTTCGCACAAGCTGCTGCACCTGCCCCGGCGCCCGCTGCACCCATGGCCGTAACGCCCGCGCCGGGGTTCCTGCAGCCCGTAGCGCCCGCTCCGGCACCAGCTGCACCAGTCGCGCCGCCCGCCGCACCCGCAGCGCCTGCTGGCCCCCGCATGACTGCCAAGGCCGGCCAGTTCACCTACGAGCAGATGATCGCCGCAGGCTGGACTGACGAAACGCTGCGTTCCAACGGGTACATGGAGTAATCAACCAAGCGGCGCATTGCGCCGCTGTAACTTGGAGGGAATGAACCATGGGACCAATCCAAGGTCTTGGCTCGGCCGGCTTGCTCGGTATGGCTGCGCAACAACAGTACGACCCGTATGAGCAGATGCAACGGCAATTGGCAGCGCAACAAGCGGCCGGCATGTTTCCGATTGGCGTGCAGCACGCACGCAACCCAATGTCGAACAAAGTGGCGAGGGACGACCCTGCGGTGACGCCCCAGTGCGCAGACGAACATGAACACAACCGTAAACTTTTACTTCTGACGGAGGATTAAATGAAACTGACCGCGTATTCTGAAATTCTGAAGATGACCAAGGAGAAGATCCAGTCCGCACTCGCACCGGCCCGCGCACGTCAAACGCGCATCCAGGGTGAGCTGGAAATGGCAAAACTGGACGAGCGCATCGCAACGATCGAACAGGAAATCACGGAGCTGTGCGCCGAACATCCGCTGAATTTCGACAAGCTGATCAACAAGATGGACCAACTCGCACTGATCGAGCGCCGCAAGAAGCAATTCGACAAAGTGATCAAAGAGTTGTTTCCTGAGTAGTGTCACTCAGTAGCGTCTCATTGCGGGGCGTTACTGAATTGCCATTACCCTGACACACGCATGACACTCCCCATCCCGCCATCCAATATGATCCG
>Ga0316620_10000074_pt1 | contig 41066 bp, 21 predicted proteins | sample OWC_Aug_M1_C1_D5_FD_207651 | JGI IMG/M metagenome (GOLD analysis project Ga0316620, IMG submission 207651) | Wetland soil microbial communities from Old Woman Creek delta, Ohio, United States - OWC_Aug_M1_C1_D5_B | ecosystem: Environmental > Terrestrial > Soil > Wetlands | place: USA: Ohio...
TCGCTTGAGCTCGGAGGCCAGCCGGCACACCAGCTGGCGGGTCTCGCCGTCGAGGGAGAGACCAGGGCCCACAACCACCATGTCGACCTGGCCGCCGAGCTCGAGCAGGCCGGCGGCGGCGGCGAGCGGCAGGCCGCCCGACGCGGTCTCTTCCTGGGGCACGAAGACCACCTCGGGGGCGAGCCCGGCCACCACCCGGGTTACCGAGCGCGGCGCGGCCAGGCGCGAGTAGCCGCCGCCGGCCTTGAGCATGGACAGGGCGGCCAGGCTCGGCGCGCCGTAGTAGCTGGCCGCGCCGGCCACGAAGAGCACGTCGCCGAAGCTGCCCTTGTGGCCGTCGACCGGTCGCGGCTCAAGCTCCGGGGGCAGGTTGAGCTCGGTCTGGATATTCGCGCTCTGCTGGAGCTCGACCGGGTACGAGATGTGGGTCACGTACAGCCGCCCGCCGAGCTCGGCCCCCGGGTAGAGCAGGTTGCCGAGCTTGGGCAGGCCGAAAGTGATGGTCGAGTCGGCGGCCACTGCCACGCCCCTGACCAGGCCGGTGTTGCCGTCCACCCCGGACGGGATGTCGAGGCTGAACACCGGCAGCCCGGAGGCGTTGACCAGCTCGATGAGCTCCCGGTACTGGCCGCCGACCTCGCGCTTGAGCCCGGTGCCGAGCAGGCCGTCGACCACGGCGTCCGAATCACGGATCGTGGCCTCGACGGCCGCGGTGGACGCACCGATCTCAACGGTCAGGCCCGCCTTCGCGGCCATCTCCAGGTTGAGCCGCGACGAGGCACCGTAACCGTCCGGGTCGCCGATGACGAAGACCCGCACCTGGCCCCGGTTGGAGGCCAGCTTGCGCGCCACCACCAGCCCGTCGCCGCCGTTGTTGCCGGCCCCGCACAGGACGCAGAACCTGACCCCTTCCACCCCCAGCTCGTCGGCGATGACGTGGGCCGCGCCGAGGCCCGCGTTCTCCATCAGGATCTGCTCTGGAACCCCGTGCTCGCTGACCGCGCGCCGGTCGAGGTCGCGCATCTCTTCCACGGTCGAGACCTTCATGGCGTTGCCCCTTGTTCGCAGTCGATTCTCGCGTGGGCGTCACGCTTGTGCAAGGAGCGATCGGCGTCAGGATCGGCCGCGGCTGCGCCGTCAGCCCGCCCGCTCACTGACCTGGAGTGTCCTCCAACAGCTCCTTGAACTGCTCCTTGTCGATCGCCTTGTCGTAGGCCGCCCGGGCGCTGACTTTGCCCTCGGCGAACAGGGCGCGGATCGAACCGTCCATCTCGATCATGCCGTGCTTGCCACCGGTCTGGATGGCCGACGTGATCTGTGACGTCTTGCCTTCGCGAATCATGTTGCCGATGGCCGGCGAGGTGAAGAGAATCTCCACCGCCGCCACCCGGCCGCCGCCGACCTTGGGCAGCAGCTGCTGGGCGATGACCGCCCGCAGGGTCTCACCGAGGACGTGGCGGATCCGCTCCTGCTCCTCCGCCGGGAACACGTTGACGATGCGATCGACGGTCTTGACCGCGTTGTTGGTGTGGAGGGTGGCGAAGACGATCGTGCCCTTCTCGGAGGCCTCGAGAGCCATGGAGATGGTTTCCAGGTCGCGCATCTCGCCGACCAGGATCAGGTCCGGGTCCTCGCGGCCGGCGACCCGCAGGGCCTCGGCAAAGCCGGTGGCGTGGCTCCCCACCTCGCGCTGGTGGATGAGGCAGCGGCGGTTGGAGTGGACGAACTCGATCGGGTCTTCGATGGTGATGATGTGGTAGTCCTTGGTGTCGTTGATCAGGTCGATGATCGCGGCCAGCGTGGTCGACTTGCCCGAGCCCGTGGGACCGGTTACGAGGACCAGGCCGCCGCGCACCTCGGCCACCCGGCCGATCTGCTTGGGCAGGCCGAGCTGCTCGATGCTCATGATCTTGGTCGGGATCACCCGCAGCACCGCGCCCGGTCCGCGCCGCTGACGGAACAGGTTGACGCGAAAGCGGGCCACTCCCGTGATCTCGTAGGCGAAGTCGGTGTCGCCGACCGCCTCGAACTCCTCCCACCGCTTGGCCGGCGCGATCGGTCGGACCATCTCCACCCAGTCTGCCTCCTGGATCGTGCGGAAGCGGATCTGCTCCATGGAGCCAGAGACCCGGAGCATGGGCGGACGCCCCACGGTGAGGTGGAAGTCCGACGCCCCGCGATCGTTCATGAGCCTCAGGAAGCGGTCGATCTTGCGCTGGCCGGTGGTCGTCTCCACCCCTGGTCCCTTCTGCACACCGTCACAGCAGGGTGCGCGACTCGAGAAACTCGGTCGACACCAGAGACTCAAAGTCGGCCTTGTTGTCGGCGTACAAGTACGCGCTCTCGGCGCTGATGAGTCGCTTCTCGTGGAGCCCCTTGAGGGCGTCGTCAAAGGTCTGCATGCCCTGGGCGCGACCGAGCTGCATGGCCGACGGAATCTGGTAGGTCTTCTCGTCGCGGATCAGGTTGGCGACCGAGAAAGTGCCCTTGAGAACCTCGAAGCACGCCACCTGCCGGCGCTCCTCCGGGATCGGCAGCAGCTTCTGGGCGATGATGAACTTGAGCGACTCGGAGAGCGCGGCCCGAACCTGCGGCTGCTCCTGGATCGAGAAGCTGGAGATGAGACGGTCCACCGCCTTGGCCGCGTTGGTGGAGTTGAGCGTGCCGAAGACGATGTGCCCGGTCTCGGCAGCGGTGAGGGCGAGGGAGACCGACTCGTTGTCCCGCAGGTCGCCGATCACGATCACGTCCGGGTCCTCGCGCAGGGCCGCCCTCAGCGCGCGGGCGAAGCTGCGGCTGTCGCTGCCCACCTCGCGCTGGTTGATCAGGCAGTTCTTGAAGGGGTGGACGAACTCGACCGGGTCCTCGAGCGTGATCACGTGCAGGTGCTTGGTCTCGTTGAAGAGGTTGACCAGGGCGGCCAGCGTGGTCGTCTTGCCCGAGCCGGCCGGTCCGCAGACCAACACCAGCCCCTGGTGGTAGTCCGCCACCTCGGCGAGGTGGGGCGGAAGCCCGATCTCGGTGATCGTGGGGGGCTTCTCCGGGATCACCCGGAAGACCGCGTTGTAGCCGCGCTGGTCGAGGAACACGTTGGCCCGGTAGCGCCCGGCGCGCGGGATGTAGTGGCAGAAGTCGAGCTGACGCTCGGTCTCGAGCCGCTGCCACTGCTCCTCGGACAGGATCTCGCGCAGCATGCCAGCGCTGGCGTCGGCCGTGAAGGGCTCACCTACGACCGTCAGCAACTGCGACGCGAGTCGCACGATGGGCGGCTTGGTCACGGCCAGGTGGAAGTCGGAAGCGCCCTTGTTGCGCGTGGCCACGAGCAGCGAGTTGATCCGGGGCTCGCCTTCACCGGCCTGCACCTGCATGGCCCCGGCGCGCAGGCGATCGGCGTCCGGAATCTCGGCCTTGTCGCGCCGCGCCACCTCCTCGGCGATTTCCAGCGCGCGGCCACGAACGAACCTGTCCGCGTCGGTCGCCGCCACCTTGTGCAGGGCCGGGAGGATCCCGGAATGGCGGAAGTTGCGCAGCGCCAGCAGGACCTCGATCCGCACCTCGGGGGCAGGGTCCTTGAGGAGCTGGCCGAGAGCGGGCAATGCCTGGGGGTCGCCGATGCGGCCGAGGGCCTCCACCGCTGCCCAGCGGGCTTCCTGGTCGCCGAGGGCCCCGATCAGGGCAGGTACGGCGCGTGGGTCCTTGAGCCGCCCCAGAGTGTCGGCAGCCGTCACCCGCAGCCACCAGTCATGGTCCTTGAGCAGCCCGATGGTGGCAGGCACGATGCGCGCGTCGTCGAACGATCCCGCCACCACCAGCGCCGTGGCGCGCACGTCCTCGTCAGGGTCGGCGAGGAGCTCGAGGGCCGGCTCCACGAGGTCCTCTCCGAACTCCTTCATCGAGTCGAGAGCGCGATCGCGCGCCCAGCCGGCAAGGGTCTTGGAGAAGACCAGGTAGCGCTTGACCAGCTCGCGCCGGTCGCCCATGCCGAGCAAGATCTTGAGGACGGCCGATCGCGTGCCGGCGTCGCCCGCCGCCATGAGCGGCAGGATGCGATCCGCGAGCTCCGGACCCTGGCCCGCCGCGACCCTGGTCAGGGCGCCGATCAGGTGCTGCTGGGTCGCGTACGCCGCCCGCGGCAGCTCGTCCACGATCAGGTCCACCGACTGCTCGGGCGCCTTTTCGGCCAGGGTCGTGATCGCCTTGGCGGCCACCGCCCGATCCCTATCCCGCGCCAGCTGCTGCCAGCGCGGCAGCGACCTGGCGCTGAGCGCGAACCCGCTCAGTCGCTCGAGGACGGCGAGCCGGTCGCGGGTGCTCCCCATGCCCGCGAGCTGCCACAGCAAAGGCTCCAGTGCAGGAGACGGCGGCGCGCCGAGCACGAGCTGGCGCACCGTGCTGCGCGTGCCCTCGTCCTTGGCCCCGAGCAGCTCGCCGAGGCGCCCCTCGATGCCCGGGATCCCGAGGCCCAGCAGCACCGAGGCCGCCCCGCGCAGGGCCGCGTCCGGCTTGCCCTTGCACTCGGACAGGAACACGTCCACCGTCTCCAACGTGCGCATGGTGCCGAGCAGCTTGACCCCGGCATCGCGCAGGGCGCGGTCGGGCCGGAACAGCATCCACATCACGTCGCGCGCCTTCAGCTTGTCGGAGGCGAGGATCGCGGCCAGGAGCTGGTCCCGCTCCTGGCTCGACTCGATGCCGCCCTTGGCCAGCCTCTTCAACGCTTCCTGCGCAGGAATCTTCGGCAGCGGCTGGGTCATCCGGCGGAGTATAGCCCGGAGCGGGTTCACGCTGCCGTCGCGACACTCCCGGGTCAGGCAGTGGGCGATTGACCTCGAGGGACCGCCATCGAGGGCCGTTGCCAGGGATCGACCCTTCCCGGCACGGCTGGAAATCGTGGTTTGGTGATCGACAACCCAGGTTGCTCCGCTGGGCTTGTTGTGGTGCTATTATTCGTCCGGACTATGGAATTCGAGAACGATATTTTCGTCAGCTATGCCCACATCGATGACCAACCGCTCATCGAGGGCACAAAGGGCTGGGTGACCAGCCTCCACCGGGCGTTGGCGATTCGGCTCTCGCAGTTGCTCGGCCGCGAGCCTCGAATCTGGCGCGACCCCAAGCTGCAGGGCAATGACGTCTTCGCCGACAAGCTGGTCGAGCGACTGCCCCGGGTAGCCCTGCTGGTGTCGGTGATCTCGCCCCGCTACGTCCGCTCGGACTGGTGCCTCAGGGAGCTCTCCGAGTTCGTCAAGGCCACCGCGGCCACAGGCGGCCCGCGCCTCGGGGACAAGGTGCGGGTGTTCAAGGTGGTCAAGACTCCGGTGCCCCACGGTGAGCATCCGGAACAGCTGCGCGACATCCTCGGCTACGAGTTCTTCGCCCTCGACCCGGACAGCGGCCGTGCCCGCGAGTTCAGCCAGACAGCGGACACCGAAGCCCAGAAGCAGTACTGGGCCAAGCTCGACGACCTTGCCCACGACATCGCCGAGTTCCTCCAGTCCATGGAGAGCCAGCGGGCGCCCTCACCCAGGGTCGACGACATCACCCGGGCGGTCATGCCGACACCTGTGGAGTCGGGGCCGCAGCCAGAGCCCCAGCCACAGCCACAGCGCGAGCAGCAGACGGTGTACCTGGCCGACACCAGCTTCGACCTTCGAGACAAGCGCGACGCCATCAAGCGCGAGCTGCACGGGCGCGGCCACATCGTCGTGCCCGACCGACCCTTGCCGTTGGTGGACTCGGAGTGCCGTCAGTTCGTCCGCGAGCAGCTCGCCGGCTGCCGCCTGTCGGTTCACCTCATCGGCGAGACCTATGGCCTCGTCCCCGAGGGAGGGACCGAGTCCCTGGTCGTGCTCCAGAACGAGTTGGCCATCGAGCGCAGCCTGGCCGACACCGACTTCATCCGCCTGATCTGGAAGCAACCCGAGCTCTCGAGCGAGGACGATCGGCAGCAGCGGTTTATCGAGCACCTGGAAACCGACGCCCGCATCCAGGTCGGCGCGGACGTTCTCGAGACCACCCTCGAGGATTTCAAGACCACCATCAACAACCGCCTGGCCCAGCCCAAGAAGAGCGCGGTCAAGGAAGAGGCCGTGGGCGAGTCCAGCGCCGAGCTGGTCCGGATCTACCTGATCTGCGATCAGCGCGACGGCGCCGCCACCGCCGAGCTCGAGGACTGCCTTTTCGACAAGGGCTACGAGGTGACCCTCCCGGTCTTCGAGGGCGACGAGGCCCAGGTGCGGCGCGACCACGAGGAAAACTTGTCCATCTGCGACGCGGTCCTGCTCTACTACGGAGCGGGCAACGAGCTCTGGATGCGCAGAAAGCTGCGCGAGGTGCAACGAAGCGCCGCCTACGGTCGGGCCAAGCCCATGGTGGCCAAGGCGATCTACACCGCCCCGCCCTCGAGCCCCGAGAAAGAACACCTGCGGACGCGGGAGGCGATCGTGCTCCATCAAGAAGGGAGCTTTTCACAGGTGGTGCTCGAGCCGTTCCTGGCCCAGCTCAAAGGGGTAGGTGCGTGATGCCGGACCTCGAACCGAAGTTCAATCCCTTCCCGGGCCTGCGCAGTTTCGAGGCTGACGAGGACCATCTCTTCTTCGGGCGAGAACGGCGCATCGACGAGCTGCTCGCGCGCCTGCGACGGACACGGTTCCTGGCCGTGGTCGGCACTTCCGGAAGCGGCAAGTCCTCGCTCGTCCGCTCGGGTCTCATCCCCTCCCTGTATTCGGGGTTCATGACCCAGGCCGGCTCGAGCTGGCGCGTGGCGGTCTTCCGGCCCGGAGACGACCCGATCGGCAACCTGGCGGACGCCCTCAATGAGCCCGATGTGCTGGGCATGGAAGGCGAGCTCGCCGAGACCAACCGCAGCCTGCTCGAGGCCACCCTGCGCCGCAGCACGCTCGGGCTGGTGGAGTGCGTCAAGGGCGCCCGGGTACCTCGCGAGCAGAACCTGCTCGTGCTCGTCGACCAGTTCGAGGAGCTGTTCAGGTTCAAGCGCAACACCCTGATCAAGGACTCGGGCGACGACGCGGTCGCGTTCGTCAAGCTCCTCCTCGAGGCCTCGGCCCAGGAGGAGGCTCCGATCTACATCGTGATCACGATGCGGTCGGACTTCATCGGCAACTTCACCGAGTTCCAGGGGTTGGCCGAAGCGGTCAACGATGGCCAGTACCTGGTGCCGAGGATGACCCGTGAGGAGCGGCGCAGCGCCATTGTCGGCCCGGTGGCAGTCGGCGGCGGTGAGATCAGCCCGCGCCTCGTGCTGACCATCCTCAACGACGTCGGCGACGACCCTGACCAGCTCCCGACCATGCAGCACGCCCTGATGCGCACTTGGGACTACTGGGCGGAGCATCGGGCGGACGGCGAGCCCATGGACCTCCGCCACTACGAGGCCATCGGCACCATCAAGGGTGCGCTCTCCCAACACGCCGAGGAGGCGTTCAACGAGCTCGTCGACGCACCTTCCAAGGAGGCCGCCGAGCTCATGTTCAAGGCGTTGACCGACCGCGCCTCGGACAACCGCGGGGTCCGCGCGCCCAAGCGCCTGCACGAGATCTGCACCCTCGCCGCGGCCGACGAGGCGCGGGTCAAGGCCGTGGTCGAGGCATTCCGCGCGCCCGGTCGCTCATTCCTCATGCCGCCGGCCGACAGGCCGCTCCACTCCGACTCGATCATCGACATCTCGCACGAGAGCCTGATGAGGATCTGGACGCGGCTCATTGGGTGGGTGGACGAGGAGTCGCGATCAGTCCAGGTCTACCTGCGCATCGCCAAGGCGGCGCGCCAGTATCAGGAGGGCAAGGCCGCCCTGTTCCGCGACCCCGAGCTCCAGCTCGCCCTCAACTGGGTCGAGGAGGCCCGGCCGACCGCGGCCTGGGCCGAGCGCTACGACGTGGCCTTCGAGCGCGCCATGCTCTTCCTGGAGCACTCCAAACGGCAGCGCGACCAGGAGATCGCCGAGAAGGAACGGCAGCGCAGGCGCCAGCTGCAGTGGGCACGCCGTCTGGCGGTGATCCTCGGCTCGGCAGCGATCGTCACCCTGCTCTTCGGCCTCTACGCCATGACCCTCAAGATCGAGGCCGAGGAGAACTGGCAGGAGGCCGTCCGCCAGAAGGAGATCGCCGACCAGCAGCGCGCCGAGGCCGAGAGGCAGCGCGAGATCGCCGAGGAGGAGAAGGTCCGCGCCGAGCAGGCCCGCACCGTGGCCGAGGAGCAGCGCGAGATCGCCGAGGACGAGAGACAGCGGGCGGAGGAAGAGAGGCTGCGGGCCGAGACGCAAGAGCAAGAGGCCCAGCGCCAGAGGAGCCAGGCCGTGGCGGCTCGCGAGCTCGAGGCCGAGGCCCGCGGCGAGGCCGAGAGCCAGCGCACGATCGCGGTCGAGCAGAAGGAGAGGGCCGACACCCTCCGGGTCCAGGCCGAGATCTCCGAGGCCGAGGCGCAGCGGCTGCGCATGCTGTCAGTGGCACGCGAGCTCGCCACCCAGACCTTGCGCCTGGCCCAAGAGGGCCAGCAGGAGCTGGCCGCTCTGCTGGCCCGGCAGGCTTTCCATCTGCACGAACGCAACGGAGGTGACCCCGCCGACCCAGTTCTGTTCGACGCCCTGCGCACGACCCTGGCCCGGCTGGCCCCGGATCAGGTCCAGGTGCTCAGGCACCACCAGGACGCCGTGCGCAGCCTCGCCGTCCTGACCGGGACCGGCAAGGTCGCATCAGGCAGCGACGACGGCACGGTGCGGCTGTTCGACCCGAGCGTTCCCGACGGAGCGCCGACGGTGCTCGGCAGCGCCGGCACCGAAGTTCGCTCCGTGGCCTGGTCCGAGGTGGGCAGGAGGCTCGCCGTGGCGTCCCTCGACGGGTCGATCCGGATCTGGCAGGTCCCGGCCGAGGGCACCGAACCGCTGCTGCTCATCGGACACAGTGCCGGGGTGACCGCGCTCGCCTTCCGCGCCGACGGCAGCTTGCTCGCCTCGGGTGACCTCGCGGGCGAGGTGCGATTGTGGCCGACCGGGCAGCCCGGGGCCGGCATCATCGTCCAGGGAGGCGGCGGCGATCGGGTACGATCTTTGGTCTTCACCGCGGACGGCTCGCTGGTTGTGGCCAGCGCCGAGCGCGGAGTGCAGGTCTTCAACGCCGACGCCCCGGCCCAGGCGCCGCGCGAGATCCTGAGCGGCCACCAGGTTCACTCCCTGGCGGCGAGTCGCCTGGGCCACCTCGCCGCGGGCACGGACTCTGGCACGATCCTGATCCTGGCGCCCGGCCTCGACGGCCAGCCGTCCGAGCTTGCCGGGCACTCCTCGCCGGTGACCTCTCTCGCCTTCGACGCGACCGGCGAGAGGTTGGCCTCGGCCAGCCTTGACGGCAGCGTCCGCCTCTGGCGCGCGCTGCAGCCGGAACATGCACCGATCAAGATCACGGGCCACTCGGGCTGGGTCTGGGCGGTGGTCTTCAGCGCGGACGGGGAGCTGCTGGTGTCGGGTGGTGCAGATCGGACGGTGCGCACCTGGTCGACCCGGTCAGAGCCTCTGGCCGACGCCATTTGCAGGCACGCAACGCGCAACCTGACCGACCACGAGTGGGGTGACTTCCTGCCCGCAGACATCCCCTGGGAAGCCACCTGCACCGGGCTGTGAGGCGCGGGGCAGTGGAATCCGCGCACGCCGACTGGCGGGGTCCGGTCCGACTCGAGGGCCGCACGGTGGTTTTCCGCCACGCGGGAAGGGAGCGAGGAAGCATGGTTTGGGGTGAGCTGACCGCTGCACAACGGCACCCGGTCCCGACCGAGCGCGATGCGAGAAAGCGCTGGCTCCGCCAGCTGTCCGTGATCGCCTGGCTCCTCGTCGCCGTGGTCGCGGCCCCTGTCCAGACCTCGGCCCAGGAGGGTTGCCAGCTGTCCCTCCAGAACGCGGCCGAGCTCTTCGGGCAGGGCAACTTCCGCGCCGCCCGCGAGGCCATCGACCAGTGCCTGGCGGGCGTGCCGCGCCGGGCGGAGAAGGTCCAGGCGTATGCCCTGCTGGCCAAGATCGGGCTCGCGACCGACGACCTGCAGACGGCCGAGACGGCGGTCGGCCGCGCCCTCGACACCGACCCCGAGTACGAGCCCGACATCTTCGACTCGCCACGTTTCGTGAGCCTCGTGCAGCGCGTCAGGAGCAGCCGTTCGACGCCGGTCGTGACCTCGGTCTCCAAGTCCAAGGAGAGCCTCTTGGAGGCGCCGGCGACGGTCGTCGTCATCACCGCCGAGGAAATCGAACGGCGCGGCTACCTCGACCTGGCGGCGGTGCTCAACGACCTCTCCGGCTTCGACTTTTCGCACAAGGCCGGCGCCAACTACGTCAACATCTACCAGCGCGGCTATCGCTCGATCGAGACCAATCGCACCCTGCTCCTGATCGACGGCGTGGAGGACAACGACCTGGCGTCCTTCGTTCCCTCGATCTCACGCCAGTTCTCCCTGAGCATGATCGACCGCATCGAGGTGATCTACGGGCCGGCCTCGACCATGTACGGCGCCAACGCCTTCGCCGGGGTCATCAACGTGATCACCAAGGAGCCGGCCCAGGTGGTCGGCGAGGGCCACCGACTGGGGCACGACGCCAGGCTCACCAGCGGGTCGTGGAGCACCAACGCGCTCGACGCGACGGTGGCCGGGCAGAGCCGCAACGACAGCATCGGCTGGAGCCTGATGGCCCGCAAGTACGAGTCCGACGACTTCGAGCACCTGGCCGACTACGACGAGTGGGACTATGACTCCTCGTTCTACAGCACCTACAACTACTCGAGCCGGCTCAACGTCACCAACCCCGCGTCCGCCCTCTACCTGCTCAACCGCTACCCAGACGTCATCCCCCTGTACTACGACGTAGTCTACGACGAGGACGGCAACCCCATCGCCCTCAACCTCAACCAGGCCGGCCAGACGAGGGCGAGCGGGTTCGACCAGCTGGCCTACGACCAGATCGTCGGCGGCAACACGGTTGGCTTCTCCAACCCGGTCGACGACTGGATGGTCTACGGCAAGCTCCGGATCTCGAACTTCGTCTTCGGCGCCCAGTTCTGGCGCCAGATGGAGGCGAGCCACGTGCCCCTCCTCGACACCCGGGCGGCGACCGGCGACAACGGGTTCACATGGACGCCGGAGCACTTCTTCGTCTACGCCAAGTACTCCCGCCGCTTTTTGGAGGACAAGCTGTCTTTCTCGCTCTTCACCAACTACAAGCGGCACGAGCTCGACAACAGCGACTCGCGCGAGGTGATGCTACGCAGCTACCACCTCGGCAACATCAGCCCGTACCTTGAGGAGGGCGAAGTGAGCGCGGCCCCGGCCGCCGAGGCCCTCCTCCAGGGTCGTGAGCCGTACTACAACACGACGTTCAGCTACCGCTCCAACGACCAGCTGCGCACCGAGCTCAATCTCTACTACGAGCAGTCGGAGAAGTTCAACCTGGTCGGCGGCCTGGAGATGCGGTTCAGCTCCATCGGCGCCAAGAACATCGAGTCGGCGACGGCCCCGGCCGACGAGACCGGCCAGCCCTCAGTCAACATCGCCGGCGGCAACCAGATCTCCAGCCGGGACCTCGGCGCCTACTTCCAGGGCTCGTACCGTCCCTGGCAGCCGCTCAAGCTGGTGGCCGGTGCCCGCGTCGACAACAACACGATCCGCGACAGCGGTGGCTACGGCACCGTCTTCAACCCGCGCCTGGCGACCGTCTACACGTTGGGGGATTTCGTCTTCAAGGCGATCTACTCCGAGGCCTTCCAGGACGCGCCCAACTTCCAGAAGTACGAGACCACCGACAGCAGGCGGCTCGACAATCCGACCCTGGCGCCCGAGGAGGTCAGCAACTTCGAGCTCTCGGCCGGCTGGAACCCGAGCGAGGATCTCACCCTGCAGCTGGTCGGCTACCAGGCCGACTACGAGGGGATCGTCGAGGAGGTGTCGGGAGTCCCCTGCCCACCCGAGCTCGGCTGCGAGACTACCAGCCAGTTCCAGAATGCGGGGCGCCTCGAGCTGCGTGGCATCCAGGCCGAGGCCAAGTGGACGCCGGGCAAGTACGACTTCCTGGTCAACTACACCTACTCCGACCCCTACGATCCCGACGACGACCTGCGGGTGGGCGACATTGCCGACCATCGGACGAACCTGCTCGCCGAAACCACCTTCTTCAAGGAGCGGCTCGATGCCAGCCTGCGCGTCAACGGTGTCTGGGGACGCCAGACCGGCCCCGGCACCACCGTCACCATGAGCCAGTACACCGAGATCGAGGACTACGTCATCGCCCACGGCGCCCTGACCTACCGCGGGATCCTCAAGGGGCTCGACCTCCAGCTCGCGGTCAACAACATCTTCGACACCGAGTACTTCGACCCCGCCTTCCGCAACTATCCGGCCTCGGTGGTCGGGCAGCAGATCCCGCAGCCCCCCAGGACCTACTTCCTGCGCCTGAGAGTCGTGCGATGAGGAAAGGCGAGCGCAGCGCATGATCGCACGCTTGCTCGGCGCGCTCGGCATCAGATCCGGCGAAGGCACTCGGGTGGCCTGGCTCATGGGCCACTCCCTGTTCATCGGAGTCTTCTGCGCGTTCATCCTGACCGCTGCCAACGCCCTCTTCCTCGACCGTTTCGAGATCTCGTTCCTGCCCCTGGCCTATATTGCCGCCGCGATCGTCGGCTACCTGGCGGCGATGATGTTCTCCCGGCTGGAGAGGGTCCTCCCGCTGCCGCGGCTCTTCGTCCTCAACATCGTCATCTTGGCGGTTGTCTGCGCGGCCTTCTGGTACCTCACCGCCACCACCGACAACGATTGGGTCATCTTCTCCCTGTTCGTCGCGGTCGGGCCCATGTTCAGCCTGATCTTCCTCGGTTACTGGGGTCTCGTCGTTCGGCTCTTCGACCTGCGCCAGGGCAAACGCCTGTTCGGCCTCGTCGGCGCCGGCGAGGAGGTCTCGACGATCATCGGCCTGTTCTCGATTCCCCTCCTCCTGCGCTACCTGAACGGCCCGGTCCCGCTGCTGCTGATCGCCGCTGCCGGCCTGCTCGGGTGCCTCGGCGTCGTCGTCGCCATGGTCCGTCTGTTCCGCGGCGCGCTCGCCGACGAGGGCGGCGAGCGGGCGCACGACGCGGCGCGCCAGCGCGTCGAGCTCGGCGACCTGATCAAGGCTCGCTACTTCCTGCTCATGGCGGCGGTGATCATCCTGCTCAGCGTCGCCCACTACATCGTCGACTTCAGCTTCCTCGCCCAGATCCGGGTCAAGTTCCAGGGGCCGGACCAGATCGCCCAGTTCCTCGGCATTTTCTTCGGCGCCACCAAGATTCTCGAGCTGCTCATGAAGGTCTTCGTGTCCGGGCGCCTGCTCGGCCAGTTCGGACTCAAGGTCGGCCTGCTGGTCCTGCCGGTGGTGCTCGCCATCTGCGCCGGCCTCGCCATCGTGATCGGCAACCTGGGCCTGAAGGCGGCCCACTTCTTCGTCCTCGTCGCCCTCTCCAAGCTGCTATGGGTGGTTGCGCGAACCTCCACCTTCCTGCCCTCGTTCCGGGTTCTCTACCAGCCCGTGCCTCGGGCCGACCGCCTCGCCTACCAGACGCACGTCGACGGGACCGCCAAGGAGCTCGCGACCGGGCTCGTCGGCCTCGCCCTGCTCGGGTTCTCGTCGAGCCCGTCGTTCAACGCCCTCAACCTGTTCTACGCGCTGGTCCCCGTCCTCGTGCTGTGGGGGCTGGTCGTGGTCAGGGTCCACCGCGACTACCGCGCCCGCCTGATGGAGAACCTGGTCCAACAGATGGGGCATGCGCCGAGCACCACTCCGGTGGAACGGCTGATGGACGTGCTGCTCCGGCTGCCGCCCCGGATCCTCGAGAACTCGGTGGCTGTCCTCGCCCGGGTCGATTCCACCGCCGTGGTGCCTCTGCTCGCGCGGATGACCCGGGACGGCGACGAGCCGTCGCGCGTCGCGGCCCTCAGGCACATCGAGCAGCTCAAGGCGCTCGGAGCCACGGAGGACGTCGAGCGGGTTGCAGCCGAAGATCCGTCGCCGGAGGTTCGGGCCACCGCCCAGACCACCCTCGCCACCCTGCGCGAGGTGGTGGCGCTGTCCGAAGACCCAGCCCGGGTGGCCACGCTCGCGGCGTCGCCGCTTCCCGCCAACCGCGACCTGGCGGTTTCCGCCATCGGCTTCTCGTCCAACCCGCAGGCCCACATCGGTCTGACCTCGCTCCTGTGGGACAAGGACCGCGACGTGCGGCGCGCGGCCCTGGTAGCGGCGGGAAGGGTGGGTAACCCGGCGTACTGGCACCGCATGCTGTCCCAGCTCTCCAACCCGGGCTTCGCCAACGCGGCGACGTTCGGTGTCGTCACCGTCGGCGAGCCCATCCTGGTGGAGATGGACCGGACATTCCACAAGGCCGAAGATCGCCCCGACGTGCAGGCGCGGATTCTCCGCATCTACGAACGGATCGACAACCCGCGGGCACACGAGCTGCTGCTCAGCAAGCTCGCCGACTCCAGCCGTCCGATCCGACGCAAAGCCCTCCTCTCGCTCAGCCATTGCGGTTTTCGCGCCCAGGGCGAGCAGGCCACGTTCGTTGCCAACGAGATCGAGAACGAGGTCAGGAACACCCTCTGGAACATGTCCGCGGTCCTCGACATCGGCGAGGACAAGGCGGTCGCCGACGTGCGGGACGCGCTCGAGTCCGAGATAGCGGACGCGCGCCAGGCCCTCTTCCTGCTCCTCGGCCTCCTCCACGACCCCCGCGCGATCACCATGGTCAAGAGCAACCTCGAGAGCGGCAGCGCGGAGGCCGTCGTCTACGCCCTCGAGATCCTCGACCTGGTGATCGAGCCCGACATCAAGCCCCTGGTGTTCCCGGTCCTGGAAGAGCTGGGGTATCCCCAGGCGCTGAAGCGCCTGGACAACATCGCCCCCCGCATCCGCCTCTCCCGTCTCGATCGGCTCGGCGCGATCATCAACCGCGACTACGACCGCATCGACACCTGGACCCGGGCCTCCGCGATCGAGGCCCTTGCCGAGCTGTGCGGGACGGTGGCTCCGGACCTGGTGTCGAACTTCTTCCACCCCAAGCCGGCCATCCGGGAGGTGGCGGCGCGCCGCATCCTGGCCCTCGACCCCGGCCAGTTCGACCGGCTGCGCGAGAAGCTGCCCTTCGAGGCCCAGCAACAGCTGGACCTCGTCCTCGACCGCGGTGGCGACCCAGGGTCATGGGACAGCCGGTCGGTCTTCGGGCGGGCCCGGGTGCTGCGCCAGGTTCCGGCCTTTGCTCGCCTGCCGCTGGAATCCCTGGTCGGCCTGGCCGCCAGCGCCGAGGAGCGCCTGCTCAGGCAGGGCCACCGTCTGCCAACCCTCCGCGAGCCGAAGGGTTCGGTCTACGTGGTCCTCGACGGCGAGCTGGTGCTTGCCGACGGCAAAGCTGTGGCCGGCCGCAGCCGCCTGCCGCGGCTGGCCCTGGTCGCGTTCGGACCCGACGCGGTACCGATCGAGGCGCTGCAGCCGAGCCGACTGATCCGACTCGAGCCAGACCCGCTCTTCGAGCTGGCTGCCGAGCACATCGACCTGGTTCCCACCATTCTCATGGCCGAGGAACAGGTCGTGGGAGCGATGCCGGTCGAGACAGCACCACGCGAGGCCGAGGCCGCGTGGGTCGAAAGGCCCGACGTAGGACTGTCGGTCTAGGAGTCTGCAGGACACCGACCTTGCGCATTCCTCACACGATGACCTCTCCTCACCGGGCGCCTGCCGTGCGGGCTCTTCGACCGACGCTATGAGCCAGACCCTGCGCACCTTCTTCAAGATCGAGCCGGGAGAAGGGACGGCGGTCGGCCTCAGCCTCATCCAGTCGGTGCTCCTCGGCATACCTCGCCTCTTCACGCTGACCGTGGGCGGCGCGGTGTTCCTTGACCGCTACTCGGCGGACAACCTGCCGTTGGTCTACATCGCAGCCTCGGTGGTCCTGCCCGCGGTCGGCTTCCTCCACCTCTACCTCGGCCGCCGCCTGTCCTTCCTGCGGCTCCAGCTCGGCACGCTCGCCCTGCTCTCGGTCGTGACCGGCGCCTTTCTGCTGCTCCTGCAGTTCTCCGATGCCCGTTGGCCGGCCTTTGCCCTCTTCGTGTGGTGCGGGGCCGAGCTGCACCTGAGCAACATCGTGCTCTGGAGCACCGCCAACCGGGTGTTCACGGTTCGGCAGGGCAAGCGGCTGTTCGGGCTGATCGGCAGCGGCGAGATCATTTCTGCGATCATCGGCGGCGCGTTGACACCCCTCCTGATCGGGATCCTCGGCACCTCCCAGCTCCTCGCGCTGTCCCTGATCGGCTTCCTGCTCGCCTTCCTCAACCTCGTCTCCATGGCCCGGTTCTACCGGGCCCGCGCCGGCAAGGAACCTGCCGAGCGGACCGGCGACCGCAGCCGGCGACCGGACTCCTTCGCCGCGCTGTTCAAGAGCCGCTACCTGGGTCTCATCTTCCTCAGCTCTGCGCTGATCCTGTCGGCCGGCTTCTTCGTCAACAACATCTTCTACTTCCAGCTCGGCCAGACCTTCAGCTCGGCGGCTCAGCTGGCCGGATTCATGGGCCAGTTCTTCGCCGCCTACAGCCTGCTCAGCCTCGTCTTCAGGTCTGTCTTGTCCGGGCGCATGCTGCTCCGCTTCGGCCTCCTCGGCGGCCTCGTGTCGACCCCGTGCGCGGTCTTCGTCGGCGCCGCGTGCGTGGTCGCGGCCGGCTGGTCCGGGGCCGGTGTCCAGCTGGTGCTGTGGAGCGTCGTCGCCATGCGGCTGGTCGAGAGGCTGTTCATGGGCTCGTTCGGCCAGCCCGCCTACTACACGCTCTTCCAGCCCCTGTCCCGTGACCGCCGGACCCAGGTGCAGACCACCGCTGACACCATCCTGGGGCCGATCGCGGGCGGCGTCACCGGCCTGGTCCTCCTCTTCCTCAACAAGTTCCTGGCGCTGACCTCGGTCGGGCTCTCGGTTGCCCTGCTCCCGGTTCTGATCGTGTGGGCCGTCGCGTCGGTGGCCGCGAGCCGCGGCTTTCAGGACGCCCTCACCGCAGCCCTCAGTCGGCGGGGCATCTCGGGCAGCGACCTCACGGTCAGTGACCCGACCAGCCTGCACATCCTCGAGCGCGGGCTCGAGAGTCACCGCCCGCTCGAGGTCCTGTACTGCCTCAGGCTGCTTGAGAGTGCCGAGCATCCGCGCTACCGGCAGCTCCTGCTCGGGCTCATGGACCACGCCGACCCGGTGGTACGTCGAGGCGTCTACCAGGCCATCGAGCGCACCGCCGACCAGGCCTCGCTGCCCGTCCTCCTCGCCCGCCTCGCCAGCGAGGAGGACGGCGATGCGCGAGCCGCCTTGCTGCGGGCGGCCGGCGCAGCCGGTGGTCAAGAGGCCCGGGCGTCCATCGAGCCGCACCTCGACGACCCGGACGAGACCGCCCGCGGTGGAGCTCTGGTTGCGCTCATCCGCTACTGCGGGACCGCGGCCGGTGATCGGGCAGCTCGCGATCTCGAGGGCCTGGTCGCCGCCGCGAGCCCGAGCCGGCGGGTGCTCGCCGCCAAGGTCCTCAGTGACCTTGGCGCGTCCCGACCCGAGGGGGCGCTCAGCGCCCTGCTCGAGGACGGCGACGCCGAGGTCAGGAGGGCGGCAGTCCTGGCCGTCGGCGAGGCCGCGTCGCCAGAGGTCTGGCGGCTTGTGATCGCCAACCTCGAGGTCTCGGCCGTCCGCCCCGACGCCCTGCGCGCGCTGCTCCAAGCCGGTCCAGCCGCGCTGCAGGCCCTCGAGCAGGCCTACCGGGCCGAGACCAGCTCACCCTCGTTGCGCAGCCTCATCCTGCAGGTCCTCGGCCGGTCCGGCAGCCAGGAGGCGACCAGGCTCCTGTTGGACCAGCTGCGGATCGAGCATCGCGGCCTCCTGTCCGAGGCCCTGTGGTCGCTCCACCTGTGCGGATACCAGGCGGCAGGCGCGGACCGGGACCTGGTCGAGGGGTGCCTGCACCGCGAGCTCGAGCATGGAGACCAGGTCATCGCAGCCTGGCGGGACCTCGCCCGGGAGCCGGGCGCCGAGCTCCTCTCCTCGGCCCTCACCCAGGAGCTGGAGCGGACCCGCAAACGCGCGTTCCTCCTCCTGTCCTTCATCTACGACGCCGAGAGCCTGATGAAGATTCTGTCCAACTTCGGCGGCCCGCCCGCGCTCCGCGACCTCGCCCTCGAGCTCTTCGAGGCCAAGGTTGACGCCCGCCACGCAACGGTCACGCTACCCCTCCTCGTGGGCAGGAGCAGCCAGGAGCCGGCGTCGGCGCGCGAACGAGCCCGTCAGGTCCTCTTCGCGGAGAGCTTCTGGACCAGCCCGTGGATCCGGGCTTGCGCCGTGGATGCGGTCTCCAGCCGCGCGGGTCAGCTCACGGCCGCGCAGCAGGAGCAGATCCGCTCCGACCCCGACCCACTGGTCCGGGAGACTGCACGCTACCGCCTCGATCCGAAGGCCGCAGGCGGGGAGGCGCCGCTCGACGACCGGCTGCCGACCATCGAGAGAGTGCGCATCCTCCGCGGTGTGAGCATCTTCCGCGAGATCGACGACGAGGTGCTGGCCGAGCTCGCGCCCCAGCTCGAAGAGGTTCACGTCGGGCCCGGCGAGGAGGTTTTCCACGCCGGAGACGTGGGCAGCTCCATGTACATCGTCTCCCGCGGCAGCCTCCGCCTTCACACCGGCGGCGACACCATCTCGGAGCTCCACGCCGGCGACATCTTCGGCGAGCTGTCCGCCCTCGAGGCAGAGGCCCGCACCGAGTCCGCCATCGCACTCGAGCCCTCGCACCTGTTCCGCCTTCACGACAGCCACCTGCACGCCTTCATGGCAACCCGCATCGAGGTGGTGCGGGGGATCATCCGGGTGCTCTGCCACCTCGTGCGCACGGCGCCGACCGACAAGCTCGCCGGCAAGGCGCGGGAGGAGCAGGAGCTGGCCGCCGCAGAGCAGATGCCGGTGAGCCTCTACGGTGCCGACTACCTTTCCTCGCTGGAGAAGGTCCTCATCCTGAAGACCGCCCAGATCTTCTCCGAGGTCGCGGACGAGATTCTGACCGAGGTCGCGGAGCGCGCCCAGGAAGTTCGCCTGAAGAAGAACGAAGTGCTCTTCCACAAGGGCGACCCCGGCACCACCACCTACATCGTGGCCGCCGGCCGCATCCGTATCCACATCGGCGAGCGATGGATCGCCGACGCCACCGAGCGGGCCGTGGTCGGCGAGCTGGCCGCCCTATCCTCCGAGCCACGCACCGCCTCGGTCACCGCCGCCGAGGACTCGCTACTCCTCGCCCTCGACCAGGAGTCTCTGTTCGAGCTCATGTGGGACCGTCACGACATCGTGCGCGGGATCATCCGCGTTCTGGTCATGCGACTGCGCCGTTTGCGCCGTGCCGCGCAGGGGTAGCCCTGGCGCGAGGGAGACGAAACCGCTACCATGTGTGTCCGACCGCAGCCGGTCAGGCATGGGCGCCTGTCGAGATGACGACATCAGATCATCAGGAACTGACGAGAGTGGACACCGCATGACGTTGCCCATCCGACGTCCGATCGTCGACTACGTGCGCGACACCTACTTGAGGCGACTCGAGTCGAGTGAGATTCCGGTCGGAGGCGTCCGTGTCCGCGCCGCAGAGGAGGAGGAAGGACCGGTCGAGACCATCGACTGCGCCACGGGCTGCGGCCAGTGGGGGCTGTCGCCGCTGGCGTCCGAGGCCCTCCGTACCATCGACTCCGAGCTGATCGCGAGCTATCCGGAGCGCTCGTACGGCACCCTGCTCAAGCCCGAGATCCTGGCCCGCTACAAGACCGAGCGCGTCACCGAGCAGGAGCTCTTCTTCGGCCACGGCAGCTTCAACCTCATCGAGCGCGTGATTCACAAGTTCCTCAAGGCCGACGCCATGGTCGGCATCGGACCGCAGTTCACCGAGATCCCCTCGGAGTTCATCTCCGCCGGTGGGAGCTACCTCCCCCTACCCCTGACCGCGCCCGACTTCCGGCTGCCAACCGCGGAGCTCGAGGCGGTCGTGGCCCGCGGGCAGGTCTCGATCCTCTACATTGACAACCCCAACAACCCCCTCGGGCAGAGCTTCGACCTCGGCGACATCGAGCGGCTCGCCGCGACCTGCGACCGGCACTCCACCGTGCTGCTGGTGGACGAAGCCTGGGGCGACTTCCTCGACGACTCGCTGTCGGCGGTCCATCTTGTCGGCAGCCATGACAGCATGATCGTGGTGCGCTCGTTCTCCAAGGCGCTGGGCTTGGCCGCGGAGCGGGTCGGCTACATGTTCATGTCCCGAGAGCTGGCCAAGCACTACCGCCAGATCGACGTCCCCTTCGAGCCCGGCCTGGTCGGTGCCACCCTGGCCCGAGAGACCATCCGCGACAGCGGGTTCATCGAGCATGTCCGGACCGAGGCCCGTGCCGCCAAGGCCGAGATCAAGGCCGCCCTCGCCAGCGCCGGGTTGCTCGTCCTTCCGACTCACGACAGCGTCTCGATCCTGGGCGTTCACGCCCCTGCGAGGAACATCGTGCACGACTTCGAGATGCGCGGCGTTCTGGTTCGGGCCGGCTCGGCTTTTGTCCGGACTCACGCCCAGTGGGATGACAGCTACTGCCGTCTGCGGGTGGTCAGAAAGCGCCTGCTCCCCCTGCTCTGCGACCGCATCGCGGCCCTCCGATGAAAAGCCAGCCACCCCTCGTGAGCACCGAGTTGGAGGTTCCGGTGGTGTCGCTGCGCGACGGCACGCCGCCACCGCCCGAGGTCTTCCAGTCGTTGTGGGACAGCCTCGCTGGACTGTCGTGGAAGCGCCAGGCGTTCGGCGTGGCGCGCGAGTACCCGCTCGCCGTGCCCTGCATGAATCCCCTGCAGTCGATGGTCACCGACAGCGGGCCGACCCTCGAGCTGGTGACCTCGCCGGCCACTTCGATCTCGCGCATCGCGCTCCAGCTCGACGACCTCCAGACCGAGGCGAGGGCGGCCCTCGAGGACCTCGGGTACGCGATGCTCGGGTGCGCCGTGCACCCCAGGCTGCGGGCTGTCCCCGAGGAGTACTACCGCTATCGGACGCCCCGGGCGAGCTACGACTACGCCATCGAGCAGCGGCGCTGGAACCACTGGTCGATCGTCCACATCGCGTCGGTGCAGGAGGTGGTCGACGTCGAGTTGGCCGATGCCGTACGCGTCATGCGCCTCCTCCACCGCCTCGCCGGCCTCATGAACTTCCTCCTCAGGAACGACCCCGACCTCGACGGCCAGTACGGCGGCGCCCTCTCGATCCGCCCCCAGGCCTGGCGGGACCACGTCCCGCACAGCGGGCTCTTCGCCGCCGATGCGGAGCGGGTCTACATTCCGGGGCGCGAGTTCTCAAGCTGGCGCGACTACCTCTCCCTGCTCTGGGAGCAGGGCGCTATGTTCCTGATCGGGACCAAGGACAAGGGGCTGGCCTACGTGCCGCAGCATCCGACCTTCATGAGGTTCCTGAAGGAGACGCCTGACGGCGGGTGGCCGGCCAAGACCCTCGCCGGGGAGGAAATCCGCGTCGTCCCCGAGTTCGCCCATGTCACCCAGACCGACTGGACCTACATGGGCATGGCGCGAATTCGTTGGAAGTGGCGCGACAGCTCCATCGAGATCGGCGCCTTCCTCGACGCCTGGCAACGGGACGACATCGAGGCCTTTCTCGCGGCCAACCTGGAGAAAGTCGTGGTCGAGAACCGCTGCAACTCGACCCAGCCGCCGGGGGAGAACCTGGCCTCGCTAGCGCTCGTCACCGGCCTCATCACCAACCTCGACCAGGCCCTCGAGCTGGCCATGCGCGAACCATACTCGTTCTGGGCCCTGGTTCTCGAGGCCTCCATGACAGCTCCTTTCGACTCCACGGTCGCCGACCGACCCATCCTGGTCCTTGCCCGGGAGATGGTCGACGTCGCACGCGAGGGCTTGCGGGTCCGCGGTGAAGTGGAGGCCGAGCGCGCGCTGTCCTCTCTCTACGCCCGTATCGACGACCGGTGCTCGTACTCGGAGCGCCTGCTCCGCGACTACCGCTCCGGCGGTGTCGAGAGGCTGATCAAGCGCCTGCGGATCTGAGCTCCCCTCGCGACGAACAGGGTGAGAAGGTCGGGCTAGCGCTGGAAGAGGTACGTGAACTTGACGATCAGCTGGCGGTCGCGGCGCTCAAGGTCGCTCAGACTGGGCGCGTCCCAAGTCTGGTTGTAGACCACGAAGAGGTCGGCGCCCGGGCGGTAGATCCAGTTGAAGCGGAAGTTGAGCGACACCTCCTCCGTGAGGTCGTTGTACTGCAGGAAGAGGTTGGAGAGCAGCCGCGGGGTGATCGCCACCGCCAGGCGTTCGCGGACGATGTTGGCCGTGAACTGACCCGCGGAGAGCTCGATGTCGTTGACCTCCCAGGTGGTCTCGGAGCGCAGGTAACGGTTGGGTCGCAGCCGCAGGGTCAGGGAGCCGCTGAGGCGGTCGCCGTCGTAGAAGTCCCCGGCCCTGGCCTCGCCCTCCACCGACACCGGCCGGCTGGAGTGGGTGAGGAAGCTCATGCCCACGTTGTCGAAGGTGTAGTCACCGACCGGGATCTCGACCCCGCCGATCTGGAACGGGGCCGAGAGGTGCTCGGTCGTCTCGGTGACGAAGAGGTAGGCCTCGTCGGCTCCGGACGTACGCATGCCGAAGAGGTCGAGGCGGAATTCCTCGGTCTCGACGTGACCGTCGAGGTCGGTGTAGACCTGGGCGTCGAGCTTGAAGTGGTAGTTCATGATCCACGGCGGCGTGGACGGCCACGGCTCGTAGGTCACGTACCCGCCGTAGCGGTTGACCGCGCGCCGGAGCAGGAAGCCCATCTGGGGGTCGAAGTCGTCGCCGATTCGGACCCAGGCGGTCTGCCAGTCCCAGACCGGGCCGGTCCAGGTCAGGGCGGTCCCGCCCGCCCAGTCGCTGCTGCCGTCGGGCCCGCTGTTGTCGGTGCCCACGCCGTAGACGTCGAGGCTGAGCTTGTCGGTGGGGTTGTAGTCGAGGTCGAGGCCAAAGGCCCGATTGGTGGAGTTGGCGTTGTCCCGGTTGGTGAAGATCATGCCCACGCTCGATCGCTCACCCAGATTGCGCGCAATCCGGATCGCGCCCCAGTTGTCGCGCGGCACCTCGACGGTGCCGTCACCGACGGTCGTGGAGTCGGTCTGCGCATCGAGGATGCCCAGGTTCCACTCGCCGACTCTCCCGGTCAGCCGCAGACCCCAGTCGAGCGGCACCTCCTCACCCTGGTTGATGCCGATCCGGCGGGAGAAGAAGACCTTGAGCAGCGGCGTCGTGCTGGTGTCACCGGGGCCAAACTCGAAGATGCCGGCATTCTCGAGGAAGAACTCGCGCTTCTCGGGAAAGAAGAGGGAGAAGCGGGTCAGGTTGACCTGGAGCGCATCGACCTCGGTCTCGCCGAAGTCGGTGTTGAGGGTCGCGTCCAGGCTCAGCCCGCGGCCGATGCCATACTTGACGTCGAGGCCATAGTCCAGGTCCTCGTCGTCTTCGTCGCTTCCGTCCGCGGCGACCGAGGTGGAGAGAGTTCCGACCACAAACGGCTTGACGTTGAGGTTCCAGCCCTGCTCCACGTCGCGGATGCCGGTCAGGCGGCCGTACTGCGAGACCCGCTTGACGTCGGCGTCGAGCAGGATGGGCGCCCAGAATGCCTGCTCGGCCCGGCGCCGGATGTAGCGCAGGACGTTGAAGCCCCAGGCCTCGGCACTGGGGTCGAAGCGGAGGGTCGAGAACGGGATCTCGAGCTCCGCCGACCAGCCCTCCGCGGTCCTCTGCGCAGCCACGTCCCAGACCGCGTCCCACTCCAGGTTGAAGTCGCGCCCCTCGTCGGTGATCAGGGCGTCGGTCTGGGCAGCGTTGACGTTGGTCTCGAAGAGGTAGGCGTTGCGGTCGTCGTCGAAGGTGTCGAGAACCACGTCGACGGCGTCGTCCCGCCACAAGTACTGGTCGCGCTGCATCTCCTTTTCGATGATCCTGTCCGGCTCTTGGTCGAGGCAGCGGATCCCGATGTACAGGGTCTTGGCGGTGTAGACCACCCGGACCTCGGTCTGCTGCGACGCCGGCTGGCCGGTGTCGGGCTCGCGTTGCACGAAGTCCGTGCCGGCGGGCGCCTGGGCCCATGCCTCCTCGTCGAGGACTCCATCGAGGGTGATCGGCTCGGAGATCCGTCGCGCCTCGAGGGTCTTGTCCGATCCGGATTCTGCCCGGGCGGGGACAGTCCAGCCCAGTGCGAGAACAAGGCCAACCACGCAACCATACATCCAGGACCGAGCTCGCATGAACGCCCTCCTGTCGCAATCTCGACGCGAACGATAGCAGAAGTGATCCTGCTGGGAAGGAGCGTCGGCCGAGCCCGACCTACCCCTTCCCGAAGAACGCCTGGATCTTGGCGAAGATCTTGAGGTAGAGGGCCTGCTCCTCCTCCTGGGTGGCCTCGTACTGGCGCTTCTTGGTCTCGCGGTTAAGGGTGCGGCGGGTGAGCTCACGGCTCAGAATCTCGCTCATCCCCGGCTCGGTCTCGATCAGGGGCGCCACGTCGTCCTTGGTGATCTCGAAGACCACCGTCTCGGTCACCGCCTTGATCGTCGCCGTGCGCGGCTCGCCCGTGAGCAGCGCCATCTCGCCGAAGAAGGTGCCGGCGCCCATGCGGTCCACCTCGATGGTCTTCCCGTCGGTCACATCGACCCACACCCCGACCACCCCCTCGACAATGATGAAGAGGGAGTCGCCCTGCTCGGCCTGGGTGACCACGTTCTCACCCGGGGCGAAGACCCGCGAGCGCATCTGCTCGGCAAGGTGGGTCCTGGCGGCCTCGCTCAGACCGCGGAAGATGTCGACCCCGTTGAGGATCTCGAGCAGATCGGTGGGCCGTTCGCCGCGAGCCTTGAGGCCGCGCAGCATGTGCACCTCGTGCAGCCGGATGGCCTGCCGGATTCCGGCCCGGTGCAGCTCGGCCCAGAGGTGGGTCATGATCGCCCCGCGGTACACGTTGCGCTTGGCATAGTTGCTGAGGACCGGCACCGCGATGTACTCCCCCGACCACTCGGTGTAGCCGATGAAGCGGCAGCCCGGCGCCGGCTGCTTGAGCACGATCTCGAGCGAGCTCATGGCGTCGCGGGCGATCTTGATCACCCGCTCTGGCTCGTGGCCGGGGTCGACGTGGAAGGTGATCCACACCTCGTAGGTGTCGTCGGGCTGGTGGAAGTTGACCACCTCGGCCTCGGCGGCGGTGCTGTTGGGCACGCTCAGGATGGTGTTGTCGCGCTTCAGTAGGCGGGTGGTGCGCCAAGTCATGTCCACCACCTTGGCCTCGTCCAGGGAGCCGATCTTCACCCAGTCGCCAACCTTGAACGGTCGCTCAATGTTGAGGGCGATGCCGGAGAAGATGTTGGAGATGTTGATCTGGATGGCGAGGCCGATGATCATCGCGATCATGCCCGAGGTGGCGAGGAGGCTGGTGATCTTCTGGTCGTAGACGAAGGCGATGATGCCGAAGAAGCAGAGGGTGAGGACGATGAAGGCGAAGAAGCGGCGCACGATGTTGGGAATCACCTGACCCGCCCGACGCTCGAGCGGGCGCCACACGAAGACCTCGGTCGCCCGCACCAGGAGGAGGGCGGGCACCACCCACCACAGCACGTCGAATACCCGGGCGACGAGCGCCAGCTGGTAGCGCGGCAGGCGGTCGATGAACCCGTTGACCAGGGCGACCTCGGCGCCGAGCAGCAGCAGCAGGCTGGCGGCGAGCAGGATGAACCACAGAAACCGGTCGAGATCGCGGGCGATGCGGGTGCGGCCGCCGACCAGGATCAGGAGGACCACGACCATGGCCAAGATGGCGAGGGGCCGCGACGTCTCGGTGGCCAGGGTGCGCCTGATGCCGAGATGCTCGCGCCGGATCAGCAGCTTGGTGCTGAAGCGCGAGTGCTTGAGCATCTCGCTGGTCAGGTCGAGACGCCTGGGGTCACCCTCCGAACCCTTGCTCACCGTGTCCGGGAAGAACTGGCAGTCCTCGAGACGCCAGCCCGTGCTCGGGCTGAGGACCTGCTCCTGGCGCAGCTCGTCGAGGAAGACGTCGCCCTCGGTCAGGTCCATGCCGACCACGTCGGTGACGAAGATCAGGTTGTCGCGGGTCAGGTCACGGTGGATGAAGCTGACGCCGAGGGCGTGCTCCTCGAAGGAGTCGCTGGTCAGGAAGTCGACCTTGAAGCGGCCCCGCACCCGGTACAACCGGTAGCGGATGCTGCCGCTGACCGTCTCCTCGCTCGGCTGCCCGAGGGTGATCTCCTCGGCCGCGTTGAGGAACTCGATCCGACCCACGTCGAACTCGCCCTCGTGGCGGAACCAGAGGTCGAAGTCGAGGGTGCAGACCAGCGCGCTCAGGTCGAGGTCCTCGATGGCGGTCGGGCGGAGCCCGACGTAGACCACCTGGGTCCGGTACATGTAGCGGTCGTTGACCTCGACCACGCGCCCCTCGCGCAGGGCCTGGTCGAGGTCGGCGATCTTGCGGATGCTGGGGGTCTCCTGGATCTGGGTCAGAGTCGAGACCAGGTTGCGCCGGTGATAGACGCCGAAGAAAATCGGCTTCTGGGAGTCACCCTCCTCGTCGAAGTAGTTGAAGCCGGTGACGCCGCTGACCGCGAGGTCGAGCCGGGTGGTGGCGGCGAGGTGATTGCGGATCCGCCGCCGCTCCTCATCGCGCGCCTCGGCGACTCCGGTCACGGCCGCGTCGCGCATGGCGCTCACCACCACCAGGGCAGCGTCGTAGGTCAGGGCGGCCCGCCAGTCTGGCTCCCCTCCGTGGGTCGCGAGATATGCGGCTCGGAAGCGCTGCGCCTCCTCCCCGGCGCTGTCGAAGAGCAGGGGCGTCGAGACATAGATGCCGTTGGTGTAGTGGCCCGGGTCGAGGCGCTCCTGCGGCAGGTCGTCGAAGGCCCCGCTGAAGGACTCCGACGCGAAGGAGCTCGGAGCCACGATGGTGTTGTTGAGACCGCGGTCGCGCATCAGCCGGACCAGCTTGGCACCCTCGGGAGCGTACACGGCGAGGAAGACCACGCCGTCGTACCCGGAGTCGGCCATGGCGGCCACGATCTGCGCCAGCTCCTCGTCCAGCCGCGGGCTCGACGAGTCGAACTCCCAGCTGTGGCTCACCCGCACGCTCAGCCGCGCGCAGTTCTCCGCGACGATACGGGCCAGCTCCCGGCCGTACGTGGGATCGCCGGCGATGACGGCGATCTGGTCTCGACGCAGCACCTTGGCGACGTAGTTGGCAGTGAACGCCCCCTCCTGGGTGTCCGAGGACACGGTACGGAAGTACCAAGGGTTGCCCAGGGTCACCTGGGGCGCGGTCGAGCTCGGACTGACCGCCGGAATGCCGCGCTCCGCGTAGACCGGGCCGGCAGCGAGCGAGCACTCGGAGTAGTTGTGCCCGATCACCGCCAGGGCCCGGCCTTCCCGGACTACGAGCAATGCCTGCTCCCGGGCGAGGGTGGCGTCGTTCTGGTCGTCGTAGGCGTCGAGCACGACCTTGTGCCCTGCGACCCCTCCCTGTCGGTTGACCCGGTCCAGGCAGAGCCGAACCCCCTGCACCATGGAGCGCCCGTTCTCCGCGCTGCGGCCGGTCAGAGGACCGACGACCGCGATGTGGAGCGGCTCCTTTCCCTCCGGAGCGAGCAGCCGCCAGCCGGCCCAGGCACAAACGGCGACCAGGACAAGGGCTACGGCGATCCGCCAGGCTCGCCTCATGTCTCTCCAGCCACGCCGCTGCCCGCCCGGTCGGCTTCGAACCCGAGGGTGGCCACCGTGCGGTCGTAGAGCTCGGTGGCGTCCTCGGGCGAGTCGGCCACCGCCGTGAGGCCGAAGCGACCCTCCTCGGTGAGGGCGCTCAGCATGTGCAGCACGACGCCGGACTGGGTCGTATGGTCGAAGTGCAGGCCGTGGCGGACAACGAAGTCGAAGAGGTCGTCGACGTTGATCGAGCGAAATGGCGGCGACTCCACGTGATCGTTGGCCACATAGCTCTTGTGGCGTCCGCTGGGCGCCGTGAAGAGCCCGGTATGGGGGTCATAGCGACCGTTGGTGAGGAACTCCAGGGTCAAGTACGGGATCGTGGTCCCGCCCTTGCGCAGGTTGATCTCGATCGCGTAGGGATCCCAGGTTCCGTCGCGCCGCTGGACCACCACGAAGTCCACGGCCAGCCGTCCCAACACCCCCTCACGGCACAGGCGCTGGCCGACCTTTGCCGCCTCATGGGTGATGGCGACCGCGTAGCCCGGGTCGGCCGGGAACCGGCACCCGAGGTAGCTCTGACCGGTCGACCCACCCAGGACCTGGTCGTGGGTCGACAGGATTTCCACGTCGCCGAGCGGCGTGATGCGGAGCTGGACGCTCGGGCTGCGCACGACGTCGCCGACGATCCGCTCCTCGACCACGCCGCCCTCGCCAGCGAGCTTGTCCATGAACCCCTCGACCGTGGCCCCGGCGAGCTCCAGGCGCATGCCTCGCGTCCGCTCGCGGACCGCCTGAGTCTCGCCAGGGTCGCCCGGCCGGGGCAGACCGCCGAGGTTGACCGTGGCATTGCCCATGCCGGAGACGCCCTCGTCGAGCTTGACCAGGACCTGCTCTAGCCCGGCCCGGCGCGACCGCAGCTGGACGATCGCGTCCACGACCTCCGCCTCTGTGCGCGCCCCCTGCACTCCGAGGGCGTGGGGCACGCCCTCCTCCTCGAAGATCCGGCGCGCGCCGCTCTTGGTTCCCAAGGACAGCAACCTGGGGTCGGCGGCGTACATCGGAATTCCCAGGCGGAGGGCCAGGTCACGTTCCAACCGCGTGGTGTTGAAGGGCACGATGTGGGTCGTCCCGGGGTCCGCGATCAGCTGCCGGATGCGCTCGATGAGCCGCGGCCGCTCGAGGATCTTGAGGGTCAAGGGGCGGGGCGAGGCATCGTGCACCGGGACCGTCACCAGCCGCTGGCGGGCGTGGCTCGGGATGACCCCGGGCAACAGCCCCAGGTAGTAATCGACGACGTTGGGCTGAATCGGCTGCGAGGTGCAGTAGATGATGTGCGCCCTCGGCTTGCGCAGGAGCAGGAGCAGAAACAGCAGGCGCTCCTCGTAGGCCTGGAGGACGGTTGCCGGGACGTCGAGGTCGACCGACACTGAGGGCACCACCACCATCGTCTGCTCGAGCTGGTTCATGGAGCGGATCAGCTTCCACTGCTCCCCGAGCCCGCGCTGGAGCGCGTCGAAACGACGGCCAGCCTCCTCCTCCGAAATGCCGAGGGGCGGTGGGACGAAGTGAGACGAACCCATGCTTCCTCCACGCCGGTCGCACCGAGTCTACCACCGCACCGCGCTGGTCCTCACTCCTCCGCAGCACCCCCTCGCGACGAGACGTGGCGAATGTTCCGGGCTAGAATCGGCCCACCATGAGCGCCGCCGAGCAGTCCGGGAACTCCGGGATCGACCTACCGCCCTCTCTCCGCACTCTCGCCGAACGCCTCGCCGAACGCGAGTACGGCTCCGAGCAGCGGCCGGTGCCCTGGCACCAGCTGCCCGAGCCCGCCCGACAGAGTCTCGTCACGCCGCTGGCGAGGACGCTCCAGGCCGTTCTCGGCTTGGGGTACCGGATCAGCCCGGTCGAGAGCGATGCAGCTTCGGCCGAGGTCTCGGGCGACGAGGTCGCCGCGTGCCGCACGTCAGCCGAGGGGATGCTCCGCCAGGGCGAACCGCTGCTCGCCTACAACCTCGTTCAGGAGGGCCTCGAGAAGTGGCCGCGCGACCTCCGCCTGCGCCAGCTCCAGGGCCTGGCCTTGGCCCGCAGCGGCGCCGTCCTGCGGGCCAAGCAGACGCTGGAGACGCTGCGCGCCGAGGGACACTGCGACGGCGAGACCCTGGGCCTGCTGGCCCGGACCCACAAGGATCTGGCGCTTCTCGCCCCTCACCCCGAGCAGCGCGCGGAGAGCCTGGCTGCCGCCTTCCGGTTGTACGAGGACGCCTACCTCGCGGCCGACGCCGCTGGTCGGGTCGGCGAGGCGTACTACACGGGCATCAACGCCGCCACCCTGGCCCTCCTCAGGGGCGATGCGGCCCGCGCTCGGCAGGTCGCGCACCGCGTTCACGAGCTGTGCACGGCCGAGCTGGCGCGCGAGGGCGAGAACGGCGGCGGCGCCTACTGGCTGCGGGCCACCCTCGGCGAAGCGGCTCTGGTCGCGGGCGACCTCGAGCAGGCGCGGACCCACTACCGCCGCGCCGCCCAGCTCGCCGGCTCCCGCTTCGCTGACGTCGCCTCCACCCGTCGTCAGGCACGCCTGATTCTCAGCCACATCGGCCAGGACCAGACCTGGCTCGAGGAAGCCCTCGCCGTACCGCCGGTGCTCGTTTTCACCGGGCACATGGTCGACCGCCCGAACCGGCCCAGCCCGCGCTTCCCACCCCTGCTGGAGCCGGTCGTGCGGGACGAGATCCGCGCCTACCTCGACCGCTTCGCGCCGGCGGCCGCCTACGGATCGGCTGCGTGCGGAGCCGACATCCTGTGCCTGGAGGCCATGCTCGAACGCGGCGCCGAGGTCAACGTGGTGCTCCCCTTCCCGCCCGACCAGTTCCGCGCCACCAGCGTCGACCTCGTTCCCGGCGGCGACTGGAGCAGTCGCTTCGACCGTGTCCTGGCCTCGGCGAGCAGCCTCACCGTGGTCTCGGATCACGGCGCCGAGAGCTCGGGCTCGGCCTACGAGTACGCCAACCTGGTTCTCACCGGGATGGCCATGCTGCGCGCCGGCGCGCTGGCTACCCCGGTGCACGGGCTGGCCGTGTGGGACGGCGGGTCGGGCGGAGGGCTCGGCGGGACGACCGGGGTCGTCGAGCGCTGGCGGGACCTCGGCCTCGAGGTGGAGCACGTGGACACGACCCGGCTCCTGAGACAAGTCGGAACTGCCCCGACCCCGCTCCATCCGCCGGCAGAGACCGCTGTGGCCGCGCCCGAGGCCCCGGCGGCGGCGGGCTTCTCGCACGAGATCCGGGCGATGCTCTTCGCCGATGCGGTTGGCTACAGCAAGCTCACCGAGAACCAGGTCAGGCTCTTCATCGAGCACTTCCTGGGCGCAGTCGCCGGTCTCAACCGGCGCACGGCCGCACCGCCGATCCACATGGAGGTGGCCGGCGACGGCCTCTACTTCGTGTTCGCCACCGCGGGTGACGCCGGCCGCTACGGCCTTGGGCTGTCCGAACTCGTCACGACCACCGACTGGGTCCGGCACGGCCTGCCCGAGACCATGAACATGCGCGTCGGCCTGCACTGCGGCCCGGTCTTCGCGTGCCGCGACCCGATCACCGGCGGCCCCATGTTCACCGGCCCCCACACCAGCCGCACGGCCCGCATCGAGCCCATCACCCCGCCCGGCCAGGTCTACGCCTCGAGCGCCTTTGCCGCCGTGGCCGCGGCTACCGGCGTCACCGACCTCGTCTTCTCCTACATCGGCCGCACCTCCCTGGCCAAGAAGTACGGCGCCCTGGCGCTGTACCACGTGCAGCGACCGCCCCGCTGACCGTCCCTTCGGGGCTTCCATTCGGGGGAGCCAGACACCATATTGGCGTGATCGTCAGCGCCCAATGCATGTCCACGGGTCACGTAGACAGTGTGGTGTCTGGCTCCCCACGGGAAGCGCGTCACGGAGAAGGTCGCTCCGAATCACCTCTGCCAGCCGCGACTACGCCGCGCGGCGGCGTCCGAGAAAGCACCCGCCACGACCTCGGCGGGGCCTTGCGGATCAAACAGATCCCGACGGCCGGCGACCCCAAATATGAGTGTTTAGCACTCAAAGATGTGCTGCGAGTACTGCGGTAGGTATCTGAGTCCCGACCCATCAGGAATCTCCCTCTCCCCTCTTGACAGCCGACGAGACACGGTCTATATTCTCCTAGCACTCTCGCCAGATGAGTGCCAAAAAGAGCCCATAACTCGAAAGGAGAGTTTGAGATGAAGGTGAAACCACTTTACGATCGCGTGCTCCTGAAGCGGACCGAGGCCAAGGAAGAGGTTCGCGGCGGGATCATCATCCCGGACACGGCCAAGGAGAAGCCGCAAGAGGCCGAAGTGGTCGCGGTCGGAGACGGCAAGATCGACGAGGACGGCAAGCGCCTGCCCCTGACCGTCAAGAAGGGCGACCGCGTTCTCATCGGCAAGTACTCCGGCACCGACATCAAGATCGGCGACGTGGAGCACACCATCGTCCGCGAGGAAGAGATCCTCGCCATCATCACCAAGTAAGGGAGGCAGTCATGGCAGGCAAGCAGATCGTCTACTCCGAGGAGGCCCGCGCCAAGGTCCTCTCCGGTGTCAACAAGCTCGCCAACGCGGTCAAGGTGACCCTCGGTCCCAAGGGGCGCAACGTCATCCTCGAGAAGAAGTTCGGATCTCCAACCATCACCAAGGACGGCGTCACCGTCGCCAAGGAGATCGAGCTCCCGGACCGTCTCGAAAACCTGGGCGCCCAGATGGTGCGCGAGGTCGCGTCCAAGACCTCGGACGTGGCCGGCGACGGTACCACCACCGCCACCGTGCTCGCCCAGTGCATCTACCGCGAGGGCATCAAGAACGTCACCGCCGGCGCCAACCCCATGGAGCTGAAGCGGGGCATTGACGCAGCCACCCGCAAGGCTGCCGACTTCATCAAGGACCTCGCCAAGCCGGTCGAGGGCGAGGCGATCGCCCACGTCGGCACCATCTCGGCCAATGCCGACATCGAGATCGGCCAGATCATCAAGGAGGCCATGGAAAAGGTCGGCAAGGACGGCGTGATCACGGTCGAGGAGGCCAAGGGTCTGGACACCACTCTCGAGGTTGTCGAGGGCATGCAGTTCGACCGTGGCTACCTCTCCCCCTACTTCGTGACCGACGCCGAGCGTATGGAGTGCGTGCTGGAGGGGGCCAAGATCCTGATCTTCGAGAAGAAGATCTCCAACATGAAGGACCTGCTGCCGATTCTCGAGAAGACCGCGCAGCAGGGCAAGCCCCTCCTGATCGTGGCCGAGGACGTGGAAGGCGAGGCCCTCGCCACCCTGGTGGTGAACAAGCTGCGCGGCACGCTCCACGTCTGCGCCGTCAAGGCACCCGGCTTCGGTGACCGCCGCAAGGCCATGCTCGAGGACATCGCCGTCCTCAGCGGCGGCAAGATGGTCTCCGAGGACCTCGGCATCAAGCTCGAGAACGTGACCTGGGACGACCTTGGCTCGGCCAAGAAGATCACGATCAACAAGGACGACACCACCATCGTGGTCGATGACGACGATCCCAAGAAGCAGGAAGCGGTGCTCGGTCGCGTGCAGCAGATCAAGCGCCAGATCGAGGACACGACCTCCGACTACGACCGCGAGAAGCTGCAGGAGCGGCTCGCCAAGCTGGTCGGCGGGGTGGCCCAGATCAAGGTCGGCGCCGCCACCGAGACCGAGATGAAGGAGAAGAAGGCCCGAGTCGAGGATGCCCTGCACGCCACCAAGGCGGCGGTCGAGGAGGGCATCGTTCCGGGCGGCGGGGTGGCCTTGCTGCGCGCCCAGGACGAGGTGGAAAAGCTGCAGAAGGAGCTCACCGGCGACACCCTGACCGGAGCCAAGATCCTGCTCCGGGCGCTCGAGGAGCCGACCCGCCAGATCATCCTCAACACCGGCGTCGACGAGGCCGCCGTGATCGTGCGCGAGATCCGCGCCAAGCGTGGCAACATCGGCTACGACGCCCAGGAGGGCAAGATCACCGACATGATCAAGGCGGGCATCATCGACCCGGCCAAGGTCACCCGCAATGCCCTCCTCAACGCCTCCTCCATCGCCGGCCTACTCCTCACCACCGAGGCGCTGGTGTGCGAGATCCCCGAGGAGAAGAAGGAAGCCGGCATGCCTCCTGGCGGCATGGGCGGCATGGACTACTGATCTCCAAGATCGACAGCGATCTCAAGGCCCGGGCTCCCGCCCGGGCCTTCTCGTTTGAGTTGGTGTACCCTGTCGACGACCAGTGGTCAAAGGAGGAGCCCATGCCTTTCGAGCTGCCCGCTTTGCCCTACGCCAAGGACGCGCTCGCCCCGCACATCTCGGCCGAGACCATCGACTATCACTTTGGCAAGCACCACCAGGCCTACGTCAACAACCTGAACGGCCTGGTTGCCGGAACTGAGCTCGAGAGCAAACGGCTGGGCGAGATCGTATGCAGTGCCGAGGGCGGCCTGTTCAATAACGCCGCCCAGGTCTGGAACCACACCTTCTACTGGGGCTGCCTGACCCCCCGGGGCGGCGGCGCGCCCAGCGGACCCGTGGCCGGGGCCATCACCGCCACCTTCGGCAGCTACCAGGCCTTTCGCGAGCAGTTCTCCAAGGCCGCGGCCGGTCACTTCGGCTCGGGCTGGGCCTGGCTGGTCATGGACGCGGCCGGCACCCTGACAATCGAGACCACAGCCAACGCCGGCTGCCCGCTGACCGCGGGCAAGGCGCCTTTGCTCACCTGCGACGTCTGGGAGCACGCCTACTACATCGACTACCGCAACGCCCGTCCCAAGTACATCGAGGCGTTCTGGAACCTGGTCAACTGGGAGTTCGTCAACGTCAACTTGGCGGCTGCGCGGTAGCAGGCACGCGGCAACCGCTGGCCGTCGTGCCAGGGCCCTGCCGACAACGGAAACGGGCTCAGGCGTTGGAACGGCCCTGCCTACTGCTCGTCGCGCGCTGCCTCGAGCACGTACTCTGCCACCTCCCGGTACTGCTCGGGACGCAGGGGAATGGGCGGCATCTCCGGGTAATCGGCGCGCTTCCTGCCCGGCGCCTTGACCCAGGCCGCCAGCCCCTCGGGGTCGCCCTGGTAGGCGCTGGCAATCTCCGGCACCGGCGGGCCCACCAGCCGTCGGTCAAAGGCGTGGCAGCCCATGCACACGCTGCGGAAGATCCGCTCGCCTGGCGACGTGACCGCCTCCGCTCCACCCTCGCGCTGGGTCCCGGACTCGGCCCGCATGCGCGCACCGAGGACGGCGGCCTGGTAATCCTGGGTACGCGCGGCCATGGCCCGGCTGTGAGGCGCGAGCGCCCTTTCTCGGTACAGGTGTCGCCCGTAGCCCATGAAGAGCACGGTGCCGGCGAGGAGGACGACGATCACCAGGTAGCGCTGGCCGACTGCCGGGCGCGCATCCACCGTCTCGCGCCACAGCAGGACCGTCGCGACGACGGCCAGCGTGACCCCGAGCAGGATGTCACCGACCAGCGTCCAGCTCATGCCCTGGGCGGGCAGGGTGAAGAGCAGGAGCGGCCCGGCAAGGCCCTGCAGGGTCGTGGCGGCGAGGGCCACTCCGGTCATCTCGCGCCGGATCGTCGCGCGGTCGAGACGCTCGAACACGACCTCGGTCGGATACCCCCTGCGACCGAACCAGCCAGCCAGGAAGAGCCCGGTCACCGCTACCGCCGCGATCACGAAGTGCAGGTACCTGGGCAGCACGTTGGGCAACGGCAGCGTGGACAGGAACCCGTGCACCGACCCCCAGTGCTCGGGGAACAGCATCAGGTTGATGTTGGCGAGGAAGATCAGGGGGATGAACAGGAACAACGCCGTTCCGGCCGCTCCGATGGCCACGTGCAGCCCCTTGCGCTCGGCCAGGGCGTGCCAGCTGTACTTGTGCGCGTAGGTCAGCAGGAAGGCCAGCGCCACGAGCGGGATGATGGCCAGCCAGGCCGTTCCGGTGAGGGCATTGGCCGAGTAGAAGTGCACGCCGTAGAGGGCGTTCATGACCAGCAACGGTGCCACCCCGAGGACTACGGCCAGGCTCTTGTTGACGGTCACGGTCTTGGCGATCTCGAGGGCCAGGGCGTCGAGATCGCGATCGCGGCGTCCGCGCAGCTCGTAGATCAGGGTCAACACGGCGCCGCCCACCATCAGGGCCACGAACAGGATGTGGAGGAGGAACGAGGCCACGATCAGGATCTCGAGGTCGACCCGGTCGGCGGGCAGGGCCAGGGGGATGTCGTGGGGCACGGGCACGGCGTCGATCACGGCTCGCTCCTCCCCGCCGCTGCGGCAACCTGGTCGAGGCCCGCCGGCAGGCCCGCGCCCACGCTCTGCGCGCCGCGCAGGGGACGCGGCCAGGCCTGCAGCGAGAGCAGGTAGTCGGTGAGCGCGCCCAGCTCGGCATCGGTTCCAGGCACCGGCGGCATGAAGGGTCGGGCGTTGTGCATGCTGGCCAGGTAGGCCTTGACCGCATCGCGCTCCCACGCCCCGCGACCGTACAGCTTCTCGAGCCGCGCCACCACGCCGTTGACCCCTGACGTCGTGTGGCACCGGCTGCAGGCGATGCGGAAGACCTCCTCGCCGGCCTCGACGCGGTTGTCCGCGGTGACCTCCCGCACCTTGGCGTAGGTGGCGTGGGCGAGGACCCCCTCCTCGGCAAAGAGCGGGTAGTCCTCGAGGCGGAGGCCGTTGGCGTACATGTACTGGCTGATGACGTAGGGCTTGCGGATGAACTCGCGCACCCGTTCGAAGCTGCCCATGAGGACGAGGGTTGCCAGGAACGGGACGAGCAGGGCGCCGCGCGGCAGCCAGGCCGGTCGCAGCACGCCGACCAGCGCACACGCCACCACCAGCCCGACCACCGCTGCCAAGCCGAACGCGACCGAACGGTGCCAGGCGACCAGCTGCTGGGTGGTCAGGGCCACCGGAACGTTGGCGATCGCCCACTCCGGCACGACGCGCCAGTACCACAGGCCGGCGAACGCGGCGAGCGGCGTCCAGGCCAGGGTCCAGGTCGAGACCCAGCGCACCGCGCGCCGTCGCAGCACGGGCTCACCGCGGGTGAAGAAGAAGGCCAGGAAGAGCACGAAGGTTGCCGCGCCGATCATCGCCAGGGGGGTGCGGAAGGCGAGCTGGGGCAGGTAGCTGGGGTTGAAGAAGCCGATCAGGAAGCTCCTCTGGGAGAGCCAGTTGCCCGGGTCCATCATGAAAGCGAGGATGGCGGTGACGATCACCATGGTGAGCCACGAGAATCCGGCCAGGACGGCGCCGACGCCGACGTGGAGGCCCTTTCTTTCCGCCATCCGCTTCCAGGTCAGGAAGTAGACCATGATCAGCACGACCTCGAACGTGAACACGACCCACTCGCTGAACCAGGCCCAGAAGAAGACCCGGATGAGGCTGCCGATGGCCGCCGGGTTGACCAGCGAGGTGGAGAACCAGATGCCGACCCCGGTCAGCGCGCCGACCGAAGTCGTGATCACGAAGCAGACGAGGAGGACGCGGTAGACGAGGCGGTCCCAACCGTCGCCGCCCCGGCGCAGGCCCCACCACTCCATGGCCGCGATCACCGGCATGGCGCCCACCGCCAAGCCGTGGCTGATGAACACGTGCACGATCCCGATGCCGGCGATCAGCAGGCGGTTGCCGAGGAAGTCGAGGTGAAAGACCGGAAAGTCCATTGCCCACCAGACAGTTGAGATTCGGAGCTCGCGGTCGGAATTCTTATATCACAGCGCCTCGTTTCCGCTCCCGTGCCCGTTCCGGTTGTCGTTGCTGAGGGCAGCAAGCCGACCAACGGCAGCGGGCCGGGAAAGGGCCCGCCTGGGTGAGGTGGACGAAGAAGCTGATAGCCTGTGGGCATGATCACAGTCCAACATCTCCGCCGGTGCTTCGGCACCCTGGTCGCCGTGGACGACGTCTCGTTCGAGGTCCGGGAGGGCGAGATCTTTGGCTTGCTCGGGCCCAACGGCGCCGGCAAGACCACCACCATCAACATGATTTGCGGCGTGCTCCGCCCTGACGGCGGGCGGGTGCTGGTCGATGGTGGCGACATCTGGTTGGACCCGGTCGGAGTCAAGCGCAAGCTCGGGGTGGTGCCACAGGAGATCGCCCTCTACGAGGACCTCACCGCCCGCGACAACCTCGAGTTCTGGGGCTCCCTCTACGGCCTCGTAGGCGCCGAGCTCAGGTCGCGGGTCGACGAGGTCCTGAGCCGGGTCGGCCTGTCCGAGCGCGCCCGCGACCGGGTCAAGGGCTTCTCCGGAGGCATGAAGCGCCGCCTCAACCTGTGCATGGGCCTGCTCCACCGGCCCCGTCTCCTGCTCCTCGACGAGCCCACGGTGGGCATCGACCCCCAGGCCAGGCTCAACATCCTCGAGGTCATCCGCGAGGTGGCGGCGGCCGGCACCACCGTTCTCTACACCACCCACTACATGGACGAGGCCGAGCAGCTGTGCCAGCGCATCGCCATCATCGACCACGGCAAGATCCTCACCCTGGGCAGCCTCGAGGAGCTGACCCGGCTGGCCGGCGAGGGCGAGGTGGTGCGGCTCAGCGGCAGCTTCGACGCCAACCGGGCCAGCGACTGTCTCAGCCGCATTGACGGCATCACGGTCCACGCCGTGAGCGACGGCCGCGCCGTGCTCTCGGTGGCCGCCGGTGGTCGCGGGCTGACCGCCGTGCTACCCGACCTGCTCGGCGCCGAGCTCGGCCTGGACGACGTGTCGATCCAGCCGCCGAGCCTGCAGAGCGTGTTCATCCGCCTCACCGGCCGGGAGCTGCGCGACTGATGGCCGTGGCCGCCATCGTCCGCCGCGACCTCCTCCGCTTCGTGCGCTCGCCGCTGCGCACCGTCCTCATGTTCGCCATTCCTTTGGTCATGGCCGCCATCTTCAGCCTCGTCTTCGGCGGCGACGGCGCCGACGCCATCTCCATCCGCGTCCTGGTCTGGGACGAGGACGGGAGCCTGCTCTCGGCCCTGCTCCAGGGTGGCGCCGATGACCCTCGGGTGGACCAGCGCCTGGACCTGGTGCCGGTGGGCGCAGAGGGTTACCAGATGATGGAGGAGGGCGAGGCCAGCGCGCTGGTTCACATCCCGGCCGGCTTCACCGAGGCCTTCCTCAAAGGTCAGCCGGCGACTCTGGAGGTGGTCAAGAACCCCGCCCAGCGGTTCCTGCCCCAGGTCGTGGAGGAAGGCGTCTCGGTGGGGGCCGTGGCCCTGTCCCAGCTGTCCCGGGTCTTCCGGCCCGAGCTCGAGCAGATCCACTCCATGCTGTCCGGCGACGGCTTGCCCGGAGACCTCGCCATCGGCGCGATGGCCGTGGCCGTCAACCAGAAGCTGCGCCGCCTCGAGCGCTCCCTGTTCCCGCCCGCGGTGAAGCTCGAGACCGTAACCCTGAAGCCCGCTGGGGATGCGGTCGCCGCAGACGTCGGCATCCTGAGCTACTTCCTGCCCGGGCTCGCCATCATGGGGATCCTGTTTCTCGCCCAGGCGGCGACCCGCGACGTCCTGCTCGAGCGCGAGAGCGGTCTCCTCCGCCACCTCCTCACCGCCCCCGTGACCGTGGGCCAGTACCTGGTCGGAAAGTGCCTGTCGGTGTTCCTGGCCACGGCCGCGGGTTTCGCCATCCTGGTCCTGCTCGGCCTCGTCGCCGGCGTCACCTGGGGCCCACCCTTGGCCGCGGCCGCGCTCGTCCTGGCCTCGTCCCTGGCCGCTGCTGGCACCCTGCTCCTGATCATGAGCCTGGTCGGCAGCCAGCGTCAGGGCGACGCCCTCACCACCATCGTCATCATCGTCTGGTCCCTGCTCGGCGGCGCATTCATCCCGATCAGCCAGATCCCGCGCTTCCTCCACCCAATCTGTCGTGCCACCCTCACTTACTGGGCCACAGACGGGTTCACGACCCTCATCCTGGGCGGCGGCGGACTGACCGACATCGTGCCCAACCTCGTCGTCCTGACCGCGTGCGGAGCCCTCTTCCTGCTCCTCGGCGCTCTCTTCCTGCGCCGGCGCATCCTGGCCGGGGGGACGTGATGCGCACCGTGCTCACCCTCGCCCGCCACGACCTCAGGCTGGTGCTCAGGGACCGCGCCGCGGCCTGGTGGCTGTTCCTGGCGCCAGTGGTCTTCGCCACCTTCTTGGGCCTCGTCACCGGCGGCGGAGGTCGGCCGGCCGACGCCAAGGCCCGGCTCACGGTCGTCGACCGCGACGGCGGCTTCCTAGCCCGCGCCTTCCTCGCCGACCTGGCCAGCGAGCGCCTCGACTTGGTGGAGATCGCACCCGGCGAGCAGGCGGCCACGGCCAACAAGGTCCGCACTCTGGTCATCCCCGAAGGCTTCACCGAGGCCATTGTCCTCGGCCAGCAGGCCACGGTCCGCCTCGAGCTCGACCCCGACACCGGCGGCGAGGCAGCCCTGGTCGTCCAGGCGCGAATCGTGGCTGCCAGCGTGCGCCTCATCGCGCGACTGGTCGAGCTCGACCTCCCCCCGGGCACGACTCTGACCGAGGAGGCCCTGGCCTCGCTCGCCGAACCCGAGGACCTGGTCCGGGTAGAGAGCCGCTTTGCCGGTCAGTCGACCACGACCCCGCACGGCTTCGCCCAGTCCATCCCCGGCAACGCGGTCATGTTCGTGCTCCTCGTCGCCCTCACCTTCGGCGCCGCCTCGATCAGCGCCGAGCGCGGCGGCGGCCAGCTCCGCCGCCTGGTCACCGCCCCCACCACCCATGCTCAGATCGTGCTCGGCAAGATCGTCGGCCGCTTCGCCGTGGCGGCGGTGCAGATCTCCGTGCTGGTGGTGGTTGGGGTCGTCGCCCACCGCCTCTTCGGGGTCCACATCGGCGATCATGTGTTCGCCCTGTGGTTGATCCTTCTCGTCTTTGGCGCGGTCGCCGCACCGCTCGGCGTGGCCCTCGGCGCCTGGTTGCGCGATCCGGACCGGGCCGCCAACGTCGGCGTCCTCTGCACCCTGATCATGGCCGCCCTGGGCGGTTGCTGGTGGCCGTTGGAGGTGGTGTCGCGACCCCTCCAGCGCCTGGCCCTGGCCTTCCCCACCGGCTGGGCCATGCAGGCCCTGCACCAGGTCATCTCGTTCGGACACGGCCTCGGAGACGTGGTCACCGAGCTCGGCGTCCTGCTCGGGTTTGCCGCCGTCTTGACGGCGATCGCGGTGCGCTCCCTGCGGGTCGAGTGAACAGCCGTCAGCTCCCCCTGCCACCCCAGATCTCGACTTGGGTGGGTGACCGGTCGCGCTTGCGCT